>Ga0137418_10001791_pt1 | contig 19712 bp, 27 predicted proteins | sample CZODoug3_1_2_16f_FD_122242 | JGI IMG/M metagenome (GOLD analysis project Ga0137418, IMG submission 122242) | Vadose zone soil fungal communities from Angelo Coast Range Reserve, California, USA - CZODoug3_1_2_16fungal (Hybrid Assembly) | ecosystem: Environmental > Terrestrial > Soil > Vadose...
GCCGCGCGCGCGCTTCGTCGACCTGGGGCCGCAATTCGGGGTCGCCGCCCTGCCAGAGATCGGCGAAGCGCGTGCACTACTTGATCGCCTTCTCGCAGTTCCCGCTACGTAGTCGTTCAAGTCGGAACGCAGGAACTTCGATTCACGCCCGTGCGGGACTGAGGGCAGGTGCTTGTCCAACGCTTCTCGCAGAAGCCGTGTTCGTCGTACACATCTCGGCGAAAGGATTGCGGTCGAGACCGAACCCTCGGCAATCGCTCTGGGCGCGTTCGTGCTGAGCGCCACCGTGTAAGCGCCAGAGACCATGCTCAGGATGACCCAGGCTCAATTCAAGAGGCTCAAGCCCAGGTACAGAGCCGCGTTGATCGGCGCGCTCTGCGCAAACTTGGCCCTGTCTGTGGTCTGCGTTTACCTGTTCGGAGGTTGGCTCGCGGGCACCCTTGGTGTACCCCCGAACATGCCCGTAAGGGACCAGCCCAACGGAGCCACTTGGGCCGTTCTGACATTGAGCCTCTTCGTCGCCCTGCAAGTCGCCGGGGGCGCCGCTTTCCTTGCGCTGCTGACCTGGTGCTGGGCCAAGTGCCATCGTTGGCCGCGAGAACAAGCCCGCCGAGTATTCTTCCACTCCGAGTTCCCGAGGGACTGGTTCAAGCCATAGCACGCGGAGCCTTGAGCGAGTTGCCTCAGTTGGTGATGAAGCGTTCGCAAGCGCAAGAAGCAGGGCCCTGCCGAATGGAACGCGGGTGCGACTGTCGGAACTCTTGGACAGGTCGCCCTTCGCCCGAGAAGAGGCGGCGGGAATCGAAGGAGCGGCTCGGTGTGGCCCTGCGTGACCCTCGATGGCCCTACGTAGCCCTATCCCCTCTGAACAGCGACGTTCCGGGCCGCGCCTCGTGACCCTCCGTGGCCCTGCATAGCCCCGGATGGGACTGGCACCTGTCCAGACCTCTCCAACGCTTCTAAGCGCGCGTCTCGTCAGTGGCCTGCCGGGCGCGCATCCTACCGGAGGTATGCGAGGTAGCGCATCACGTACGGGTTGCTCCGATCCACCCGCCGTTCGATCTCGGGCCACCAGTCCCCGATGCCGATGTGGCGAAGGAGCCTTGCGTACTGGCGGAACTCGCGCCGGATGGCTCCGGTGATCAGGAGGCCGACGATGCGTCTGCGCAACCTTTCCAACTGCTCGGGCGTGAGGTTCGCGCGTCGGAGGGCACGCGCAGTATTCGCCTTGAGCGTTCGACCAAACGGCATCAACTGGTCCTCCTCGACAAGCTCGACGCCGAGAGCGACGGCAGCAGCGTCGCCGCGATCTATCAGCGGGATGATTTCGTCCATGACGGGGTACACCCACTTGTTGTCGCGCTCGGTGTGCTCGCGGGGTTGCAGTTCAGCCGGTTCTCGGACGCCGAGATCGCGGCAGTATCTCTGGTATCGTTCGATGATGGCGTCGCGCGTCCACTGCCCGCCGCCGTTGTAGTCGCGGATCTCCACCGAGACATATTCGGCCTCTCGTGAGAGCCCATCAACGTCTGACCCGCCACGTTCGCCACCGCAGTGGTAGATATCGGTGCATGGCGAAGACGCCGTATCCGCCGCCGCTGATCGTCCCGGTCCAGACGAACGCGACGACCGCGAGTCCGAACCTCGTGAAGGCAATCACGCTCGACCCGGCCTACGAGATGAAGGCGCCGCCGAGGTCGTCCTGATCTGGGAGGCGGGGAAGTTGCACATGAGCGTCTACCGCGCGAGCACGAGCACCGACGCGCTCGGGATGTTCTCGCGCGAGGACTTCGTGCGCACGCCGCAGGGCCTGAAGCGGCTGGGCAAGGCACCCGTGAAGTTCCTGCGTCCCGAGGTCCCCGCAGACGCCAAGCGCAAGGTCATCGGGAACGTCGAGGTGTCCACCATGACCGAGATGTCCGAGGAGGAGGAGCGGCAACTCCGCGCCGACCTCGCGGAGATGCTGCGGGGTGTGGACGGGCGATGAACGACAAGCCCGCGCCGAAGTTCACCCTGCCGAACATCTACCGGATGGAGTCGCGCGACATCGCCGGCCGGCTCTACGCGACGGCGGTCCCGCGCGTACTCTGGAACGGCTACCCGGCCGAGGCGCTGCGCCTGCTGCGCAACGTCCGCAGACACGCCCGGGACGCGAACGTCGCACCGCACCACGCAGGCTGGACGTACAGCTTCGAGTTCGACGCGCTTCTGCAACTGGGCCGTACCGAAGAGGCATGGAGACTCGTCCGGCGGCAACTCAGGACGTTCTGGCCACGGCGATGGCATTGGCCTGTGGAGCGGCGCGTCCAGTTCATGGACCACTTCGTGAAGTTCTCGGAGGTGCCGGCGGCCTTCTTCTCGGGTCGCTACCAGTACGCCGCCCGCGCGCTGGAGGCGTACCTCGACGGAATGGTCGAACGTGTAGATGCTTACGACCTCCGCTACAGCATCTACAACGACGAGCCGGTGCCGACGCATCCTGCTCGGGTCACGCTGTGGCACGTCTACCAGCGGGTCGGGCGTCACCTCGGGGACTGGAAGAACTGGAAACGGTGGGTCGGGCGCCTTCACCCGCGTCTCCTGGAGTTGACCAACATGTCGGCAGCGGAGCTTGAAGACGACGCAGATCGCATCGCGGTCTTCGAGAAGCGCCTGCACGAGGCCGAGAGGGGGCTCCGCCCCGCAGGGATCACCTACGGGCAGCGCGACCTTCTCGAACCTCGCCGGCAAGTGCTGGCACGGCAGCGGAAGCATCTTGCCTGGAAGCCGTCCGGGCGCCGCGCGGAGTTCGCACGGATGCTGAAGGAGAAGCGCGCCCGCTACTTCCCCTGGGTCAGCAAGCTGCAGAGGTGAGCGCCGGCGCAGCAGAGCGCCGCCTACCGGCGGGGGACTGCCTGGAGCCGTTGCAGAAGCGCGATGTCAGCCTCGTGCTTTGCCTCGGTGCTCCCGGCGAGCAACAGGAGCAGGGCCGAGATCGAGGCGACCTTCACGGTAGTGTGTCCGAGCAGCGCATCTTCCGCACGTCGCCAGTGTTCGTCGAAGTCGAAGTCCGGGCCGGCGGTGATGATGTCGCCGTACAGGGGCCTGGAACTTGAGCTTGATCTGCACCTTGCGGGCGTTGACGAACTGCTCCTCGGTGAACTCGGGCCGCACGTTGATCGAGATCAGCGCAGCCGCCACGTTCCTGGCGACCTCGACCGTCTGTTCAACGAGAAGGTCGAGATCGTCGACCTGCCGCTCCGGTGCGTGATGGTGCACTGCGAGCCCGCCCATCAGCAGGAAGCGCACGCCATGCCGCGTGAGGCTCTCCAAGAGCGCGGTGTTCCCGCCGTGCAACTGGTTCAGCATCGCGCGCCGATAGGGTGACTACACCATCCTGATTCGCTTCCCCGCGTGCAAAAACATCTGCTTCCGCGCTCGCGTGCAAAAAGCACCCGTTACCTTTGGATGGGACCCTTTGACCGTAGCGAGGGGCCGGCTAGTACTATCCCCCGGAGGCCCCCCGTGTGCACCTTCGTCCTCGGCACCCTGCCCGCAAACTCGCCTCTGGGGGGGCTGGAGCGAGGCTTCTTCCGGTTCAGCAAGGTCAACGCCGGCAGCGTCTCCTCGGTGCTCCACGAGGGCGAGTTGTTCGGCCGCATGACGAGCCGGTACTGCGACTGCGGAACGACGCTCGCGGTCAGAGGCGCCAGCGAGCGCGCCGCCGAGCGCAAGCGCGAGGGCATCGAGCACAAACTCGACCGGCTCCGGCGGAAGGGCTGGAGGCGCAACCGCATCGAGCGCTGGCTCGCGCAGGTGGAAGCAGATCAAGATCGGCACGCCAAGGTGAAGGCCGACGAAGCCGCGAACGAGGCGCGCGACTGGCGTGAGTGGCTGCGTCACGCTCTCGAAGAGGTCCGCGTCGAGCACGTCGGCCTGCTCGTGGACGACTATGACGGCTTGCTCGATGAGGCCTACGGGGCCGACGAGAAGCCCACGCCCTCGGTGCGCGACGTGTGGCTGCGCGACGTAGACGAGCGCTTCCTGGAGAACCTCGACAAGGGCGTGCTCTACCGCGTGCGCCGTTAGCGCGCTCGCAGAAGACGCAGGTGCCGCCTTTCTAGCGGCTCACGCGCGGCGGTTCTTGACGTATACCGACCCGAATGAACCCGCCGCCTGCATGGGCACCGTTGATACCGCTCCTCTGGATTATCGCGTGGGTGGGCGCGTCGCTCGTCTACCGCCGCATGCGCGGCAAGCCGCTCATCTACGCCAAGTTGCAGGGGACGAAGTACCGGCAGACCAACGCATCCGGGCACTCGCACAAGTCGTGGATCACGCGACTCGGGGGTGCGAGGGGCGTCCTCGTCGTCCAGGTGACCGCGGACGAGTTGGACATCCATCCGTTCCCGCCCTTCAACTGGTTCTTCTTGCCCGAGATCTACGCGCTCGAATACCGGGTGCCGTTGTCCAGCGTGCGCGCGGCGGAGTTGCGCAAGGGGTTCTTCAGCAAGGCCGTGGACGTGGTGATGACGACGCCTGACCGGGGCGACGAGAAGGTCACCCTGTACTTGGCATATCCCGAGGACTTCCTGACTGCCCTCGGGGAGAGGGTTACCGGCAGGCCTCCAGCTTGAGGATCTCGCCGTTGAGGTAGCCGATACGGACTCGCAGGCCGGGCTCGATGACCCCACCATGTGACCGGGTTTGGTGATACCCGGCTGTCACCACGTAGTCGGAGTACCGGAAGGGGACGCCCGCGACCCTGAAGCTCTCGTAGGCGTGGCCCGAGTAGGGCTGCGGCACAAAATCCTCGACTTCGCCCTCAACGGTCTGGAACGCTCCTGCTGACCGCGCTGCGCGAGCGCGCAGGTAGGCGCCACCTGTTCCCACGGCCGCGACCGCCGTCCACAGCGTGGAGAAGACCACCATGAAGATCGTCTGCCAGTGGCGCTTGTTCTGCGGCGCGCTGCGCTCGTTGACGAGGAGCAGGATGCTGATTGCCATGAAGACGAGGCCCATCGCCGGGAACCACCAGTTCGTGTAGCCGTGGTTCGCTGCGTCGAAGACCACTTGGGGGTTTTCGCACATGCTTGTCTCGCCGCGCGGCACTGTCGCACGCCACAGGGCGTGGCGTTCTTCTTCAAGCAGTGGGGCGGATTCCAGAAAAAGAAGGCGGGTCGCGAGTTGAGTGGTCGGACGTACGATGCCATGCCGCGCGTGACCGCCGTACCGCCACCGAACGAGGTGGAGCGCGGGCGTCGGCTGCGAGACGTGGAACTGCTGACGCGGAAGTTCCAGCCAGAGTCCGGTCCGCCGCTACTGAAGGTGGTTCCCGCATAGCACGCGCCAGGGCACGGCACCTGCTAGGATCTTTCCCATGATCTGGGCACTGTCTTCGGGACCCATCGCCGCGCTCGCCCTAGCACTTACCGCTCAGGGAAGTAAGCCAACACGCTCCGATCCACCGTGCTCGACCCGGACGGACCTCAAGCGGCCGTGTTTCGATCTCCGTGGTCGGGTGTCGCTATCGAACGGGAATCCGAACGTTAGGATCTGGCGCGTGGGAACAGGGCGGATCCTCGGCGTCGTCGGAGTGGCCTGCGATGAACATCCGTGCGGGCACTCCGCGATGCCCGATGCGCTGTCGATGCAGATCGACGAGGACCATGATTTGTTCGCGGACCTGACGGTTTGCCCCATCACGAAGGAACGTGAAGGCTGGATGCAAATGGTCTGCATCGACTCTACTCGAAACGTTGTCAGGCGGCCACGCTGATCTCGCCTCACCCACTGGCACCTGTCCAAACCGGTCCAACGTCCGCAGAGCGGCCCGTGGGGTCGGGTTAGGATGCGCCGATGCACTTCTCGAAGATACGCCTCCTGATGCTTGGCCTGGGCGGCCTCGTCCTGCTCGGCGTCGCGCTCGCCTTCGCGTACCGATACGAGATCGTGATCTCGATGGTGAGTCGCTCGCACATCGGCGAATGTTCCGCCGCCCTCGAACTTCGACGCGGACCTCGCCCGGGACCTGCGAGCGTGGTTTACACAGAGGCAAGGGAGCCCTGCCAAGTACGCCAAGCTCTTGGTCGCCACGTACCGCATAAGGACGGGCCGGCCCCTGGAGTGCGCGTTGGTGCCGGCTGTGACGTGAATGAGAGCTAGTGGGTACGGGAAACGGCTCGCGCACCCGGCGTGCGTCCACAACAAGTTAGACTGGCGCGGTGCCCGCCACGAGCGACGAACGGCCCGAGTTCAGGCCCGTCATGGAGGATCTAGAGCACCTTCGAGACGACTGGTCGAAGGGGCCTCAACAGATGCAGGATGGCGAAGGCAGACTCGCGCAACCAGCGGGCGCGGTTGCGGGTTGTGGGTCCTCGCCCAGGTCGATCTGGCGCTTCATCTGGGCGCACAGCACGGCGCCGTGGGCCAGCCGCGCGCGCAGCTTGTCATCGATGGGCAGCAGCGGCCAGCGCGATTCGGATTTCTTCATGGTCAAGATCGCCTCCGCCTCGGTGCGGCGCTCGACGCCTCCCGGCTATAGAAGCCCTTGTCCGTGAGCCATTCGCGGAGGATGCGCGCGGCCATCGTGGACATCGAGCGCTCGTCCTGGTCGGCCGCGCGGCGGAGAGCGGCCTTCAGGTCGGTTGGGACGCGGAAGTTCAGCACGTCGTCCTTGTTCATGATGGCGTTGTAACACATTTTGTAGTAGTCTGCGTCCATGATCAAGCGCGTTGCCGCCTACGTGCGCGTCAGCACCTTCGAGCAGTCGGCCGACAACCAGCGGCCGGCCATCGAGAGCCTCTGCCGCGACCGCAGCTACACCATCGTGAAGTGGTACGAGGAGACGGCGCCGCCAAGCGCCGGCCCGGGTGGCGGACGCTCGGTCCAGGAGGTTCGACGCCCTGGTGGTCTGGTCCGTGGACCGCTTCTCGCGCGGCGGCGCGGGATCCTGCTTCGCCGCCCTCGGACAGATCGACGCGGCCGGCGTGGACTTCATCTCCGTGAAGGAGAACTACCTAGACACGTCCGGCCCGTTCCGCGACGTGCTCCTGGCCTTCGCCGCGACTGTGGCGAGGATGGAACGCGACAGGCTGATCGAGCGCACGAAGGCGGGGCTTGCTCGGGCGCGTGCCCAGGGCCGCGTCGGCGGTCGTCCTCGTAAGCACCTGCCGCTGGTGGAGGTGGCACTGAGGATGTTGGACGAGGGGGCCACGTACCGGGACGTGCAGAAGCGCTACGGCGTCTCGGAGTCCACCCTCCGGCGGTACAAGGCCGCCGCCAAAAAGGGTCGCCCAGATACCCCTCCGCGGGCCGCGCAGGCGCTGGCTTCCCGGATCTGGTGCTTCCCCGTCATGAACGGCCGTTTGTGAGCGGTCGGCGGACAGTAGCCCGCCTACGTGACGGCGGCACTGAGGCGTGCGGCCGAGGCGAACGATGGAGCGTGTCGAGCATGGCACTGCGGATCTTGAGCGAGTGGCTGAGTACGAGTGGTCACGACAGGCCCGCCCGAGGCGCTGCGCCGAGGGCGCCGCTGCTACGCCCGTCGTAGCACCTGCACGACGTAGTACGGGCCGGGTTCCGGCTGCTCCTGATCCCAACGCCGGGCGAGGCGCAAGGCGGCGTCTAGGTCATTGATGAGGCAGTATCGATTCACGCCGACTTCACCCGCCAGCCCACAGCACGACAACGGAGAGCACTCGAAGTCCATCATTCCCGCGTGTTGCTTTGAAACCACGTCGTACCCGAGGACTGCGAGCTCGGCGGGGACAGGGGTCGTGGGCAGTTCGGGCAACCCCTGCGGCAAGATCACGTCGGCATCAACCTCGACCTCGGTGTCGCTTTCGCTGAGCTTCTGCGTGACCAGGGCGTATGCCAGCAGTTGATAGCCGCTGGCGCCTTCCGTTGTTGCTAATGCCGCTGCTTCGGTCCCGTAGCAGCTTGCACGATTGAAATCCCATCGCTGAACCCAACCATCCGGGCGCTTCGCAATGCAGTCAGCGACGGAGCAAAGTTCGTCCACACCCCTCTGCGCGAACGCCCCCCAGTCCGTGGGCACCTCGGTCCGGCGGACGCCGTAACCCAAAAAGCGCAGGCGGGAAGGCATGTCTGGATTGTACTCGATCCGACCGCAGGCACATGCCGCCGTCTCAAAAGCTCGGCTTGCCTTGAGCTTCCTGCGACGAGGACTTTGACGGTGTAACGGCGGGAACCCGGTGTTACACCGTTTGACGCGAGGGGCGGCGTTGCAACGCGCGGCCGACGCTGACGACCGCAGTCCGTCGAGCATGGCGCTGCGGATCATCCGGGAGTGGCTGATGAACCACCGCTACTTCGTTCCGGGCGATGGGCGGGCGACGCACGGGCGTAGAGGCCGGAGTCCGCAGTGACGAGTACTGCTATGGGAACGCCTTCCAGCCGCCGCTGATTAGGGTAACGGCCGCGCCGATGCTCCAAACGGCGCCTACGAACATCGCCATCGCTCCCCACAGCCGAAACACCCAGTACCTCTTTGTGGTCCTGATGTAGTGCGAGTACACAGTGAGCGCGTCGATGAACGGATGTCGCGCGTAAAACCCGACGAGCACTCGTTGCGCACGCTGCGGATCGCGCAGGACCCACCATCCCAGGCACACCGAAAGGATGCCGACGGGCTCCACAAGGAACAGAAGCACGAGCACGTAAACGGTTCGGCTCACCGACCCGAGCATATCGCAGGGCACCGGCAGTCCCGACCCAATCCCCATCGAAATCTGCAGGTCCTCCCTCGGCGCTGAGGGTGTCAGCAGGGGTCGCCCCGGTAGTCATTCGGGACAAACGAAGTCGTCCTGATCGACCTCGGTGATCGGTGCCGCCGGCTCGTCCTGGTCAGCGACGCCCAGGGGGTGGCGGGTGGGTGCCTCGGAAGCGTTGCCGGCGTTTGCGGCAATCCAAGACAAGCACCTAAACACAGGCAAGGGCGGGGCCACCAGGGCGTCGAGTTGGTCGGGGGACAGGAGCGCGCCGGGAGGGGACTACTGCTTGAGCAGTTCACCATGGGATGCGCGGAGCGCCCCAGAGAGGATTGGCGAGCGCCATGGTGCAGACGAGCGGGTCAATCTCCTAGCGGATAGGCGGTCGACCCATTCGCCCGCGTCGCGACTTCCAGGTCCAGACGCTCGAGTCCGGTGACCCACCTTCGCTAACGATGGCGAGGATGTGGCCCTACTGCCCCGCGCTATCCTGGAGTCTGGCAGAAGCCCGGGCCCTGGGAAGTATTGCAGACTTGGCCGGGTTCACAGCAGTCGGCATTAGTGGCGCAAGTCCCCCCAGGCATGCACGCCGGAGGAAAAGCCGGGCATGACCCACCGAAGGTTGAAGAAGGGTCGGGCTTATGGAGTTGGATGTTGCCACCGCCAGGGCCGGAATCGCCCAACGTGTTGTCCGAGTCGGATTCGGTCGTATATTTGATCTCACCGCCTTGGGTCAGCCGGATTTTGAACACGTCATTGACACCCGGTTCGTCCACGTCATCTACCACAACGCCGAACTCAACGTCGCCAAACACGTTGCTCCTGGCCGTGCCACAGATACAACGGGCATCCGATGGGCCGGTTGGGCTGCACCCGGGCCCGAGGTATGCCGTGATGCTGGTCCAGTGCACCTTCAGCGGTGGTGTGTAGCTATGGTCGACGTACTCCAGGTGGCCCCAGGAAAATTCGTTCTTGCAACTGCCCGCTACGCCGAAGTTCGCCTTGTCGCCTGAGTCGCGCACGATAAATCCGCCGCCTGTCACAAAGTCGCAAGGGGGTTGCTCCTGCGCGATGGCAGAGTCAGTGGTGAGTAGCTGTACTGCTCCTGCAATGAATACTGCTCCTGCTATTAAACTGAATCGTATCGTTGTTCCTATCCCCAAGCGCATGGTAACACCTCCCTTCGTCGTTAGAAGATGCCCGACTTCGCCGACGCGATCACCACGTCCACCACGCCGTCAACAACGACATGGAGCGCGTTCACAACGGTCGCGCCTGCCGATGAGACCTGTTCGTTGATCACTACCCGGCCTCCAGGAATTGCGATCGTCTGGTTCGGCGAGCCGGTCGGGACGATGGGAATTCCGTTGATCGACAGGCCATCGATGTTCGTGCGGCCGGTGCCGGCGCTGCCCAACACCGACAGCGCCCTTGCCATCACAAAGTCGGCCGAGATGCCGGTTCCAGCGACGGTCATCGCCAGGCTTCCCAGCGAGGCCTCAGAGGCTACGTGATCGGGCCAGCCGATTGTGACGGCATGGAGGGCCTCCCCTGTGAGCAGGGAGGGAACGGAGCCTTTGACGAGAGACGCCTCTCGTGCGTCACGCGTTCCGCTGAGAGTTACGGTCTCGGAGAGCGCGGTCGTTGTTCCCAGCCCGAGCGCGTTGAACACGGTAGCCCGCACTGCGCTCGCCTGGCCGGTGACGGTTTGGGCTTCGCTAGTTCCCGGCCATGCCAGAAGACTGACCAGGATTCCCGCAAGCATGAGCAGCTTCCAGTCGTGTGATGTTACACGGTCCATACGACCCTCCTCTGTGTGGGCTAACAAGTAACCCTGTCAGGCGGCGGGACGGCCGCCGTGGTGCGGGCGCCCGCGTGGTTCATGTGGCCTCCTGTGCCGCTGGGCGGCTGCCTAGCAACACGCCTGCCAGATCTGGAGGGGGACGCGCGGCGTAGAACGATCTCATCATTGGTCTTTGACCCCGCACCCTTGGGCCCTCGCCCGAACTGCGTGTCAGAGCTTCCCTGTAAAAAGTATCGGAATCAGCGCGAGACCCTACCGAACTTGTTACCGCCCCAGGCCGGGAGGATTTGCGGGGTGGGACGCAGGTTGCCGAAAGCGAGGCGTTTTGCGGACCCACTTGGGGCATCGACGGGAAGGCGGTCAGATGACGACCCATCCCGGGCTGGCGAGGCCGTCACTCGAGGACGGGTTTTCTCATGGCCGAGCTGGCGGACGTCGCCGTCATCGGCACCGGGGTGGTCGGTCTCGGGGTGGCGCGGCGCTCGCGCGCGATGTCGTCGTCTCCGGCATGGTCGAGCGGCTCGTCGAGCGCGTTGGCGGGAAGGTGCTGTCGGCGGACGGCACCGGGCAACGGCGACGGTCACTGCAGACCCTCGGAATACCGCTCCTTCGCGATGTCGCGCAGCCGGCGCGCCGCGGTGAAGGTGTCGAGGATCGCGAGGCCCGTCTCATTCCGGCTCGCCAGGTCGGCGTTGAAGTTGTCCAGTACCGTGTTGATCTGAAACTCGCGCCGCTTGCAGGCGTCCGTGGCGACCGGCTGCGCTGCAATCCTTTCCCGGAGCGGCAATGCCGGGCTGGTCCGCACGGGCGCCCCTGGTGGCCGCGCAACTCGTGTAGCACCCGCGTAGCAAGCACGTGTTCAACACGGCGTGCGCGCCCGCGCGCGGCACCACATTTACGCGCTAATTACCGCTGGTTCGGGATGGTGGAGCTCGGATTGGTGGAGCATGCCGGGATCGAACCGGCGACCTCCGCAATGCCATCCCGTTTCCGTCCCTCGCTCCACTCTAGGACGCGACTGCTCCAGAGGGCTAAAAGGGGTTCAAAACCGCCCCAAAGTGACGGACTCGCTGCGGACTCGGGCTCCCCGTGCGATATGCTCAGCAGCTGCGGACCAGCTGCGGACCCGCGACCGCTGCCGTGCGCGGGAGCCGCTGCGCAAGGCCCCCTCCGAAGCCCGTGCAGGCTTCGCGGCGCCCGAACGGCCCCGGGAGGGATCCACCCGAGCGTCGCGCAAGCGTGTGCGGGCTTCTACGCTGGTCTGCTGTCGGTGGCGCGTGGATCGGCTCATGCTTTCGGCGCCCCGGATACCCCGAGGCCCGCGCTCGCGTGAGGTCGGTCTCTTCCAGCACCATCGAGAGCTCATGGGCTTCCAGGTCCACGCTCGGCGTCCCGGCGCTCGATTGCGATAGGGACGGTCGGCGTGCTGGAGCAGCTGGGCATCCTCAGGGAAACGACAGGGCTACCGCCGCGATTGCACGTTGAGCTACGCCGCATACCTCGATCGCCTGCGAGCAAGGACAGGAATCCTGGAAACCTGAAGCAGCGCAGATCGGCATCGCTGTGCCCATGGAGCCACTGCTGGGCTGAAGCCGGTTCCTCACCATCAGACCTGCGGTCGCACGGCCGGCCACGCTGTCTCGATTCGATACGGCTTCGGGTCCATTCCGATACCCTCGATACCCCAGGCGAGGTACACCAAAAGCGTCCAGCCCCTCTGAAGAGCCGGTTTTCAGTTCCTGGCTCGTTTCGTGGATCGGCCCCGCGGCGTGGCCGAGAGCGAGCGGAAGGCGCCCCTGCGCCGGGAGCGTCCTATGAGCAATTCGCCGGCGCAGCCCGGCGGCCGCTCGCCGGCAAGTGGCGCCGGCGCGAACCGGAGAACACGCTCTTGCACGCCACCGTCCGCGCTCACCTGCGCACCTTCCTCGAAGAGGCGCGCGGCCGCACCGCCCAGGGCGCCGGACTCCCGCGGTTCGTCGAGGCGGAGTTCGAGCGCTATCTCGCCTGCGGGATCCTCGCCCATGGCTTCGCGCGCGTGCGTTGCCGGGACTGCGGCGACGAGCTGCTGGTGGGCTTGTCCTGCAAGGGGCGTGGCTTCTGCCCATCGTGCACCACCCGGCGGATGCACGACACGGCAGCGCGGCTGGTGGACGGGGTCCTGCCGCATGTTCCGGTGCGCCAGTGGGTGCTCTCGCTGCCGCGCTGGGCGCGCTGGCTCCTTGCCCGCGACCCGAGCCTGGTCAGCTCCACGCCAGAGGTGACGCTGCGGACGATCTTCGCCAGCCTGAGAAAGCGGGCGCGGCGTGCCGGAGTGCGTGGCTCGCGCGCCGGAGCGATCACCTTCGTGCAGCGCTTTGGCGGCTCCCTTACGTCCACCTCCATTGCGTCATCCCGGATGGAGTGTTTGTCCGCGAGAAAGGCGCCATCCGCTTCGTCCCGCTCGGAGCGCCGCCCGATTCCGAGGTGGAGGCGATCCTCCGGCGCATCGTGGTCCGCCTGCTGCCGCTCCTCCATGCGCGACGGGAGTCGATGGAGACGGAACAGCCCGACGCGCTGGCGAGCGCGCAGACAGAAACCCTCCTGCTTCCGGCTGCGCCGAAGGAGTCCCTGCGGCGGGGACGGCACTCCGCTTTCCTCGAGGGATTCTCCCTCCACGCCGGCGTGCACTTGCACGCCAACGACCGCGAAGGGCTGGAGAAGCTCTGCGGCTACGGAGCGTGTCCGCCGCTCTCGCTGAAGCGGCTCTCGGCGCTCCCGGACGGCCGCCTCGCCTACCGGCTCAAGCGTCCCCTCGGCGACGGCCGCGAGGTCCTCGCCCTGCGGCCGACGGAGCTGCTCCGCCGCTTGGCGACGCTGGTGCCGCCGCCCCGCCATCACCTCGTGGCTACCACGGTGTCTTCGGGCCCAACTCCGCCTGGCGTGCCGAGATCGTCCCGCGACCACCGGAATCGGGAGCAGCGGCCTGCCACCCGGCGCCGGTCCAGCCACCGCCCGGCGAATCGCCGGCGAGCACTGCGGCGGAGCGACCCAGCTCGGGGCGGCAGACCCGCATCCCCTGGAGCGAGCTCCTCCTGCGCGTCTTCCGCGAGGATGTGCTGCAGTGCCCCTGCGGCGGCCGGAGGGTCGTGCTCGCGTTCCTCACCGACGCGACGGTGGTGAAGGCCATGCTAGAGCACCTGGGTCTGCCGGCGTGCCCCGCCGTTCTTGATTCAGTCCAGCACCGTCGCGGCCATCGCGGCCCTCGGCGGAAGCATCGAGGTCACCCTGTATCCCTCCGACGAGTCGAGGCGGCCGAGGCCCAAGCGCGCCAAGTCGGGGTGATCGCCATCGTCAGCGGTCCGCAGTAGGAAGTTCAAGCCACGGATCCTGGTCCGACACGAAGTCTTCCGTCCACCCGCAGCTGCCAGACAGCCTGCGCGAGGCAGCGCGCGGCGGCCGGCGGACCGGCCTCGCAGGAACGCGCGAGAGGCGCGGGCCCTTACAGTCGACCGCCCACGACCCGCTCCTCGGCGTATACTCCGCGCGCAATCGTCACAATCCTAGGCTCGAGGTGCGCAGTGCGTTCCGGTTCTGGCGAATCCCGCATTCGGATGAGACGCCGCTGCAACCGCGGCCTCACCGTGTTCCTCTCGGCGCTCCTGCTCTGCCCCTACTCCGCGGCAGTCCTGGCGCAGGCGCCCGCTCAGACCGCGCCGCCGGCGCCTGCGGAGAGTGCACCGGCCGCGGGCAACGAGGAGAAGCCGGCGCCGAAGCTGTCCCCCGACCAGCTCGACGCCCTGGTGGCCCCCATCGCCCTCTACCCGGACCCGCTGTTGAGCCAGGCGCTCATGGCGTCGACGTACCCCCTCGAGATCATCCAGGCCCAGCAGTGGCACGCGAAGAACGCGAGCCTCAAGGGCGACGACCTCGAGAAGGCGGTCAAGGCCCAGGACTGGGAGCCTTCCGTCCAGGCGACGGCCATGATGCCGGACCTGCTGAAGCGGCTCGCCGAGGACATCACCTGGACCACGAACGTCGGCAACGCCTTCCTGGCGCAGCAGCAGGACGTCATGAACGCGGTGCAGCGCTTGCGCAAGAAGGCGAAGGACGCGGGGAAGCTCGAGTCGAACGACAAGATGAAGGTCGAGACGAAGGTGGTCGAGTCGGAGACAGTCGTGGTGATCCAACCCGCGAGCACGCAGGTCGTCTACGTCCCCGCGTACAACCCCACCGTCGTCTGGGGCCCGCCGGTCTATCCCTATCCGCCGGTCTACTACCCGCCGCCCCCGCCGCCAGGCGCGATGCTCTTCACGTTCAGCGTGGGAATCATGATGGGCGCGGCCATGAGCGGTGGGTATTGCTGCGGGTGCGCGTGGGGCCGCGGCAACACGGTGATCATCAACAACAACAACAACTTCGTGCGCCACAACAACAACATCAACAACGTGCGTCCGGGCAGCGGCTCGTCGAACTGGAACCACAATGGCCAGCACCGCGGGGGCGCCCCTTACGGCGACCGCGCGACGGCGAACAAGTACGGCGGGAACAGCCGCGGCGGGCCGAGCGCGTCGACGATGGACCGCGGCGGCGGCCCGGGAGCGTCGGGCGGCCGCGGTGGACCGAGCGCGTCGACGATGGATCGCGGCGGCGGCCCGGGTTCGTCGGGCGGCCTCGGCGGGCCGAGCGCGTCGACGATGGACCGCGGCGGCGGCGGACCCGGGGCCTCGGACATGGGTCGCGGCAACGGAGGCGGCTCGATCGGTAACCGCTCGGTCTCGCCTTCGTCGGGAGGCAGCGCCTTCGGCGGCGCGGGCGGAGAAGGAGGTCGGGCAAGCGCCAGCAGCTCGCGGGGTGCCTCGAGCATGGGCTCGAGGGGTGGCGGCGGCGGGCGACGCCGGTAGCGCGATGGGGGAGATACCGATGCGAACGCTCAGGGTGGTACTCGCCTTCGCCGCGCTCGGGTTCGCCGCGACGTCCTTCGCCGCGGTTCCACAGGCTCCGGAGACCTTCGCCACGCCACGAGAGGCGGGCAAGGCGCTCGTCGCCGCCGCGGCTGGTGACGACGTCCCGGCGCTGCTCGCCATCTTCGGCTCCCAGGGCGCGAAGCTCGTCGCGTCGGGGGACGAGGTGCAGGACCGGAACGATCGCGCGAGGTTCGCCGAGATCGCCCGCGAGAAGCTGGACGTCTCGACGGACCCGAAGCGCGCTCACCGGGCGATGCTCGTCGTCGGCAGGGAGGCCTGGCCGTTCCCGGTTCCACTCGTCGAGAAGAAGGGGAAGTGGGCCTTCTCCTCGAAGGAGGGGCTACACGAGCTGCTCGCGCGGCGAATCGGCTCGAACGAGCTCGACGCCATCGAGATCTGCCGCGGGTACGTGGATGCGCAGCAGGAGTACGCGGAGCAGGATCGCGACGGCAACGGGGTCCTCGAGTATGCGCAGAAGGTGATCAGCTCCCCCGGCAAGCGGGACGGCCTGGTCTGGAGGGAGCCAGACGGCTCCCTGGACGGCCCCATCGCGGAGGGCATCGCAGCAGCGATCTCCGAGGGATACACGGACAAGGCGCGTCCCTATCACGGGTACCATTTCCGGATCCTCAAGCGGCAGGGGCCCGCCGCCCGCCTCGGCGCGATGGACTACGTGATCAATGGCAAGATGATCGGCGGATTTGCTCTCGTCGCATGGCCGGCGGAGTACGGAGGCTCGGGGGTCGCGACGTTCATCGTGAACCACGACGGCGTCGTCCACGAGAAGGACCTCGGACGCGATACGAGCAAGGTCGTCTCTCGCATGGATCGCTACAATCCGGAGAAGACCTGGCGCATCGTCCGGTGACGACACGGCGCGTTCCTCGGGTGGAGCGGTCTTCGGCGCCGAATCATTGCGGCGAAAGATTGGATGAAGCCGGTGACCGGGTCCGCCGCGGCGCCATCACCAAGACGGGCGACGCACATCTGCGTCGCATCCTCGCTCTTCGTCGTGCCGAGGAGGGCGATCGCTCTCTTCCTGGTGTTCCTCGAGGCGCGCCTGCTCTCATCCGTTCGTCGAGTTGGTGCCGCAGGCTGACGGCAGCGTCAGCGCGACGTGGCACCGTTCCCTGCGCGGCGGGTGCGGAGCACCGCCGCGCCCTGCTCTGCTAAGCTTGCCAAGAGGAGGAGAGGTTGACGGAACGCCCGCACTCGGACCTTGCTCGATGACGATGCGGGTTGAACCTCCTATGGCTCGTTGAACGCGCTGACGCGCCTGTTCGCACGCGAGCTGCCGGAGGCGAGCGTGAACGCCGTCTGTCCCGGATGGGTGCGAACCGACATGGGCGGCCCAGGAGCGCCGCGCTCGGTCGAGCAAGGCGCAGCCTCGGTGCTCTGGGCCTGCCGGCTCCCTCCCGACGGCCCGACCGGCGGCGTCTTTCGAGACGGCCGTCCGATTGAGTGGTGAGAGAGTAGAATCGGCGACCGGTATGAGCGCTGAGTCCTCGATCTGGTCGGAAGCGCTGGCTTGCTGGCGGCCGTCTGCGAGCTGGGCGTCGATGGTCGGGGAGGCGGCTGCCCTTCTCGAGCGGGATCCAGCGGATGTAGTAGCCTGGGCGAAGCTCGTGATGGCGCTCGGCGATTCCGGGGCCACTGCTCTCGCGCTCGTGGTTTGCATGCATGTCGCTGAGCTGCGGCCCCGCGACTCTCGAATCGCGACTCACCGCAACATCTGCCTGATGCAGCTGGGTCTCGCGGTGCCGCGACAGCCTGGGCTGATCCGAATTACCCGCCTGGGCGACCCTGACGTCTTCGTCGTATCGGAATCGGCACTGGAGGCGTGGCGCGCGCAGGCACTCGAGCCGTTCGACGGAGACCTCGAGCGCGCGTCGGACTTCGTGCTGCGACTCGCGCTCGCGCGCACCGGCCTTCGACCCGACGAGCCTCGCCTGTAGAACGGGTCGCGGGCTTTCATGGAACGCCTGGCTGCGTTCACTGACGAGCGGCGCCGTTGCTGAACAGCCGTTCGGCTATATACGATTTTCGTCGGATGTGCTTGGGTCGCCGCCGCCACCGTTCCGCACCCGTGCAACCGTCCAACGACGCTGAGGAACGGGCCGCCCGGCGCCTTCCAGCGCTGAGCGATCAACGCCGCGGATCCGCAAGCAAGAAGGGGGACCACATGGAAAGGCGAACTAGGAAGGATGGCGCAATTGCAAGGTCGACCCGAATGCCTGGTGGCGCAGCGACCGTGCTCGCCATTGCGGTCTTCATCACGCTTCCGCTGGCTGCAGCGCCCAGATTCTCGGACTGGTCCACGCCGCAGAATCTCGGGCCCCCGGTGAGCTCCCCGTTCGCTGACCTCGGACCCTGCATCTCCAAGGACGGCCTCAGTCTCTACTTCGCCTCGAACCGGTCCGGCAATTTCGACATCTGGGTCTCGCAGCGCGCCTCGGAGGACTCCCCGTGGGAGGAGCCGATGCCCCTGCCCCGGAACCCTCCGATCAATACGGCCGCGCTCGAAAGCATACCCACGCTGTCCCGCGACGGGCATTGGCTCTTCTTCAACAGCGACCGCACCGAAGGCGGATCCGGAGGGGTCGACATCTGGGCATCCTTTCGCTTCGACAAGCACGATGACTTCGGCTGGCAGGAACCCACGAATCTCGGACCGGGGGTGAACTCCCCGTCGTTCGATGGCGGCGCGTTCTTGTTCGAGAGCGACGATGAAGAGCGACCGCTTCTGTTCTTTGGCAGCGACCGACAGCCCAGTGTTGGCGGGATCGACATCTACGTCAGCGAGCAAGGGGCCGATGGATCGTTTGGCCCTCCGACGCCGGTCGACGAGCTGAACACCAGCCGGAACGATCAACGTCCCGTGATTCGCTCGGATGAACGCGAACTGTTCTTTTTCTCGGACCGGGATCGGCCGCCCAACGTGGAGGACTTGTGGGTGTCGACGCGCGAGTCGGTGGATGACCCCTGGTCTGAACCGGTGAACCTTGGCCCGACGGTCAACAGCGCTTTTCGCGATGCACACCCTTTTCTCGCTTCCGACCGCAAGACGCTTTTCTTCTCGTCGAACCGGCCCCCGGGCGCAGATTGTCCAGGTTGCGCAAGTTTCGACCTGTACGTCACCACGCGCACAAAAGCGAAGGGGCCGCACAAAGACCGGTAACCCGGCGCGTCCTTCAGCCGTTTGGATTTGAGTGCGGAATGGGGGCATGAAGGGCGGCGTGCTCCTTCTCACCGGCGTCCCCGGCGCGGGCAAGACGACCGTCCTGCGCAGGGTCAATGACCTCCTCGCCGGCAGGCGGCTCCGCGGCTTCCTCACCGGACCGCCCGGCTCGCCGGCGTGGGCCTGCGCTCGCCTCATCGGGTCGGCCGGTACGGCGTCGATCTGGATGCGCTCGACGGGGTCGCCGTCCCGGCGCTCGCGCCCGAGGAGCGTGCCGTCTACCTGATCGGCGAGATCGGCAAGATGGAGTGCCTGTCGCGCGCGCGTTCACCGACGCCGTCGCAAGGCTGCTCGACTCGGCCTGTCCCGTGATCGCGACGGTGGCCCAGCGCGGGACGGGGTTCATCGCCGAGGTGAAACGCCGTCCCCGCGCCGAGCTGTGGGAGGTCACGCGCGCGAACCGCGACGCGCTGCCCGGCCGCATCGTCTCCTGGCTGGACGAGGAGCGACGATGAAGACGCACCACGCTGCGGTCGCCGTGGTCCCCCAGCGCGAGCTCTGGGATCCCATCCAGGCGATCCGCCGGCGCTACGACTGACACTTCCAGTGCTGGATGTCGCACTGACGCTCTTGTACCCGTTCTGGCCCCAGGCGATGTTCGATCGGGCGGAGCCCGCTCTTCGCCAGGCCTGCGCTTCCGTGCCGCGCTTCGGGGCGACGCTTCGCGAGATCTATTTTTTCGCCCACGGGAAAGATCATGGGACACCGCGAGTGTCCGCAGGGTGCCGGAAAACTGCACCAGCGCATCGTGAGCGCGCTTCCCCCGAAGCATGCATGCGGCGTCGTCCGACGCGGCGACCTCGCAAAGTGTAAGCCTTACACCCGCTTCTCTCGGGCGCGTTCCGTCGCCAGTGACGGACAAGGTGACGGAACCGCTGAGGACGTTGCTCGAAACCCAGAAGCGAGAAGGCCCGGATCCTCTGGGAATCCGGGCTCAAATTCTTGGTGGAGCATGCCGGGATCGAACCGGCGACCTCCGCAATGCCATTGCGGCGCTCTCCCAGCTGAGCTAATGC
>Ga0137418_10001792_pt1 | contig 19703 bp, 18 predicted proteins | sample CZODoug3_1_2_16f_FD_122242 | JGI IMG/M metagenome (GOLD analysis project Ga0137418, IMG submission 122242) | Vadose zone soil fungal communities from Angelo Coast Range Reserve, California, USA - CZODoug3_1_2_16fungal (Hybrid Assembly) | ecosystem: Environmental > Terrestrial > Soil > Vadose...
CGATGGGGGCTGCCCCGAAGATGAACCGGTCGGCCAAAGGTGGGGCAAGGTCGAGCCTGCACTATGGAGGCGAAGGCGTTCTCATTCACCCACCGCACCAAGGTGTTTGCGGACGGCACGGTACGGAAGAACAAGGCGTGACCTCAGGAGGACTGGCAGAGTCTCCGGGTGGCACCGGAGTAAGCAGACCTATAAGTGAAAGCGAAGTGGCGAGCGACGCTCTGTCAGTAGTCGGACGGCTGAACAGTACCTAAAACGCGACGAAAGCCGCGTGACCGAGCTATCGGCGACCGGAGTGGGTCGGGGAAAGCAGCCGGCGAAGATGGTCAGGAAGAGAAGGGAAACCAGATGAGTAAAGATGAGGGAGGTTGGAACAGTTCCTTAAGTGAAAAACCCGTACGCTCTCGTCTGAGGAGACTGGTGGACTGGATCAACCTGGCGGGTGCCAAGAAGGTCCATTCATTGATCGACAAAGTGTACAAGCAGAAGAATCTGGAGATGGCCTGGGAGAAGGTGAAGGCAAACCGGGGCAGTGGAGGTGTAGATGGGCAGACTCTGGAGGCCTTCGAAGCGGAGCTGGACCAGCAGTTGGAACGGCTGCAGCGAGAGCTGAAAGAGGATACCTATCAGCCTCTGCCGGTGCGACAACACCCGATCCCGAAGCGGGACAAACCCGGAGAGTGTCGAATGCTTGGCATACCTGCGATCTACGATCGCGTGTGTCAACAAGCGCTGCTCAATCGGTTGGAACCTATCTTCGAGCCGATATTCGATGATGCCAGCTTCGGCTATCGGCGAGGGCGATCGACGAAGGACGCGCTGCGCAAAATCTGGAAAGAGATCCAAGGTGGGTCGGAGTGGATTGTGGACGCGGATCTCCGAGATTTTTTCGGGTCTGTGGATCACGAAAAACTCCTCACGCTGGTAGCCCAACGGATCGCGGATGGCCGAGTGCTTCGCCTGATCAGGGCGATGCTCAAGGCAGGAAGCTACGGCAAAGGGCAGGTCCTTCCCAGTGAGCGAGGTACTCCGCAAGGAGGTGTAGTTTCGCCCACGCTCAGCAACATACTTCTGACGCCGTTCGATCGGGAGATGCGGCTGAGAGGATATCAGCTGACGAGGTATGCCGATGATTGGGTGGTCACCTGTAAATCGGCAGCAGAGGCACGTTCTGCAGTGGACGCGGCCCGCCGAATCCTGAAACAACTGGGGGTGGAGTTACATCCGCAGAAAACGCGGATTGTTCACGTCCGCTACGGCTTCGAATTTCTTGGCTATAAAATCAAGCGCGGGAAGAAGCTGCATTTACCCGAAAGCAAGATTCGCAGCCAAGCACGTTCGGGTGCACTCTACGCGTACCCGCGTGAGAAGTCGATCCAACGATTCCAGGACCAGGTACGGCAACGAACCTAACGGAGGGTCCCTTTGAAAACCACGGAGCTGATTGCGAAACTTAACCCGCTTTTGCGGGGGTGGGGCGAGTATTACAAACGCGCCCACGTCCGAACGCTCTTCAATCAGCTCGACCGTTGGATCGTGCGGCGGATCTGGTCGCATCGGTTTAAACGTTGGCGCAATGGCGGTTGGAAGCAACTGCCTGCGGCAACGCTGTACGGTGAGTATGAGCTTGTGAACTTGGTGGGGTTGATTCCTTCTCTTGCATCCCGTAGTGATTGAGTCTTCGTAAAAGCTGCATACGGGAAAACCGTACGTGCAGTTTGAGCGGCGGACGGAGGCCAGCGCTAATGCGCGCCTCCTCCGACCCGACACTCCAGAAGAACGGAGGAAGGCCCGAACGGTACCCCGCAAGGGGAACAAAGGGAAAGGCAAGTAAGCAGCGCGACTCTTGAGCGGACAGCGGCAGAAAAACCGGCCCGAACAAGGGGTGCTGGCCTTTCCGGCGGAGAGTAGGGTGAAGCTCCGAAGGCCGTCGCGAAAGGGACCGAAACGCTCACGGCGAAGCGCAGGACCGAAAGCCTGGCCGAAACTGAACGACTGATGGAAGAGGTGGGCGAGTGGGAAAACTGTAAGCAGGCATTACAACGAGTCAAGGCGAATAAGGGGAGTCCGGGAGTCGACGGGATGACCGTCGACGAATTGCCGGACTACCTGAAGCAGCATGGGCCAGAGATTGGGGAGCAGCTGCGGACAGGGACCTACGAACCGAAACCGGTGAGGCGGGTGGAAATCCCGAAGCCGGACAAGGGGCGTGCGCAAGCTAAGCATTCCTTCGGTGCTGGATCGCTTTGTCCAGTTGCCGATTCCACTGATCACTAACCACTGGCCACTGTTTTCATGCTATGCTGCGCTCGACTTAGTCATCTCGACTTTCTAAGTGCAGGACGGCTCGTGCTGGTTGAACTGCGACTCGAGAACTACGCGGTCATCGACAGTGTGGCAGTGGAGTTCGCCTCCGGCCTGAACCTGTTGACCGGCGAGACCGGGGCCGGAAAATCCATTCTGATCGACGCACTAGCACTTCTTCTTGGAGAAAAAGCCTCCAGTGACGTGATCCGTGCGGGCACCGACCGCGCCGTGATCTCAGCCGTGTTCCAGGGCGAGGGCCCATCGGAAAAGTCTTTAGCTGAAACGCTGGCAGCAAACGGGCTTGACCAGTCGGACGACGGTTCACTCATTCTGAGACGGGAAATTGCAACGGGAGGCAAGGGCCGTGTGTTCGTCAACAATCAGGCGGCAACCGTGGCTGTGCTGCGGCAACTGGCGCCGCATTTGGTGACGATCCACGCGCAAAACGAATCCGTTCTGGCATTCGATGGTCCCGCGCGATTATCGCTACTCGATGCGTTTGCCGGCAGTAAGACTGAGTCGGTGTCTGAGAGGTTTGCCCTGTGGAGGGGGATCCGGGGTCGCATCGAAGAGCTTGAACGCAATGAGCAGGACCGCCTGCGTTTACTGGATCTGTGGACCTTCCAGAAGCGTGAGATCGAACAAGCCAAGCTGCAGCCCGAAGAGGACGAGCGCCTCGAAACCGAGAAGCACGTTTTGGCCAACGCCGAAAAAATCTATAACGCCGCCATGAACGCCTTCGATCTGCTGTACGAGGGCAATGCTTCGACTTCATCGTCGTTACGGGCCGCGCAGAAGCAAATCGAAGAGCTCTCCCGATACGAGCCCAAGTTTCAGGATGCGCTGGCGGCAGTAGAGACGGCGCGCATCAGTGTGGAGGATATAGGAGCGACTCTGCGCGATTACGCCGGGGGCATTCAGGCATCGCCTGAACATTTGGCGGAAGTCGAAGACCGCCTGGCCTTACTCGACCGCCTGAAGCGAAAGTATGGCCCGACTCTGGATGCGGTCATTGCTTTCGGGGCTGAGGTCGCGACTAAACTCTTAGACGTCGAGAACAAGGATGAAATCCTGCACCAGCTTCGCGCTGACTTAACCAAGGCGTCAGTTGAGTATCTGGGCGCTGCGCGCGCTGTTTCGAAAAAGCGTGGCGATGCGGCGCGCAGGCTGGAAAAACTGGTCGAGGCCGAGATCAACGATCTAGCCATGAAATCGACGTTTCGCATTGAGATCACACCTTCGGAAGAGGAAGGGAACTGGTCTCCAACGGGGATCGATGAAGTTGTCTACATGATCTCGGCTAATCCCGGCGAGCCGCTCCGGCGGTTGGAGCACACTGCATCTGGCGGCGAGCTTTCTCGGCTGATGCTTGCGCTAAAGGTCAGCGTCGAAACCGATACTTCGACCGCGAGCAAAAAGGAAAGTGTGGCGCGGGTACCCTCGCCCGCGAAGAGAGCTGGAAGTCCACGATCATCTCCACAGCGCACGCTGGTCTTCGACGAAATCGATACCGGCATTGGAGGTCGCGCAGCCGAAGCCGTCGGCAAAAAACTTAAGGCCCTGGCGCGCGTCAATCAAGTGCTCTGCGTTACCCACCTGCCGCAGATCGCCACCTTCGCCGACCATCACTACGTGATCGAGAAGAAGGACTCGGCCGGCCGTGCCCGCACCAGCATCCGTGCCGTCAGCGGCGACGAGCGTACTGAGGAGGTAGCCCGGATGTTGAGCGGCGCGAAGTTAACCGAGACCTCGCGGAAGCACGCCGAGCAGATGATCAAAACGAATGGGTGAAGGTGGCAGCCCGCCTCCGGTAACGTTTCATAGGTGCGACACCTTGCCGGTTTCTCGCTGTTCAACGGTAAGGCTGAAAATTTCTAGATAGTGCCCGAAGGAATGAATTTCAATGTCAGAAAATTTTCGAAAACGATTACGAAGCGTCTCAGCAAATCCGCTAGTCCATCCTCCCTCAACTACCCACACCTTGGTCGCTGGCCGGAGGCTGTACGCACCCGCCAGCTCCTGCCATTTGTAGGACAAGGTGTCCGGCATGACATCGCCTGAGGCTACCCGAAGCCCATTGCACTGGAATGACTCAAAGCCAGCAACCGAGCGATCGGCCGCGACTGGTTTCTGCTCACAGAGATAATGGGCAAGCTGGCAATCCGTCGATTTGTTCACGTAAATCACATCTGCAGGCGAAACCTGTCGCCGGATAAATTGTACGGCTTGGTCCATGTGCTCGCGCCGACGATCGGCCAGCGGCAAATCATCCCGCGAAGGCTGAGTTCCGAAAAGGTGGCACAGAATCACGATGGCAATCACCATTGCCAATGCCGAACCGAATTTCTGCTTTGCGATTCTAGTCAACGCGACGCTTACGCCGGCGATACCAAACATCGCGAGGAAAACACATTGTCGTGTGCGGCCAAAAGGGTACAGACCTGCGGCGACAGCCGCATAGTTTAAGAGGAACGGACAGAGCAATAGAATCGCGGTCAAACGGGTCAGCCGGACGTCCGCAGACGGTGATTGGCGACGCATGAGCAGAATCACTCCTGCAACGAACAGCAGTGTGGCAATGTGCCCCGTGACCACCCAAGCGAACGCATACCGAAAAACGCCGAATGTGCCTCGGAAGAGAAACGGCAACAAGTGATCCCGCTCAGGATGATAATAAGATTGTGAAAGGTACCAGTCAGCAACATGAAGCAGATTTTGCGCTCCAGGATATCCGGTAGCCAGCCTTTTAATGTGCGTTGTGTAAAGAAACCAGGCGAGTCCGAGCCCTGCGATCTGGCCGGCAGTCCATCGAACCACTACGCCAGTGGATGGCCGTCGAGCAAACATTCGAAAGATGACGTAAATGCCGAGACTTGCCGCAAACAAGAATCCCGAGTAGTGAGAAAGCATCGCGAGCAAAAGGGATCCCGAGGACAACAGCATCGTGCCGGGAGAGTTCCTCGCAAAGGCCCGTTCCATAAGGTAGGCGCCGGCTGCCGAGAACATAGCATCAATGGGTACTGGCGTAGGTCGGCGGACAACCCGATCATGGTTGGAAGAAAGGTCACCAGGAGCAAACCAACCCAGGCCACCGTCTGACCAAGAATGATTTTCAGCCACTTGTAGTAAAGCCAACAGAAGACCGCACCCGCAATGACGCACGGTAAGCGCAGCATAAGATCTGACGTTCCCAGAGATCTCCAGAAATAAAGAACCAAGATCAAGAATGGAGGATGAAAAAGCGTGAGGCCTGCTTGATATGCTTGACGGAGGGAGTCTTGGTTGGCAACCGAGAAATGCCAAGCTTCGTCGGGATTAAAGAATGTGGCATGTGCCAGCCAACCGCGGCACAGAAATCCAACCGCCGCGACCGCGGCTGCAAGCAGATCTGAATGCCGACGGGACCATGCGTCCAGCTCGCGACGCCAACTCCCGCTCTGATTCGAAGACGTGGCCAATTGACCAGTGGGCGGAATGGCAGTGATCGGAGCTCTCCTTACCTTGGACCTGGTCGCGAGTGACAAATTGTCTCACAGTGGCGGGCGAGAGCTTTGTCCGGTGAACTCCACGTCGGTTTGTCACCGAAGCGCATCGATCCGTTCGAGGCAATCCCATTCACTGCTGATTTTCGCCTTTCACTGCTAATCCACGCACTTTCTGTGGCTTACGTTGACCAGTGGGATGCTTCCGGATAGTTTATATACAATAATCACGACGCCATATGTGTACCCTATGGTACACATCGAAGATGATGGCGATTGGATATCTTAGCGCGCTGCGAAGACAGGAGCAAGCTTAGAGTGCCTGCAACGATGAGTAGCAATCTGACACCCGGCGGCGGCAAAACGTTACTTCTCCTTAAACCTCGGGGGTTTTGCGCGGGAGTGGTGCGGGCCATTGATATTGTCCGCATCGCCCTTGAGGCGTTTGGTCCGCCGATTTATGTGCGCAAGGAGATTGTTCATAACCGTTTTGTAGTAGAAGAATTGCAGGGCAAGGGCGCAATCTTCGTCGACAGTGTCGAGGAAGTTCCTAATGGCGAGCGCGTGATTTACAGCGCCCACGGAGTTTCACCCGAAGTTCGGGAAGCAAGCGCCGCGCGTGGTCTGCGCGTGATTGATGCAACGTGTCCGCTTGTGACCAAGGTCCATGTGGAGGCCGTGAAGTTCGCGAAAGAAGGCTATTCACTCATCTTGATTGGACACCACGATCATGATGAAGTCATTGGAACGCTGGGAGAGGCTCCGCTAGTGACGCAGGTGGTGGGCTCGCCCGAGCAGGTGGAATCGCTCACCGTACCAAATCCTGACCGCGTCGCTTACCTGACCCAGACAACGTTGAGCCTGGACGAAACCAAAGACATCATCGCGGCGCTACAGAAAAGGTTCCCAAACATCAAGGGACCGGCGGCGCAGGATATCTGTTACGCCACCGAGAATCGCCAGGTCGCCGTCAAGCATGTGGCCTCGGATGCCGACCTGCTGCTGGTCGTAGGTTCGGAGAATAGTTCCAACTCCAACCGCCTGGTCGAGGTCGCACGGAATCTGGGGACAAATGCGCATCTCATCGACAGTTGCAGTGACATAGAGCCCGACTGGCTTGAGAACGTGAAGACCATCGCCCTGACGGCCGGCGCCTCAGCACCCGAGTGTTTAGTCGAAGAAGTAGTGAAATTCCTCGATTCCAAGGGTTTCGGTAACGTGGAAGAACTGGAAGTAATGCCTGAAAACGTACGCTTTGGCCTACCGCCGGAGATCGTTGAGGCCATCGCAGCCGCTCCCGCGAGCGCCACCGCTGACTGACGGAGCTGTGAATTTGATGGATACAAACTCCCCCGAATCCAGCCTCACATCCGCACCCCAACTTCGCTTCGGCAAAATTGATGACCTAGCCAGCCGCGTTGCCATTAGCATTGATGCCGCCCGCAAATATCTTTTCTCGCAGCAGCATGAAGACGGCTACTGGTGCGGCGAACTGGAAGCCGATACCACACTCGAGTCTGACTACATTCTGCTGCACATGCTACTAGGGACCGGCAGCGAGGAGCGATTCCAGAAAGCGGCCAATCACGTTCTTCGCCATCAGAACGAAGATGGCGGGTGGAGCATCTACGCGGACGGTCCGTCGAACGTCAGCGCTTCAGTGAAAGCCTATTTCGGCCTCAAGCTCGCGGGGTACAGAGCCGATCATCCCGCCCTCGCCCGTGCCCGCAAAAAGATTCTTGATCTGGGCGGCGTCACCGAAGTCAACACGTTCACCAAGATATATCTCTGCTTCTTCGGACAGTATGACTACGATGCGGTCCCCGCGATTCCGCCGGAGATCGTGCTGTTTCCCAACTGGTTCTGGTTCAACATCTACGAAATTTCTTCCTGGTCGCGCGCGATACTGGTGCCGCTTTCCATTTGCTACGCGAAAAAGCCGTTCAAGAAGATTTCGCGGGAAATGGGCGTGGAAGAGCTTTTCGTCGGCGGCATGGAAAAGTCGAGGATGCACCTGCACTGGAATAAAAAGCTGTTGTCATGGCGCAATTTCTTCCTGGTCCTCGACCGCATGACGCATTGGTTTGAGCGCGTGCACATACGGCCGCTGCGCTCGATTGCACTGAAGAAGGCCGAAAAATGGATGCTCGAGCGCTTCGAGATGAGCGACGGGTTGGCCGCGATCTATCCCGCTATGATGAACGCCATCATCGCGCTGCGCTGCCTGGGCTACTCGGCGGACGATCCTCAATTGATCCGGGCCCTAGACGAATTCGAAAAGTTGGGTATCGAAGAGGGCGACACCTTCCGCATGCAGCCTTGCACCTCCCCTGTGTGGGACACCGCTTATGCCATGTTCGCTCTCGGCGAAAGTGGAGTGCCCGCGAATGATCCGCGAATGGTGAAATCCGCCGACTGGATGCTGCAAAAGCAGGTCCGCAAGGCTGGCGATTGGAAAGTAAAGAACAAGAACGGGCAGCCGGCTGGCTGGTACTTCGAGTTTAACAATGAGTTCTACCCCGACGTTGATGACACCGCAATGGTGTGTCTGGGGTTGAGCCGGGTCGAGCACCCTAATGGACGCTACCAGAGCGAATCGGTACAGCGCGCCATGGACTGGATCTTGTCGATGCAGTGCAAGAATGGTGGCTGGGCTTCTTTCGACAAAGATAACGATAAAATGGTGTTCCAGCACATTCCGTTCGCCGACCACAATGCCATGCTCGATCCGCCTACGGTTGATATTACGGGCCGCATCCTGGAAATGCTGGCGACCTACGGCTATGACCAGAGCCATCCAGCGGTCAAGCGTGCCATAGCATTCATCCGCAAGGAGCAGGAGCCTGACGGAAGCTGGTTCGGCCGCTGGGGCGTGAACTACGTGTATGGTACGGCACTGGTGCTGCGCGGACTGGAAGCTATCGGCATGGACCTTCACGAACCCTGCATCCAACAGGGAGCCGAATGGTTGCGAATGGTGCAGAATCCCGATGGCGGATGGGGCGAGACTTGCGGTTCTTATGACGATCCCAGCACCCGAGGTGTAGGGCCGAGTACTTCCTCGCAAACTGCCTGGGCGATCCTGGGATTGCTCGCGGTGAACGACACCCGCAGCGATTCGGTCGCACGAGGAATTGCCTACCTGCTGCGCACGCAGAAGAAAGACGGATCGTGGGATGAACCGTATTTCACCGGAACCGGCTTCCCGCGCGTCTTCTACCTCATGTATCACCTCTACCGGCAGTACTTCCCGCTGCTCGCGTTCACGACTTACGCGAAGATAATGGCAGCGTCGGGGAGTAATTAGCAGTCAGCACTCAGCCGGGAATGTTCTGCAGGATTTCCTTCCGTCAACCAACGGCACGTATTGGCTGAAGGCTGAATGCTAAGTGCTGAATGCTAGCTTTCGTCACAGGCGCCACGGGATTCTTGGGGAGCCACGTAGCCCGCGTGCTCGCGGACAACGGGGCGGACATGCGCCTGTTGGTGCGCTCCAGCAGCAATCTGAGAAATATTGAAGGACTGAGGGCCGATCGTGCCCTCGGCGATTTGCGTGATCCGGCATCGCTCGAGAAAGCTATGGCTGGTTGCGACGTGGTCTTCCATGTGGCCGCGGATTACCGCCTCTGGGTGCGCGATCCCAACGAAATGTACCGTTCGAACGTGGAAGGTACACTCGCCATCCTCGAAGCCGCGCGGAAGAACGGCGTGCGCCGCGTGGTCTACACCTCGAGCGTAGCCACCATCGGATTCACCCGCAACGGCTATCCAGCGAATGAAGATTCGCCGGTGTCGCTGGCGGATATGATCGGCCACTACAAACGTTCAAAGTTCATGGCAGAGCAGCTCGCGCTTGAAGCAGGCCGCAGCGGCCTGCAGGTGGTGGTCGTGAATCCAACCACTCCCGTGGGGGACCAGGACGTCAAACCTACACCCACCGGCAGGATTGTGGTCGACTTCCTCAAGCGAAAATTTCCCGCCTACGTGGAAACGGGACTGAATCTCGTGGATGTCAGAGAGTGCGCTAGCGGGCATGTCACGGCGTTGGAAAAAGGAAAGAGTGGCGAACGCTATATCCTCGGCGGTGAGAACGTGACGCTGAAACAGATTCTCGATAAGCTGGCAAAGATTACCGGGTTGCCTTCTCCAATACTGAAACTGCCCTATATATTCGCCTATGCAGCAGGCATAGCGGATGAAATAGTAACTGGCCGCCTGCGTGGCCGTGAGCCTCGCGCCACGATTGACACTGTCCGCATGGGAGCGAAGAAAATGTTTGCTAGCTCCGACAAAGCCGAGCGCGATTTGGGCTGGAAGATCGTCCCCGTGGAATCCGCCCTACGACGAGCGGTGGAGTGGTTCCGGGGCAATGGTTATGCGTAAAGTGGCGATGGTCGCAGCGTTGGAACGCGAGGTCAAGCCTCTAATTAGGACTTGGCGGTACACCGACCGAGAGCATCAGGGGTGTCAGTTCCGTTTTTTTGAGAACGACTCGACTGTACTCGTCTGCGGAGGCATTGGCGAACAAGCTGCGCGCCGCGCCACAGAAGCGGTAATTACACTGTTCTCGCCGGATGTCATTTATTCGGTGGGCCTCGCGGGAGCCCTAAATGCGACCTTGAAAATGGGCGACGTTCTGCTTCCGCGCCACGTGATCGACGCCCGGAACGGCAGCCGGGTTGATACAGGCGAGGGTCAGGGTGCGTTGGTGAGCTTTCCCTCCGTTGCTGATCCACGGCAAAAATCCGAGCTGGCGCGAGCTTACTCTGCACACGCCGTTGACATGGAAGCGGCGGCGGTGGCGCGCGGCGCACAGGCGCGAGGCTTGCGCTTCGCAGCGGTAAAGGTCATCTCCGACGAGTTCGATTTCGTCCTGCCGCCAATGCAGCGCTTTATCCGCCCCACCGGAGAGTTTGACGCTGCCAGCTTTGCGCTGTTCGCGGCCGTGCGTCCTTGGATGTGGAGGCGTGTGGTGCGACTGGCGCGAAACAGTGCGCGCGCCTCGAATGCCCTCTGCCGCTGGCTGGAAACTCACGAGCTCGAACCCAAGGGCCGGGAGATGGGGAGCAGCGAGAAGGTTCACGTGCGGTGACCGGGGAGTTAATAGTCGAGTGCCACTTCTATCATCGACAATGATCCCTAGTTGAATGATCGTGAACTCGATCGCAAAGGTTTTCGGAACGAGATTGACCATGATTCGAATTCTCCGGTGTTGGACGATCTTGAGCACGGCGCTCGTGTGCCAGCTTTGGGCGCAAATCGCTGCGCCGCTACCGCTCTACGTGGAAAGCTTTCGCCACGGCGCTACGCGCGTTACGGAAAAGACATTTGAGGCACAGCTCACTCCACAGAACCCGGTCTATCGCGAACCAATCAAAGACGTGCGCGGCAACGACCGCTATCTGCTGTCCCTTGCTCCGCTGCATGTCGAAGGGGATATTCAGATCGTTTCCTGGGAGGCGATAGTAGCCGACTCGCAGCATCGCACGTACGCCAACGTACTGATGGCCTCGCAGATACCAAGTGATGACCCGGTGAATAACGCGTGGTGGCTAGACCCGGGAAAATTCGCCCGAGTGCCGGTGCTTACGGAGCGCATTATCAGGGTGGACGGCTTTTATGTTGTGTTGAAGGTGATGGCGTATCACTTTACGCCCTCCGAATCTCCGTATTTGGACTCGATGAGGGTACAGGTGAACATCACGAATACCGACCCGCGAGCCACCAAAAACAACGGAGGTTCTGGCGCGGGGAAGTTCAGTCGGCAGCACGGGCAACTGAAGCGCCGGGACGCTGCATCGCATCTAAACTGAGAATGTCTATTGCCGGACAAATCGCCATCGAAGAATCGAAGGGAAGCATGCCCTCCACGATGCATGCAGCCGTTTATCGCGGCGTGAATGATGTTCGCCTTGAAACGGTCCCGGTGCCTGCGATCGGCGCTGGAGAATTGCTGATGCGGGTGCACACCTGCGGAGTCTGCGGAACCGACCTGAAGAAAATTGCAACTGGGTCACATTCCGCTCCCCGCATCTTCGGCCATGAAACGTCCGGCGTGGTGGCGGCAGTGGGCGCGGGAGTCGGCGATTTTCAGCCCGGAGATCGCGTCGTTGTCTTTCATCACATTCCTTGCCGTGAATGCTATTACTGCCAGCACAAAACGTTCGCCCAGTGCGAGACCTACAAGAAAGTCGGCTGCACGGCTGGATTCGAGCCTTCCGGCGGTGGCTTCGCGGAGTATGTTCGAGTCATGGATTGGATTGTGCAGCGCGGCACCGTCCGCATTCCTGACGGCGTCTCGTTTGAGCAAGCTTGCTTCGTCGAACCGGTAAACACCTGCATGAAAGGGATCGAGGCGCTCCGCTTGCAGCCGGGTGAGACTGTGTTCGTGATCGGCCAAGGTCCCATTGGCATTATTCTGAGCGTGTTGGCACAAAGGGCTGGAGCTGTGGTAATTACTTCCGATTTGTATCCTGAGAGGCTTAAAATAGGGGAAAGCTTCGGTTTAGAGCGTAAACTTGATGCATCGCGCAAGGATGCAGTTCGGCACATGCGCGAGCTTACGGACGGTCGAGGGGCGGACGCGGTCATTTTGGCGGTAGGCGGAAATAGCCTGATCCGAACCGCCATGGATGCGGCCCGTCCCGGAGGACGAGTGTTGTTTTTTGCGCAAACCGTGCATGGCGAGGCTGTGATTGATCCGGCCGCCATTTGTGTGGAAGAGAAAACGCTCGTTGGTTCTTATAGCGCTTCGGTCGATTTACAGGAACAGTCTGTTCGTTTTGTGATGAACCGGGAGATGGACCTAGGACGACTTATCAGCCACCGGTTCCTACTGATGGAAAGTGGGCAGGCTTTGGATTTGGCGGCCCATCCGCAGCCTTCGTCGATGAAGATCGTGATTCAGCCTGGTGGTACCTGGGAACGAAACGCCTGGGAAGGAAGTAAGCAGTGAACGGACAAATGACAGCCGCCGTCCTGTACGGCAAAGAAGATCTGAAGATAGAAAGAGTGCCCATTCCGCGCGTCGGGGATGGCGAAGTTCTGGTCAAGGTGCAGGTTGCCCTTACCTGCGGCACCGATCTCAAGGTGTACCAGCGTGGCTATCACGCCCGCATGATTATGCCTCCGGCGCTGTTCGGCCACGAACTGGCGGGCGTAATCGAGGAAGTGGGCGCCGGCGTGAATGGCTTCAAAAAAGGTATGCGCGTGGTCGCGCTGAACTCCGCGCCGTGCCAGATGTGTTTTTACTGCTCCAAGCACCAGGAGAATCTTTGCGAAGATTTACTCTTCAACAACGGCGCTTACGCGGAATATATCCGGGTGCCGAAACGTATTGTCGAAGCCAACATGTTGGTGATTCCGCCCAACGTCAGCTTTGAAGACGCGGCCATGACCGAGCCATTGGCATGTGTGTTGCGCGGGCTTCATGAAACCGGGGTAGAGATTGGCGACACGGTCGTAATCATTGGCGGGGGACCGATTGGGCTGATGTTCGTGCAGGTAGCGCGGGCGATCGGTTGCAACGTGATTGCCGTGGTGAAGCGCGACGGGCAAGTCGAGGCCGCCAAACATATGGGTGCGCATGAAATCATCCAGACCACCAAGGTGACGAACGTAGTGGATGCGGTCAAGGCGCTCTCCCCGCAGAAGCGCGGTTGCGACGTCGCGATCGAGGCGGTGGGCCGGCCTGAAGCATGGGAGTGGGCGATTGAAATGGTGCGCAAAGGCGGCACCGTAAACTTCTTTGGAGGCTGCGCCAGCGGTACCAAAGTCCAGCTCGACACCAACCGCCTGCATTACTCTGAAATTACACTTAAGGCCACGTTCCATCACACCCCCGAGACCGTGCGCCGCGCTTTTGGATTGATCGCAGCGAAAAAGATTCGTCCCACCGACTACATCACCGGGGAGGCTCCACTGTCGCGTTTGCAGCAAGTGCTCCGCCACATGCTGAACCGCGGCGGCGACATCAAGACCGCCATCATCCCTGGGCATTGATTTACCCGTTCCCCAGAGAGGGGAACTGTCATCCTGAGCGAAGCGAAGGACCCATGCATTTATTCAGCTCCTTTGTCCTCGCAAAGAGTTCTCACGATGCTCAGGTTTCGGCAGTCTCCGGGGTGCTTTTAAACTATGAGTCGCATGACCAGCACCCACTCCCAAGTCGCGACCGCATCCGCTGCCTCGCTCGGCTGGAGTCGCCTCCCTGACGACTACGCGATCCCCGCTGCCGCACCGTCGCCCGAGCAAGCCCGCGAATACTGCCGCCGTCTGGCACGCAGCCATTACGAGAATTTTTCCGTCGCCACCTGGTTTCTTCCTGGCCGCCTGCGACAGCACTTTTGTAATGTCTACGCCTACTGCCGCATCTCTGATGATTTGGGTGACGAAGTCGCAGACCCTGGGGCCGCGTTGGCATTGCTCGACCAGTGGGAAGCCGAATTGAATGCCTGCTACGACGGCCATCCCAAGCATCCGGTCTTTGTCGCGCTGGCGGAAACAGTCGAAACGTTCAAAATTCCCAAGCACGAATTCTCTGACCTGCTGCGTGCTTTCCGTCAGGACCAAACCGTCACGCGCTACGAAAGCTTTGATGATCTGCTGGGATACTGCCGTTATTCGGCCAACCCAGTCGGCCATCTTGTGCTCTACCTCTGCGGCTACAGTGACGTCGAACGCCAACAGCTTTCCGATTTCACCTGCACCGCGCTGCAGTTGGCAAATTTCTGGCAAGACGTGAGCGTCGACTACGCCAAAGGCCGCATTTACCTGCCGATCGAGAGCCTTCGCCGGTTCGGTGTGAGCGAAGAAGACATGGCTTACAACCGCAACACTCAGGTCTTCCGCGAGATGATGAAGTTTGAGGTTGAGCGCGCGCGTCAGTGGTTCCATCGCGGTCTGCCGCTCGTAGAAAAAGTCGACCGGGAACTCGCCATCGACCTCGAACTCTTTAGCCGCGGCGGCCAGGCAATTCTGAAGTCGATCGAGCGGCAGAATTTTGCTGTCCTGGGACAACGTCCGGCCATTTCCAAGCCGCGCAAACTGGCGATGGTGGCGCGCGCCGCTCTGGCAAAGCTGCTCGTGAAACGGCGAGGGCAACGAATATGAGCGCCGGCGCTCAACCAGCGTTCGCTCCATGGAGCCCCGCTCCGCCGCAGGTAGCCATGGCATATTCAGTGTGCCGTGGCATAACCCGTTCGGCCGCAAAGAATTTTTACTACGCCTTTCTGGTGTTGCCGCGTCACAAGCGGGAAGCCCTGTGCGCTGTGTACTCTTTCATGCGCCGCTGCGATGACATCACCGACGATAGCAGCCTTCCGCTCCAAGAGCGCCGCTTAAAGCTCGACGCCTGGCTCGACGCTCTGCACCGCGCTCAACAAGGCGAGCCCACCGATGACCCAATTCTGCTGGCCCTGACAGACGCACAGCATAGATATCAAATTCCAGCCGGCCTGCTCGACGAGCTCGCATTGGGCACGGCTATGGACATCGAGATAACTTCAGAGCTCGAGGACGAACCGGGTTTCGCACGTTCCACCGAGAGCCTTTCGGTTCATTACAAGACCTTTGAAGATTTGCAGCTTTATTGTTACCGTGTGGCTTCGGTCGTCGGTCTGGTCTGTATTCACGTTTTCGGCTATCGCGATCCCGCGGCCGAGCCCCTGGCGGAACGCTGCGGCCTCGCATTCCAACTTACTAATATCATTCGCGACGTCAAGGAAGACGCCGCCATGGGCCGCGTTTATCTTCCTGAGGAAGACCTGGCGAAGTTCGGTCTCACGGCGTCTGATCTGCTCACGGCCCCCGATCCCGCGAGTTTTCGTCCGTTGCTGAACCTGGAAGCCGACCGCGCGCGTGATTTCTACAAAGCCGGGGACGAACTGATCCCGATGATCGCAGAAGACAGTCAGCCTGGTCTCTGGGTCCTGGTGAATATTTACCGCAAGCTGCTCCAGAAAATTGCCGACCGTCAGTACGACGTGTTCAGCGGCAAGGTCAGCCTGACCGTTTCCGAGAAGCTGCGTATTCTCGGTAGAGGATTTCTGCAACGCCTGTTGTGATGACTCAGATCGTTCATCCGCCTTTGATTGACCAGATATTGATAAGCTTCATGCTGTGACTTCAAGTTTCCTCGAATGACTTCAAGTCCAACACAACCCACCGTCGCGGTGGCCGGAGGCGGTCTCGCGGGTCTCGCAGCCGCATGCGCGCTGGCCGAAGCCGGACTCCGCGTCACTCTCTTCGAGAAGCGCCCGTTTCTCGGCGGCAGAGCGTCCTCGTACGAGCATCCTGGAACGGGCGAAGTTATCGACAACTGCCAGCATGTGCTATTTCGCTGCTGCACGAATCTCGTCGAGTTTTATGAGCGCATCGGAGTGCAAGATCGAATTCGCTGGTACGACCAGATGACGTTCATCGAGCCAGGCGGGCGTGCGTCAGTGATGCATACATCTCCATTACCTGCTCCATTGCACACTGTGCCTTCGTTTCTGCGCTTTCCGTTCTTGAATGCCGCGGACAAGTTCGCGATTGCTCGCGCGGTGCTTCCGCTTACGCTGACCACACAACGCGACACCGGGCAGTCGTTCGCGCATTGGCTCGAGCAGTACGGACAAACTCCGCGCGCAATTGAGCGTTTCTGGAAGCCGATCTTGGTCAGCGCGCTGAGCGAAGACCTCGATCTAATTTCCATTCCCTACGCGGCGCAGGTTGTGCGCGAGTCGATGAAGTCTCCGGCGGCACGGCACATGGGCGTGCCTACTATTCCTCTGACGGATCTCTACAACTCCGCAGGCGATTACATCCGCGCGCGCGGAGGCGAGTTGCACTTTCGTTCTCCGGTCAGCACATTTCACCCGGAAGGTGCAAAAGCCCGCCTGAAGTTCACCGACCCGAAGTCCTTGGATCCGAAGTGCATCAATAAGACCAGCGGAAGGGAAGAGGCATTCGATTATCTTGTGCTCGCGCTGCCCTTCGACGGTCTCGAACGCGTGCTCCCTGAAACTCCCGAGAGCGCGGACTTGCGGGAATCGTTGAGCCATTTCGAAAGCTCTCCAATCACCGGTATTCACCTGTGGTTCGATCGCCAGATTTCCGCTCTCGATCACGCGGTGTTGCTCGATCGAACCGTGCAGTGGATGTTTTATAAATCGCGGCTGCAACCCAGCCGCGTGCTGACGGGAGATGGCGTAAAAATTGAAAGCAGCTACATAGAACTGGTCGTAAGCTCGTCCAAGAGCTTGATCGAAAAATCGCGCGCTGACATCGTTGACCTCGCGCTGGGCGAAGTGCGCGAATTTTTCCCGGCGGCCCGTGACGCGAAGTTAATAAAGTCCACGGTGATTAAGGAACTGCATGCAACCTACTCACCGCGTCCGGGCATTGATGCGTACCGACCGCCGGCGGCAACCGTGTGGCCGCGCGTTTTTCTGGCCGGCGATTGGACCGTCACCGGCTGGCCCGCGACGATGGAAGGCGCCGTTCGCAGCGGATATCTGGCCGCGGAAGCTCTGGCGTACGCGGCGGGGTTGAAGGATTCCAAATTCCTCGTCCCCGATCTTCCTGCCACCGGCCTCATGCGCCTCTTTAAATAGTCAGCTCCCAACGGCAAACCAGACGTTCGGGCTCTGTGTTGCTTTCGGCCTCTTGCAAAAATGTTTACTCGAAAGCGACCGGAGAACGCTATCGATAACCTGCTGCCGCGAGCGGCACCCCTGGGGCCAAAACTGGGGCCGGTGCTAATCCAACTTCCTCCACATTGGCGCGTCAATCCGGAGCGGCTGGGAAACCTGTTGCAAATTCTGCCTCGGGACGTGCGCTATGCCTTCGAGTTTCGCGAGCTTTCGTCGATGACTCCCCAAGTCGATTCCATTCTGAAGAAAGTCAACGCCGCATTCTGCACCTATGAACTCGCCGGATACCATTCTCCACTCAACATCACTGCGGATTTCGCGTACGTCCGCCTTCACGGTCCCGAGAGCGGCAAGTAGCAGGGAAGATACGGCAAAGAACGATTGCGCACCTGGGCCGGCCAGATCGAAACTTGGGTGGCGAAACTCAAAACTGTCTATCTTGATTTTGATAACGATGAAGCCGGCTATGCAGCCGCAAACGCGCTCACGCTGAAGAGCATGGTTTTCGGAAGGCCGGTGAAGAAGGTTGCTTAACGAAGGGAAGGCCGTCCTGTCCAGGATCAGGCACTTCATGGCTCCATAAAAAATTGAAAAACGACAAAACTTAATGCCGCGGCCCACAACAGACTGTTGAGCTCCGCTACAATCCAGAAATACTGACTGGCGAAAAATCCGGGCAACTGGACGAGCGGCGCCGAAAGTATGGCCCAGAACGCACTGGCCGTGTTGTTGCGCAATGCATAAGCCCACGACCAGAATTGCGCCGCCGAGTGTGCGACGAAGAAGCTGCTGAATATGAGGATCTTCTTCACGTGTGCTTCTTAGCCTCAATCCGACTAATCATTGAATAGACCGCGCCAGTGGAAGATCCGCTGCTTTCCTTAAGGAGCCCGTTAACCCGACTTGGCGGTCGTAGGGTATCACGAGAACTCTGCCTTCTGTAGCAAGCTGTCACGCACGGTTCATCAGACCACTGCTCGATGATTCTGTAGCTGCTACTTCGCCATCTTGGCGATCTTGTCGTCCCGGGTCTGCGGGGGACTTCTAAGTAGTGTTCCGTAACGTAACTCAACTTCGCCACCATGTCCGCAACATTCGTGTCCTCATAGGTGACGACTCCAGCGGACGTTTTCGCTTGGCCACGTCCTGTACTACCGGGGCGAGTGAATCTTATGCTGAATCAGGAGGTTAGGAGAACAAGATCAACCGTTGGATCTTGACAGGACCGCCGTTCTCTTACCAGCTTTTTATCTTTCACTCCGCAGATGTCTATTGTAGGATTCGCAGCCATGAGAAAAACTGTGGGAAAAATCACGATTGCCTTCCTCTTGTCCCTGCCTCTCTTTCTGCCGGGTTCTTGGCTTTTTTCGCAATCCGCGGCAAACAGACCCGAACTGGATCACACCACGGTGTTGGTGCGTGACCTGGGGAAGAGTGTCGAGTTCTACGAAAAGGTGGTGGGTCTAGAAAGAATCCCCGACCCGTTCAAAGACGGCCGGCATATCTGGTTTCGAAGCGGCGCACACCAGCAACTGCACGTAGTGGGAGGCGCTGCGGAAGCTGCCCGGCATGACATTGACGTTCACTCCGCTTTCCGGGTAGCATCGCTGCCGGACTTTATGACTCACCTCGATCAGATGCAGGTGAAATACCGCAACTTCAAAGGGGATGGGAAAATTTCCGCCCGTCCGGACGGAGTGCGGCAGATCTACTTCCAGGATCCCGATGGTTACTGGATTGAAGTGAATGACGATAAGTACTAATCATGAACGATGATGATGGGAATCCAGTGGCGGTGCACTACTGGTTTGATGCTGGAGATTGATGACGCCGATGAGGACTGCCCTCCCGGTGATCGTCGGGATTTTAACTTATGCATGAATTGTGTTTGATGAAGTTCCACTTTTAGCCTGCACCTGCTCTGCATACTCCACGAAATCTTTGTGTGACAAAAACTCCGTCCGTAGAGAGTGACGTGCCCCCGTTTGTTGTCCGCCTGGAATGAGAGATTCTGGTTCTATGAGCGTCAAGGGGAACGGCGGAATGCAATTCGTAAGTCGCCCACCGATCTAACCCTGCTTTGGAGGTAAATCCGAGTGACGATTATCTCAACGGCGTGCTCCCTTGGGGCGGACAGGACTATTCTTAAAGCGCTAATTGAGGGATGTGGTTGAAATGTGCGTGACAGCTTCCGCGTCACTTTGCCGTTGCGCCGAGGCGTTCTTCAATCCTGGAGACAAATTTTGGGGCGTGGCTTCTCATCAATTGCTGCAGACCG
>Ga0137418_10001793_pt1 | contig 19693 bp, 14 predicted proteins | sample CZODoug3_1_2_16f_FD_122242 | JGI IMG/M metagenome (GOLD analysis project Ga0137418, IMG submission 122242) | Vadose zone soil fungal communities from Angelo Coast Range Reserve, California, USA - CZODoug3_1_2_16fungal (Hybrid Assembly) | ecosystem: Environmental > Terrestrial > Soil > Vadose...
CGCAATCTCAACCATGGGGACCTCCGCCCAACGTGAGGTAGTATCAGTCAAATAAGGATGGGGCGCAGCGTCAAGTTGCAATTAGTGGCCACAAGAAAGAAACGCGTTCTGTTGCTCGATAGACACACGGAACGTTGGAGCCGTGCCAGCATTGAGGCTAGGAGTTGACCAACGACAAGACTCGAGGCCGCGCTGGCGGAGTTATCGTTCGCGTGCGCGATCCTCGGCCGGTTCTCGCTTTATGCGATCGAGCGCTCGTTGGTCGCGCACTCCATTTTTTGGCGGCTTGGCAGGCTTTCTGACCGTCCGCCGACCACTTCCAGTTCACCCCTCGGACGGGGTTCAACGACGCCTAAGCCCGAAATGAAGCCCATGAACCGACACCGCATCGCACCACCGGTTTGACGGACACGATGATTTTGCATGTCATTTCAATCGACCTTGTCGGCCCCTACTCGCATCGCAAAATTCCTGGGTAAGGTAGCCCGCAGCTCGGTATGCTTCTCTCGCAGCCCAACACGCATCCGGCCAATCTTCTTCTCTAAACCCCCTTCATGGACCCACACCCACGCCAGATTATCAATACACCCGTAGACGTTCGCGATGAATGCTTGAATATTAATCTGCGCATCGTGGAGGACGTTCCGGTTAGGCACGTCCTCGGTCTCGGGAGGTATTATATTAGATCAAAGACGTTGTCGATACATCGCTTCAACGTACCGAGGCGACGCATATACAGGCAGTTCGATTTCGAAAAGCGGATCGACGAGCTGATCGCTGCAGGTGGCAAGACGTGACCTCAAATGGGATGAAAATCTATCTGGCATCACCACTGTTCTCGGAGAGCGAGCGAGAAACTCTCGACTTCGGGATTCGATTTCTCAATTTGCGAACGTTTATCTTCCACAGGAGGATGGCGGGCTCATTTTCGATCTTGTTCAGGCCGGCATGTCGCCAGTTGAAGCCAAAGCCCGTAGCCTGCGGCGCAGTTTCACGGCAAGCTGCTGGCGGATACTGTCGCGATGCGTATCTCGATCAGATGTCAAAAATTCCTTCACCAACTGCTCAAAGCCGATTGAAGGATTTACAACGACCGGCTTCATGTCCGTTAGGTTCTGAAGATGCGGATAAAGTTCCACGGCATCAAAGATACGGAAAACCTCTTTCCCGATCACAGAACACTGGCGTGTCGCCCGCCCAATCATTTGTTCATAAAGGATGCGGCTTTCACTGTATTCCTCCGCCGCAGGCCGTCTTGCGTGAGACGAAACGGCTGTGAAGACATAGGCGTATGACTGGTCATACGCCTATGTCGAAGGTTAGCCGCCTTGAGATGAATTCGTCGGGTGCCCGGCGACGCTGGACGCTGGAAGAGAAGCACCGGATTGTCGCGGAGAGTTGCGCGGGTTCGCGGTTAGTGTCGGCAACAGCGCGTCGGTACGGGTTATCTGCGAGCCAGCTTTTTAGATGCTGACCGGGCAACTTGATTCGCCGTCCGCGCGGCGCGTGGCGGGCGCCCTGGGGCTGTATGGAGGCTCCCCGATAGCTGACCGGCGGTTTTGACCAGGTGGCGGGAAGCTGCTACACGTTTACGTAGTGGCGTCGCCCGGCCTGATCGCTTGCGCCGTCGATTGCGGGCGTGGTCGGAGCCAGTCGTCGCGTTGCTCCCGGCGGGTCCAACCGGTACTGATCTGCAGCCGGCTCTGACTGAGCCGCGGAGCGCCAGGACGGAGCCGGGCATGGGGTTGTCGACGCGTTTGACCGCGGGGATGGTCGCCCTGATCGTGCTCACCGTGGCCGCCACCGGCGCGCTCACCTATCATAATGTGTCCATAGTCGAGGTTCCGCGCGCGCTTGATCGCCTCGACATCCATGCCCGTCTGCTTGCCTCCGATCTCGAGGCCTCTGTGGGCGGATTGCGAGGTGGTGTGCTCGCCATTCCGAGAACGGCTGCCGTCGCCGTCGAAGGCGTCAGGCGCGCGACGCGAGGCGGCGGCGTAGATCCCTTCGGCGTCACGACGCTGGCCCAATGGCGCGGCGCGCTGAGCGAGAGCTTCGCCGGTCAACTGGCCGCCAATCCGGCTTACGGTCAGATCCGCCTGATCGGTGCCACCGACGGTGGCCGGGAGATCGCGCGGACCGACCGCATGGGGCCAGAGAACGCCGTCCGGGTCGCGCCCGAAGCCGAGCTCCAGCCCAGGGGCGACCGTGATTACTTCCGGCGCGCCATGCGGCTGCGCGCCGACGAGGTCGATATCTCACCGGTCGAGCTCGATCGGGAGCACGGAGCGATCGACACGCCACATTTGCCGGTCGTTAGGGCGTCGACTCCGGTCGTGGGGCCGGACGGGCGGCCATTCGGGATTGTGGTCATAGATATCGACCTGCGTGGGCCATTCGCGCGTGTGCGCGAGAACGCCCGACCCGGCGGCGCAGTTTACATCGTCAACAGCAACGGCGACTATCTGGTCCATCCCGATCCGGCTCGCGAGTTCGGCTTCCAGCTCGGCGCGCCGTCGCGCCTGCAGGACGATTTTCCGACGCTGGGCGGCATGCTGGCTCGTGGCAAGGCGGCGCCGCAGGTGGTTCAGGAGCATAGCGGTGCGGAGTTGGGCGCGGCCTTGGCCGGTGCGCGGCTTGCCGAAGGACCCCAGCTATTCGTCGTCGAGGCGGTGCCGTACGCGGATCTCGCCACGACGTTGACCACCGTGCGCAACTCCACCGTGGCGGCGGTCCTGGTGGCAGCGATCGGCGCCGTCCTGCTGGCCATCGTGCTGGCGCGCTCCTTGACCCGGCGTCTCACCCAGATGACGGCGGCGATCGACAGCTTCGGGCGCGGCGAGCCGCTGAGCCTGCCGACCCGGTCCAGCGGCGAGATCGGCGCACTGGCCCGCGCCTTTGATCGTATGGCTGCCGAGGTGCGTGAAAAAACGGTGTCGCTGGAGACCGAGATCGTCGAGCGTCGGCGGCTGTTTGCGAGCTCGCTCGACCTCATCCTGATCGTCGACCGCGAGGGCACCGTCATCGACATCAGCCCGAGCGCCGAGGCGATCCTCGGTTATCGTCCGGAGGAGATGATCGGCCGCAAAGGTGGCGCGCTCCTGCATCCTGGCGACCTTGAGCGGGCCCGCGAGGAAATGCGGGCGGCGCGCCAAGGCCGCGCCACGCGAAACTTCGACTGCCGCTATGTGCACCGTGACGGCCGGATCGTGCCGCTCACCTTGAGCGGGGCGTGGCTCGAGCTGGAGCAACGCTATTTCTTCATCGGCCGCGACATGACGGAACGCATCGCGTTGGAGCAACAGCTGCGCCAGTCCCAGAAGCTCGATGCGATCGGTCACCTCACCGGCGGTGTCGCTCACGACTTCAACAACATCCTTACCGTCATCACCGGGACCATCGAGATCCTCGCCGACGCGGTCGCTCATTCGCCGCAGCTTGCGGCGATTGCCCGGATGATCGACGACGCAGCATGGCGTGGCGCCGACCTCATTCAGCAGTTGCTCGCCTACGCCCGCAAGCAGCCGCTGCAGCCGCAGTCGACCGACGTGAACCGGTTGGTCCTCGACACCGCCAAGCTGCTTCGTCCAACTCTCGGCGAGAGCGTCGAGATCAAGATGACGCTCGAGGAAGACGCCTGGCCGGCGATGATCGATCCGTCACAGCTCGGCACCGCGCTGATCAACTTGGCGGTCAACGCCCGCGATGCCATGCCGGGTGGCGGCAAGCTCATCCTGGAGACCGGAAACGTGATGCTCGATGCGTCTTTTGCCACGATCCATGCGGAGGAGGTCCGGCCCCGCCCCTATGTGATGATCGCGGTGACCGACACCGGAGTCGGAATCCCAGCAGACATTCGCGATAGGGTGTTCGAGCCGTTCTTCACGACCAAGGAGGTCGGACAAGGAACCGGACTAGGGCTCAGCATGGTCTACGGTTTTGTCAAGCAATCGGGCGGCCACATCAAAATTGACAGCGAGGAAGGCCACGGCACGACTTTTAAGCTGTACCTGCCGAGCAGCAGCGAGTCCGTCGCAGCACCGATCGAGCGACCGGTCGCCGCCGCTGAGGGCGGCGAGGAGACCATTCTGGTGGTCGAGGACGACGCATTGGTCCGTCAATACGTTGTCGCACAGTTGGAAAGCCTGCGCTATGCGGTGCTCGCCGCTGCCTCGGCGCGCGAGGCTCTCGACATGATCGCCGCCGGCCGCGCATTCGACCTGCTGTTCACCGATGTGATCCTCGGCAGCGGATTCAACGGTCCAGCGCTCGCCGATGAGATCCTGCGGCTGCGCCCGGGTGTCAAGGTGCTGTATACATCCGGATACACGAAGGACGCGATGGCGACCCACGGCCGGATTGATCCCGGCGTTGCGCTGATCTATAAGCCCTATCGCAAGATCGAACTCGCGCGCAAGATCCGCGCCGTGCTCGGCACACCTTCCGGCACGGCGACGCAAGATTGGCTCAGAAGGCTGCGATGAGCGGTTGCTCTCGCGCCGACCGCAGCGGCTCTATTGGGCGCGATGGCCGCAATCGGCGGGCTCGCCGTTGTCGCGCAAGTGGTCGCCTACGCGGCCAGCCCCGCCAAACCAGGCGAGCGTGGCCCTGTCGGCTTGCGCCTAGGACATCTATTTCGCCGCCATCTGGCGGCGCTTCGGGTGACAGCGCCTAGCCGTAGCGGTCACTTATATGTCGCTGCCCTTTTTCAACACATCGCGGCACCGATGATTGATGCGAGCGGTAGTAGCGTCAATGGCGGGTTGTGAGCTTGGATAGCGGCTCATGAGCGCAACCGGATACCCATTCATAGTAGGATCGGCGAGCGATGGTTATCAGTTTCATCCACGCTGGGGCGCCACCGCTGTTGATCGCATGCAACCATCTTGAATTTAGGTGAGGACAGTCGAGCTAGCCTGCCTCCAACGAACGCAGCGATTATAGCAGGTGGTGCGGGGACCATAGGCTTCCGGCAGATCGTGCCAGGAGCACCTAAGCGCAAGATTCAAAAGATACCGTTCAGGACGCGTCGGTCGTCAACACGGGAATGCCACCAGCATCATGAGTATTCCGCTGCGCCGTGATCGCGGTCCGCCCAGCGCCCCTTTAGGGCTGATGCCGCCGCGTGATCGCGACCTGTGCGGCCTGCGTATAAAGGCTTGAGACCAGCTCGAGATGGCTGCCCGCCGCCTCGGATTTTTCCGCCCAGCCTTCGAGTGCCTCCAGCATCGGCGGCAGGGTCGCGGCGCGTAAGGTCGCATAGGCTTCGGTGACGGAGTAGCCGGTCTCGGTGGCGCGGTAGCGCGTCTCCTTGCGCGACGACGAGCCCTCGGTCTCGATCAGGCCGGCCTTCACCAGCTTTCGCGTGGCGTATTGCAGATTGGGGACGTCGACGCGGTTGAGCAATTGGCCGATCTCGGAGAGCCGCTTTGGCTCGTCGCCCATCCTGACCACGTTGAGCACGGCGACGTCGTCGCCGGTCAGCGGCACGTCGCAGACAGCGGCAAGGCACGAGGCCTTCCAGCGGTAATAGGCCTGCGCCAGCCGCTCCAGCCGGAATTCGAATTCGGAGAGCCGCCGCTCGGTCTCGGTGCGCGCGAGATGCCAGGATCCCGGCCGCTCGATGGTGGCCGGCCGTTGCTTTGGCTTGACCGCCGCGCCGGTTCGCTTCGCTGCGGCCTTCTGCGTCTTCCTCAACATCGTCTCCTGATTCCCGCCCTTCGCTCACGTCCTGGGCAGGCTGTGCTCAAATCTATGCTATTTACAAGTTCGATTCTTACATTAAAAGTACAATTAAGAAAGCATGATGAAAAGGCAATAGCCTAGGTCGTGCCAGAACGCGTCAAACGGACGCGCAGGACGGGAAGGCTCAAGGGCTTTAGCGACGAGAGGGGATCGATGGCGGGACAATGGATCGACATCGCTGCCAAGGACGGCGGCAGCTTCAAGGGTTATCTCGCGGTCCCCGCGTCAGGCTCCGGTCCCGGCATCCTGCTGTTGCAGGAGATCTTTGGCGTCAACAAATCGATGCGCGAGGTCGCCGACCACTACGCTGAGGAAGGCTATGTGGTGCTGGCGCCGGATCTGTTCTGGCGCATGGAGCCCGGCGTCGAGCTCGGTTACACCGAGGCCGATTTCGGCAAAGCGATGGGCTACTACCAGCGCTTCGATGCCAACCAGTCGATCAGGGATGCGGCCGATGCGCTCAAGGTGCTGCGTGCGCGGCCCGAATGCAAAAGCAAGGTCGGCGCGCTCGGCTTCTGCCTCGGCGGCAAGCTCGCCTATCTCGCCGCAGCGCGGACCGACGTCGATTGCGCCGTCAGCTATTATGGCGTCGGCATCGAGGCCGATCTCGCTGAAGCCCACAATATCAAGGGACCGATGGTCTTCCATTTCGCGGAGCTCGATCGCTTCGCGCCGACAGAGGCGCGCGAGCAAGTCAAGGCGGCGTTCAAGGGGCGTTCCGACGTCGAGTTCTATCTCTATCCCGGCTGCGACCATGCCTTTGCGGCACCGGAGCGATCGAGCTTTGACAAGCCCGCGACCTTGATGGCGCATACGCGCTCGATCGCGCTGTTGCGCCGGGTTCTCGGCCCGAACTACGACCTCTCCGCATTGTGGGACAGGCACACCGAGCTCGAATTCGCGACGCGTTCGGCCGAACAAACCATGACGACCATGGTCGCCCAGCCCTATGTCAACCACATCCCGACCATGACCGGCGGCGTCGGCTATCGCGACCTCCTGCGCTTCTACAAGAACCATTTCATCCCGAAGACGCCGCAGGACACCAAGCTGGTGCCGATCTCGCGCACCATCGGCTCCGACCGCATCGTCGACGAGATGCTGTTCTGCTTCACCCACGACATCGAAATCGACTGGATGCTGCCCGGCGTACCGCCGACCGGCAAATATGTCGAGATTCCCCTGGTCGCGATCGTTCGCTTCCGCGGCGACAAGCTCTACAACGAGCACATCTATTGGGATCAGGCCTCGGTGCTGGTGCAGATCGGACTGCTCGATCCCAAGAAGCTGCCGGTCGCCGGCGTCGAGACCGCGAAGAAGCTGGTCGACGAAACGCTGCCGTCGAACACGCTGATGGCGCGCTGGTCCGAGAGCGCCGGGAAATAACCAGAACTGATCGACGGCGCCCGCTTGGGGCGCCGTTTTCGCGATTGGCTCAAATGAGTGGGGTAATGAACATGGTATCTTCGCTGTCTCGTCGTTCGATCCTGCAACTCGCCGGCGGCGTAGCCGCGCTGCCGTTGGCGTCCGGTCTCATCGGTGCTGGAGCGGCGCAAGCCGCAGCCGGCACGCTGACCATCGCTTACAACGTCAACCTGCCGTCGTTCGATCCGACCATCGGAGTTTCGGCGGTCAACCCCACGATCCAGTCGATCTATCAGTCCGTGTTCGATCCCTACATCGGCCAGGCGCCGGACCTCTCGTTCAAGCCGGGCCTCCTGACCAAATGGGGCTGGAGCGAGGATCGCAGCAAGATCACGCTCGAGCTGCGCAAGGGGGCGACCTGGCACGACGGCTCGCCGGTGACGCCCGAGGACGTGGTTTGGTCGCTGCAACGGGCCGGCGATCCAAAGGGCGGCAACCCCGTCCAGTTCGTCTGGTCCAAGGTCGGCAACTACAAGATCGACGGCAATACCATTACCGGCGACGTGTTGGAGTTCGAGCCGACGCTGTTCAAGTGGATGGCGTTCCTCACCGGCTACATCCTTCCGAAAGCCTATTTCGAGAAGGTCGGCGCGGAAGGCTTTGAGAAGGCGCCGATCGGATCTGGCCCGTACAAGGTCGACGCCTTCGAGCGCAACGCGTTCCTGCGCCTGAAGGCGCATGCCGGCTATTGGGGCGGCAAGCCCGCCTTCGACACGGTGGTGTTCAAGTTCGTCACCGATCCCACCAGCCGCGTCGCCGAAATGGAATCCGGCGGATCGGACCTCACCTTCGAAATCCCCTACGAGGAATTCGACCGTCTGAAGGGCAAGCCGGGGCTGGTCGGCCAGACAAAACCGGTGTCCGACATCGCCATGATCTTCCTCACCGATATCGACCCGATGCTCGATCGCAATGTACGCCTCGCGGCGAACCACGCCATAGACAAGAAAGCGATCGTCGAACGCCTTTTGAAGGGTTACGGCGTTCCTATATCGACGCTGGAAGCACCGGGCTATGCCGCCTTCGATCCCTCGATCAAGGTCGCCTACGATCCGGCGCTTGCGAAGAGCCTGCTCGCGAAGAGCGGCTACTCGCCGGAGAAGCCTGTCAAGTTCACGATCCAGACCACGCGCGGCTTCAAGCCGAAGGACTACGAGATGATCCAGGCGATCGTCGGCATGTGGCGCAAGGTCGGCATCGACGCCACCATCGAGGTCTACGAGATCGCAAAACATTTCGAATTGCGCGCGCGCCACGCGCTGGCGCCGGCCGCCTTCTACAATTGGGGCAATGCGATCGGCGATCCTTCGACCTCGACCGGCTTTGCGATGTTCGGCCCGTCGCCGCATTGCGCCTGGAAGGGCAAGGATCTCGTCGAGCGCATCGGACCGCTGTGGGGCGAGAAGGACGAGGCCAAGCGCATCGCCGGCTACAAGGCGGTCGACAAATATATCGCCGAGGAGGGCGAGGTGATCCCGCTTTTCCAGTATGTGCAGCCGATCATCCACAAGAAGGGACTGAAGGTCGTGCCGCAGGCGAACGGCATGATCCTTCCGCACCTTATCACGCCCGCCTGAGCGGCGCTAAGCAGCGGGGGTGACATAGCGATGCGATGGGGCGAGATCATCAAGCGACTCGTCCTTGTGCCGCCCACTCTCTTTGGCGTGGCGGTGATCGTCTTCGTGCTGCTGCGCGTGGTGCCGGGCGATCCCATTGCCATGATGATTCCGCCCGGCGCATCGGAAGCGGATATCACCCGCCTGCGCGCGCTCTACGGCCTCGACCAGCCGATCATCCAGCAGTTCGTGACCTGGCTCGGCCAGGTCGCACGCGGCGATTTCGGCCGTTCGATCAGCGTGCATCAGGGTGTCCTCGACCTGCTGTTGGCGCGCCTGCCGGCGACGATCGAGCTCGCGCTGCTCGCGACAATGATGGCCGTCGTGCTCGGCGTCCTGGTCGCGCTCACCGGCATCCTCTTGCGCGGCCGGCGGGCGGAATGGGTGGTCGATGGTGGCGTCGGCGGCCTGCTCGCCATTCCCGATTTTCTCTGGGCGCTGATCCTCTTGCTGTTGTTCGGTGTGCTGATCCCTTGGCTGCCGATCTCCGGCCGCATCGATCCGCAGATCGATATCAGCCTGCGCAGCAATTTCTACCTGCTCGAAAGCCTCTTGACCGGCCGCTTCGATATCGCGTCCGCGCTTCTGCACCACATGATCCTGCCGGCGCTGGCGCTGGCGCTGCCGTTTGCGGCGCTGGTGGCGCGGATACTGAAAGCGTCGCTGGCGGAGGCCGAAGACCAGGACTACGCCCAGATCGCGCGCGCCCGCGGCTATTCCCGGCCGGCCATCCTGCTGCACGAGGTGTTTCCGAACGCGCTGATCCCGACCGTCGCGCTCGGCGGCGTCCAGGTGACGCTGCTGCTCGGCGGCACCGTGCTGGTCGAGCGCATCTTCTCCTATGAGGGCATCGGCAACATGGCGATCGATGCCGTGATCAACCGCGACTTTCCGCTGATCCAGGGCCTGGTGCTGACCTTCGCGGTGCTGTTCATCACGCTCAACCTCGCCGTCGATTTCGTGGTGACGCTGCTCGATCCGAGGCTGCGCCATGGCTGAGCTTGCCCTTGCTTCTCCCGTTGCACGGCAATCGCGCTTGCTCGCCGGCTTGAAGCGGGGCGGCGCGCGATTGTGGATCGGCGCGGCGCTGGTCGCCGTGCTGGTGCTCGCCGCGCTGCTCGCGCCGGCGATCGCACCGCATGATCCGCTCGAGCAGGATCTGATGTCGGCACAACTGCCGCCGGCCTGGATGGTCGGCGGCGATCCCGCCTACCTGCTCGGGACCGACAGTCTCGGCCGCTGCGTGCTGTCGCGGCTGATCTATTCGGCGCGCACCGCGGTCGCGGTGGCGCTGATCGCGGCGACGCTGGCGGCTTTGATCGGCGTCGCGCTCGGCCTGTTCGCCGGCAGCTTCGGCGGCGGGGTCGATCAGCTCATCTCGCGGCTGATCGACGTCTGGATGGCGTTTCCGCCGGTGTTGCTCTCGATCGTGCTGGCGGCGGTGATCGGTGCCGGCCTAACCTCGGTGATCGCGGCGATCGTCGTGGTCGATTGGACCCGCTTTGCCCGCGTGGTGCGCGCCGAGACCATGGTGCAGTTGACGCGCGACTACGCCGCGGCGGCGCGTGTCATCGGAATGAGCCGGGCAAAACTGTTGCGGCTGGAGATCCTGCCCAATCTCGTTCCGCTGCTGGTCACGCTGCTCGCGGTCGAGATGGGGATCGCGATCCTCGTAGAGGTCATCCTGTCGTTTGTCGGCATCTCCGTGTCGGGCGACACCCCGACCTGGGGCAGCATGATCGCGGAGGGTCGCCAGATCGTCTACCAGGCGCCGTGGATCATGGCGCTGCCGATCGTCTGCATCATCACGAGTGTGATCGGCCTCAACCTGCTCGGCGATGGCTTGCGTCTCGCGCTCGATCCGGTGCAGCGATCATGACCGCCACGCTCGCCGTCGAGGGTCTGAAGGTTGCGATCGGCGCCGCCAACGTGCTGCGCGGCGTGAGCCTCGCGCTGCAACCGGGCGAAGTCCGCGGGCTGGTCGGCGAATCCGGCGCCGGAAAATCCATGCTGGGCCGAGCCGTGCTCGGGCTGTTGCCGGCGAACGCGACCATCATTTCGGGCCACATCGCCTTCGAGGCGCGCGATCTCCTGGACATGCGGGAGACCGAGCGTCGCGGCCTGCTCGGCCGCCGCATTGCACTGATCCCGCAGGATCCGATGACGTCGCTCAATCCGGTCAAGCGCGTCGGTGCGCAGATCGGAAGTCTGTTGCGGCATCATCTCGGCCTGTCGAAGCGGGCGGCGCTCACGCGCGCGACCGAACTCCTGACCGAAGTCGCGATCCGCGAACCCGATCGGGTACTGTCCCTCTACCCTCACGAAATCTCCGGCGGCATGCGGCAGCGCGTGCTGATCGCGATGGCCTTTGCCTGCGATCCCGGTCTGGTGATCGCGGACGAACCGACCACCGCGCTCGACGTCACCGTGCAGCGCCAGGTGCTCCAGCTTGTCGAACGTCTCCGACGGCGCCATGGCAGCGCCGTGCTGTTCGTGACGCATGATCTGGGCGTGGTCGCAAAGATCTGCCGCAGCATGACGGTCCTGCACGCCGGCCGCGTGCTCGAAGAGGGCCAGACCGCGGACGTGCTGGCGCGACCGCGTCATCCCTACACGCGCGCGCTCCTCGCGGCGACGCCGCGCGCGGATCGGCCGGCCGAGGCGCTGCGTCCAGTGCCGCCGGCCTTGATCGAACAATTGTGGTCGGAAGCGCACCGGCTTGACCAGCCGGCAATAGCGGGGCCGGCATGAGCGACATCCTGCTTCGCACCTCTGACCTAAGCTTTGGCTATCCGGAGCGTAACGGGCTATTTCGGAAACCGGCCCTGCGCGAGGTGATCAAGCGCGTCGACCTCGCCGTGCCGCGCGGCTCGGTGCTTGGCCTCGTCGGCGAATCCGGCTCGGGCAAGACCACGCTCGGCCGGCTCTTGGTGCGGCTGCTCCAGCCGACCTCCGGCGGTATCCAGTTCGACGATGTCGAGATCGGGCAACTCGACGAGGCCGAGCTGCGGCCGCTGCGTACGCGCATCCAGATGATCTTTCAGGATCCGCAGTCTTCGCTCAATCCGCGGCTGCGGCTCGGCACCACCTTGACGCGGCCGCTCGGCGTGCATGGGCGGCTAAGGGGACAACGGGATCAGCGCGAGCGCGCGGCGGCGCTCCTCGATCTCGTCGGCCTGCCGCCCGACTTCGCCGATCGCTATCCCCACGAGCTTTCCGGCGGCCAGCGCCAGCGCGCAGGCATCGCGCGTGCGCTGGCGCTCGAACCGGACTTCATCGTCGCCGACGAGATCGTGTCGGGCCTGGACGTGTCGACGCAGGCGCACATCCTGCTGCTACTGAAGGAGCTGCGCGCGAGGCTCGGCCTCACCATGGTCTTCATCAGCCACGATCTCTCGGTCGTGCGCGTGCTCTGCGACGACGTCGCGATCCTGCACCATGGCGAGGTCGTCGAATATGGAGCCGTCGCAAGAGTCTTCGGTGCTCCGCAGCACGCTTACACCCAGCAATTGCTCGCGGCGATTCCGTTGCCCGATATCGAGCCGGGTTGGCTCGACGATGCCCCGCCGGCTGTCACCTCCCAGCAGCAAGGATCAGCCGCATGATCCGAGAGGTGTCGAGCACCAGCTGGCCTCGCTCTCGCACCAGAGTTTCAACTGACTGTCAACCATAGGAAGCGATCATGACCAAGTCTAGAGCACTGCTTGCCTTCGCCGCACTCACGCTTTCCGCGGCCGCATCGTCGGCCTTCGCTGATTCCATTCCGGGCATGCGCGGCCACGACCACACCGGCATCACCGTGCCCGACGTGAAAGCCGCGACCGCCTTCTTCACCGACGTGCTCGGCTGCGCGCATGCAATGTCGTTCGGGCCGTTTTCGGACGACAAGGGCACGTTCATGCAGGACGCCGTCAACGTGAACCCGCGCGCCGTCATCGACGAGATCAGCATGGTCCGCTGCGGTTAAGGATCCAACATCGAGCTGTTCCAGTACCAGTCGCCCGACCAGGCCAAGACGCTGCCGAAGAACAGCGACATCGGCGGCCACCACATCGCGCTCTATGTCGACGACATTGCGAAGGCGGCGGAATATCTGCGGTCGAAGAACGTCAAAACCATGCAGGGACCGATCCCGGTCAATGAAGGGCCGGCGGCCGGCCAGTCCATCCTCTATTTCCTGACACCGTGGGGCCTGCAGATGGAGCTGATCAGCTATCCCAAGGGCATGGCCTATGAGAGCAGCGCCAAGACCGTGCTGTGGTCGACGACGGAGCCGATGAAGTAGCGCGTACCGAGTATCTTTCCGTTGAAATAGAACAGCCATCCCTTCTAAGGGATGGATTGCCGGGCCAAACCCGACAATGGCGCGGCGCCATGTGCGGGCATCATGCTTCGCTCATGGCTTGAGCTTAATACCTGCAGCTTCGGGGTCCCAAGTCTGTGCCGAGCGGCCTTGCTCGCGCAGTTTGAATTTTTGCACCTTGCCGCTTTCAGTACGCGGCAGGTCGGCGACGAAATCAATAAAGCGGGGAATGGCGAAATAAGACAGCCGGCCCTCGCAATAGCGGATGAGTTCGGCACCATCGATCGCGGCGCCGGATTTCACCACTACAGCGTTCTGGCGAGCCTTCAAGAGTTGGACCGGAGAAAGCGCTCGAACCGCGCGAAACAGCAACAGTCGCGTTGGCCGTTCACCGGATCGTCTCACATTGAGCAGCGGCGGAGAGCGCCGAGCTAAGAGGCCTGAGTGAGACGGACCAAGAAACCGCTGCTGGCTCTCGCAGAGCGGTATGAAGCGGCCAAGTCGGCACTGCCGCCTGCATCAATTCGCAGACTTCCGATTCCAGGTAACCAAAGACGGCCAAGCGTTCATCCGGCGTGTATTCAGATGGTTGATAGCGTGAAAACCATTTTGTCCCCACGATGCGGACCTGTCGCGATTTTTTAGCGCGTTCGGACGTTGTTCGGCCCTGCTTCACAGTCAGCACGGAGAGGTGACTGGAGCCTAGCGACGGAGCAACACGAACGGGCTTCGGTGCCATCGAATCGCGCAGGAGCGAACTAACTCGTTTCACTCATGCGAGTCTTGGGCTGTTGTAGAGCTTCAAGTTTTGGGCAACGACTGCGGCACAATAGCTGTCCCTGCCAGCAGGATCTTATTTTCGCAAACGTGGTACCGCAGGTGCCTTCGGCTCGTCCGGAGCCCAGATGCGATAGTTCAGTTGCGCATAGATCGCGAAGCCCTTCGTCACCGTGGCCGTATCGATCCCAGGGAGGCCAGCCGTGCCGCCCGAAGCGTTTGCTGAAACCTCCTTCAGCGCCCAAACATTGACGCTCGCCGGACCAAAGTCATAGCCGACCAGGCCACCAACCGCCCACACATTGTAGCGGTTCACGTTGATCGCGCCGTTGTAGTAGGCGCTTGATCGGTCGTCGGTTACTTGGCCAACATAGTATGCCACTGGGCCAAGGGTCCACTTGTCGAAGGCCTTGGTGCCGGTAAATTCTGCATGAAGGATGTTGCCGCTACGGTAATTCGTGAGCGGGTTCTTTGTATTGATCTCCTCAAAGATGTTCGCCGTCAGGCTCCAACCATTCTTGACGTACGAGAACACGAGGTTTGGCTGAAATGTCCACCACGGAACACCGACGTTCGACAGGCCGGCCGGTCCTTGCTGCGTACCGGTCGGCATGTACAACCCGAGTCCGGCTTTCACGAAGAAGCCGCTATCACCGAGTTTCCAGCTTAGCTCGTTCGTAAGAAACGCGTTCTGCATGCCTGCCGGAGCAAAGTCAATCGGGCTTCCGATCGTGGTGGAGGTAAACGGCACCACGCCGACCACGTCGTAGGTGGCGCCCAGAAAAGTCCAGCCCGGGACCCAAAGCAAACCGTTTGCCACGGTGTCAGATTTGGATCCGACCAGCGCGCCACCAACATTCGGCGCGCCGGGACCAACGATCTTGCCTTGATAGGTGAACACCTGATTGAAGCCGTAAAGGCCGGGCGGCGGCGCTTCCGCTGACGCTCCCAGCACGATGCCCGGCGCCTGGACCGCGCCGGAGAAGCCGAACTCGTAGGCGTGGGCCGTGCTCGCGATCGCCGACAGCGTCAAGCCAAATACAACAGAGCCCTTTGCCTTCACGCCAGTCCCCCAATTCCCGTTCATAAAACCCTCCAAGCGTCATGTTTGATTAGTCAGCTCACCAGTTCTGTCAGTCGGTCGGCGGCTCCGATCAGGAGCAGCAACCAGATCCTTTTGGCATGTTCCGCCCTGCCCGGTGATCGACGCTGTGTGCGTTTCGTTCCGGCGGAAGATCCATGGCGACATTTGATGCGAAAAAGCCGTTGGGCTTGAGAGTGAAGCCTGCATACTCGACCGGCATCACCGGGAAATCCTCTGGCTTGCAAACGTGGGTGTGGCCGAATGAATGCCACATCACGATGTCGGTATTTTCGATCGGGCGATTCTGTCGGACGTACTCCGGCAATCCGGCACCGCCAGCATGGAGATTTGGGTAGTCACCGCTCGCATATTTCTGAGCGGGATCGTACGGAGTCACCCAGATATGCTTTGTGGCGAAGCCACCGCGCTCGTGCACAAACGCCCCCGGTTGGGCGAGCATGACTGGACTTGGCGTGATGATCATTTTGTAGCCGGGCGGCTTGCCGACGCTGTTCTTCTCATTGGGATTGATGATTTTCCAGTACCGGCCGGTGCTGCCGTCGCCATTACGCGTCGCATCCCGCTCGCGGCTCAGAGTACGGCTCGTGGTGTCGAACACGTTGCCGTACGGATTATCGGTACCCCACGGCCGCGGCACGAACTCGTGTTCGGTCACCGTGTTGCCGCCACCATCGATATCCATGTGGAGGCGGGCGTTGAAAAAATGCTGGTGTGTCGGCCCGCCGAGCCCGTCATCGACCATGCCACCCCATGGATAGATCTCGCCAGGCGCGATGGCAGCCGTTTGAATGATGCCAGTTAGCTTGGCCTCGAGCTGGATTGTGCCGTCCTGGTAGAGGTACCAGAAGAAGCCATAGTCATAGTTACCGACTGTGGCAAAGAACGAGATTACGAGCCGCCGAGAGCGGCGCACCTCGAAAGTATCGTTGCGGAATTCATGGTGCTTCCAGAGAATGCCGTAGTCTTCTTCATGCATGCACACGGCATTCTTCATGACGAAGGGGTTGCCAAGATCATCGGCAATTGGAATGTCGAAATAGTGTATGTGACCGAGGCAATCGCAACCGAGTTCCAGGGCGTTGGCTAATCGACCGAGCCCGTATTCACCCGCATCGAACGCGCTCTTCCAATAGTGGTTCGCAGTCGGGTCGGCATAGGGGACGACCATCTCGGTCACGCTGGCGCGGAAGATAATCGGCCGCTCCCTGTCCCCATCCTTGAAGGACAAGGTGTGCAACACAAGTCCCTCGCGCGGCGTGAAGCCGACGCGAAGACTCCAGTGCTGCCAAGTCACCTTCCAGCCGTCGACCGTGAAGCTTGGGCCCTCTGGCTGCACGATATTGAGGGGTTTTAGATCAAGCCGGGGCGCGGGAAAGGACTCGCGATTGTAGTTGCGCCTTTTCTTGGGAATCGGGACGATACCGTCGTCAGTCAGATCAACGACCTTGTTCTGGATGAGGTCCACGACCGCGACCAGCCCCTCGATCGGACGGGCGTAGCCATTGTCCTTGATATGCTCGCGGTAATAGCTGACCGCGCGCACAATACGCCGGCCGCGCTCGAACTCGCGATCGAAGAAGCCCGACGAGAACGGATCGACCTGCGCAAGACCGATGTCCTTGTCACTCATGCCGCGACGGCGCATCGCTGCGCGCCAGCCCGCATCAGCCTTGACGATCTTCTCGCAACGAACAATTTCTTCGATCATCACCGGTGGCTGCCCAAAGGGGGGCTCGCGCAGCGGCAGCGGCTTGAACGAGACGACACTTTTGCGTCCGATGTCGACCACGGCCTCCGCCGCGTCGCCGCTGTTGGCGTCCAGCACCAATGCGAAGGCGAGCCGGGGTTGCACGGCGCCTTCGGCATAGGCCGCCATCGCCGCCTTATCAGGCTCCTCAAGCCGCAGGATCGGGAAGCGGTGCTGGCTACCCAGCGAACGAGTGTCCCGGAGCACCGCAATCGCCGTGATGATCTCCTCGAGCCGCAACGGATCGAGGGGATGAACGGCAGAAGACGCCAACGATGGGGTACGCTCAGCGGAAGGTGCGGCTATGGATAGGTTGGGCATCAGAACATCCCTGACGAGAAGAGAAACCGAAACGAAACAAGGGCTGAGCCGGTGGCGGTCCGGCCGCTCGACGCGCGGTGGCCCGTCTTATCGAGCCGACGGGCCCCGGCGCGATTCCGTTTCATGCCTCGAAGACTCGCCCCAACGCGCCGTAGCGCGACGGCCGACTGGACTTCAGCCACAGGGCAAAAACGACGCCGACGACTCCCACCAGCGCGATGATGTAGGGGAACGATGCCACCACGAGGCTGTCCGAACCCGACAGCAGCGGAAGGTTGGCGATGACGACCCCGATCGTGCCGGTCAGCCCCGCTGCGCTGAGCGTGGGTGCGATCAGACGCTTCCAGGGGCTAAGCCCTCGCGCATCTTCCCTGAAGAAGGCGATCACGGCCAAGCACACCAAGACCTGCACCGCGAGGATGCCAAGCACTGCCAGCGCCGACATCCACGAGAAGACCACGGCGTAAGGATCTTGCTCGGTTGCCGCGAAAAGAGCCACGACAATGACGACGATCAGACTTTGCACCAGTCCGGCAAAGACGGGGGAACCATGACGTGGATGGACCGTACCGAGACGCTGCCAGACGAGTCCTTCCCGGCCGAGGGCAAAAAAGTAACGGTTGATCGTGTTGTGGAATGATAGCACGCAGGCAAACAGGCTGGTAATCAGCAGCACGTTCATCACCTCCGTGGACCATCCACCAAGCAGTTCGGACGATTTAACGAAGTAGAGAGTCTGCGGGTTAGCCTTGGCCGCTTCAGCAATCACGCTCGGCCCGTAGGCCTGTGCGATCGCCCATGTGGACAGCGCGTAGAAGCCGGTGATGAGGAGCACGGCAATGTAAGTGGCCCGGGGGATGGTCCATGCTGGATCGCGCGCCTCCTCGGAGAAGATCGCCGTCGCCTCGAAGCCGATGTAGGAGCCGACGACGAAGACAAGCGAGGCGCCAAGTCCTGGTGCAAAGACGTTCTGCGGCGCGAACGTGCTCGCGCTCAGGCCTTCCGGCCCGCCGTGGTTCAAGAGCACGGCGATATCGAGCAGCAGCAGGATGGCGATCTCGGCCAGCATGCATACGCCGAGCAGGTTGCCGCTGAATGCCACGTTACGCTGCCCACACAAGGTCACGGCCAATACCGCCAGAAGCGAATAGGCCCACCACGGCAGGTGAATACCGAACGGCGACAATGCGCCGTCCACGAACACCCCAAAGAGTGCGTAAATAGCGATCTGCACCGCGTTGTAGGCCAAGAGGGCGATCAGGGCGCCGGCGACGCCGATCGGTTTGCCAAGCCCTTGCGTAATATAGGTGTAGAACGCTCCAGCGCTGCCGACGAAGCGGCTCATGGCGGTAAAGCCGACGCTGAACAACAGATACAGGCCACCGGCCAGCACGAACGTACCCGGCACGCCTGGGCCATTGCCCATTCCAAAGGCCGCAGGGGTTGCACCGACGACGGCCGTTAGCGGCGCTGCCGCTGCGACGACGAAAAACACAATGTGGGAAAGGCCGATCGCGTTCTTGTGCAGCTGCCGTGTGCCCTGGATGGCGTCAACCATGAAAATCCCCCTATGTCGCATCGAGAATGGTTGACCGGCAGAGCCGTTGTCCCCGACCCCGTTGGGCAGAAGGCGAATGCCAAATCTGCGTTGCGACGTTAGGAGAATTCCAAAGTGGCGAACTAGGGCGGATTGTGCCTATAATTCGATAATCCGCGCCAAATGGGCGCGACGTGAGCAACAGAGCAACGCCGACAAGATGAACTCGCTCTCATCGTTGATCCCGACCGTCAGGGCCTCGGTGCTCTTCCCCGTGATCAGCAGGCTTGACAGGGGTAGTGGGGGGACAGACGCACTGCTGGCGGTGCATGGCCTGCTGCGCTCCCAGCTCACTGACCCCTACGCCGAGGTTCCGTTAGCGCGCTATGTCGCCCTCCTTGAGCAAGCCGCAGTCGTGCTTCGAGATCCGAGCTTGGGTCTGCATCTGGGTCAAAACGCCAGATCCGCCGACCTGGGACCACTTGGCTTGCTCCTCTCCAAGGCGCCGACGATACGCTCAGCGTTCGAGCGTATGTCGCGCTTCCTGCATGCCCTTCAGACCGCGGCTTTGGTCGGTCTTGAGGACGTCGACAACATGACGGTGTGGACCTACCAGATCGAAGACCCAATGATCTGGCCTCGTGTGCAGGACACGGAAATGACGCTCGCGGGGACCTGGCAACTGGTTCGCTCGGCAGGGGGACGGCACTCGGCTCCATTGGAAGTACATTTCGAACATGATGCGCCGAAAGATCGGTCGGCGCTGGAGAGCTTTTTCCAAGCGCCTGTTCTCTTCTCGCAACCGACCAACCGGCTCTTGCTCTCAACCGCTGATGCGAGCCGCCCGATCCGGAACGAGGATCAGGAACTTCGTTTCGTGCTTGAGAGGCACGTCGGCGATTTGCTCGCAACCCGCAAGACGGAAACCGACCTTTTGCGCCGGGTGCAACAGTTGATCGGGCTCTACATCGGCATCGGGCGCGTGACGATCGACCGTCTTGCCGAGGATCTCGGTATTGCACCTCGAACGCTTCAACGGGAGTTGGCGAAGCGCAACACGTCCCTTCGCCTTCTCTTGCGCGAGCACCGTCAGACCGTCATCGAAGCCCGTTTCGGA
>Ga0137418_10001794_pt1 | contig 19692 bp, 8 predicted proteins | sample CZODoug3_1_2_16f_FD_122242 | JGI IMG/M metagenome (GOLD analysis project Ga0137418, IMG submission 122242) | Vadose zone soil fungal communities from Angelo Coast Range Reserve, California, USA - CZODoug3_1_2_16fungal (Hybrid Assembly) | ecosystem: Environmental > Terrestrial > Soil > Vadose...
TTTCATCTTCGCAGCTTCCTTCTCGGCCTTCTCGGCTCTCCGCTCGTTCGCTTTGACTGCTTGCCATGTAGGGTCATGGGCCCTATCATATTCGGTGACGAAGGCAGAGAGCGTGCCAGCGCCTGGTTGGTCATCTGGGCTGAGATAGAAAGGGAAATTTTTTAAACAAGTCGGCACCAAGCAAGTGAATGATCGGAAAGCTTAAAACTCACTTAAAGCTCATGCAACTACCCATGGATGATGGGTATATAACCTTGATGCAATATGGACGCGTGTAAAAGATGGGTGATAAGAGGTGATAAGACCCAACGCAAGGGGAGATAGCCGCGGGTTATTTGTGTGTCGACAGACTTGGATCGGAGTGTGTAAAGGGATGATAGATGCCGTCCGCGATGGTTAGTTACACTACAAAAGAACGAAAATAAATTTCCAGAGGGTATTGAAGCGTCGATGTATAGGTGAAAAGGAGGAGTAGGATGTCAAGGCGGGAGGCACGTTCAATTGTGCACGAACGTGCGTGAGCTAGACGACACCTTCGGCGCGGCAAAAATAGGAAATTGTGGCCTAACTGGGTTGAGACCCTGTGGCAAGGCGGATGCTTCTAGAGTCAGTCTGGGTCGGGAGATTGTTGAGTTCTTAGTGAGAAGCATTGCGCGAAGTTCGAAAGACTCATGCCCTCTTTTGTTTTAGCCGAGGAAGTTGAGGGGATGGCGGCTTGTTTTGCCGGATGTGATCAGGAACCTTTTGCGTCGAACTCAGATGGATGGATCCAGGATACTTGCCAAAGTTGATGCCCAGTGAAAAGTCCCTCGGCTATGGCAGGCTCCAGCTCCAATCAGACCGTCTCGAGCGCTTTCGATGGAATCTGCTCTACGAGAGTTTTGCGAGAGTTGAGGACTTTTCGCCCCCCAAACCTTATTTAAAAAGGCAATTCCTTTTTTGAATTAGTTCGATCAGTCCGAATCCGGAAATCACCCCGCGCGCATCATCTCGCATCATTTTGTGAAGTCCTGCTAGTGCAAGGGCAGGATCCCTCTGTTAGATTGTAGACTGAGCAGCGGGAGACCAGCCAAAAGAGTGTATTAAGGGAGTGAGTGAGTAGTTAGACGACGCGGAACAACTATGATCGGATTATGTAAGCTAGTATAGAGTCCGTGAGTAGAGATTCATCTAAAATCTAACACACCCTCTGAATCAAAAACGAGCAGACAGGAATGTAAATAATAACAAAACCAAAAAGAATATGAAAATGTTAATGGAAATGTGGAAGTACTTTACTTGTGGGGAGTGGGCCATTGCTTCGCATGGCAGGTTACGAGTCCCTGTGTGAACTGTTCTTCATGTCCAAATGTTATTTTGACAGAGTTAACCCTTTAGAGCCAAACTTTCTTGTGCTGAACAACAATGACATACATAGAGTGAGAAGTAAAATTGTCAAAATTATCAAAATATTTGAGAAGCTGGAACATCTTAAAACCAACAGGCCATAATCAGGAGTGATTTTTTTCTTTCTTTCTTTTTCTGAATATTTGATCAGTTACAAGTGCTTGTAGAATTCAGGTGTAAATGATAGCTAATTGAATGTCTGCACAATAAATGGCCTGTCATTTTTGAACCAAAATGTGTGATGTGTTCCAGCTTCTCAAATATTTTGATAATTTTCACAATTTTACCTCTCACCTTATCAAAAGTTTTCCAGAAAACATCAATTTTGCCAACACTATATCCAACTGCTTGATGCCAGAAGAGTGAACTTTGTTCCAAACAAACAAATTGGAAAGTTAGATTCACACCACTCAACTATGGGCAGCATGATGGAGATATTTCTCAGACTTGTAAATGGGAGTAATAAATCAGAATAAAATTTTTGCACATTTTTACATATTTTATGTGGAGCACAATAATTTTATTCTGATTATTACTCCCATTTACAAGCCTAAGGAATCATGCTGCCCATAATTGAGTGGTGTGAATCCAACTTTCCAATTTGGAACAAAGTGCACTCTTCTGGCATCAAGCAATTGAATATAGTGTTGCCAAAATTGATGTTTTCTGGAAAACTTTTGTTAAAGTGAAGAGAGGTAAAATTGAAAAATGGCTTCTCAAATATTTTGATAATTTTAACAATTTTACTTCTCACTCTATGTTAATGTTGTCTAGCACAAGAAAGTTGGGCTCTAAAGGATTAACTCTGTCAAAATCAAATTTGGACATGATGAAGAATAGTTCACATAGGGATGAGTACCCTGCCATGCAAAGCAATGGCCCACTCCCCCAAGTCCTCATGGACTCTATGTAGACTGTAGGAAATACAGCCATGGACTCCATGGACTCCACACCGAGTGCTCATGGAGTGCTCATGAAGTCCATGGGAATGTGGGGGAGTGTAAAGTACTCCATTCACATTTGTTCCTGTAACCCTAATTTAAGGTTACCTCACAATGACCCAGTCTGCAATGTTCACAATATTGTCATGAACATTTACTCTTTTCTCTTATTCCTCCTTTCTATTACGTGACTATCCACATGTTGATCACATGATCAATATCACCTCATCACCCTTTTACTTTCCTTATCATTCTGATGTTCCACCTTATCTATGCCTATCACATTCCGATCTTATCTCACTATTATCTCGGATCATATCTCTTATCGTCCTATGCTTCTATCTTTCATCTTATCTGCACAGCCTCTTATCTATTTGATTATCTTTCATCTTATCTTCACAGCCTCTTATCTATTTGATTATCTTTGTACTTTCTACATTCTGTCTTATTGTTCTATATTCCGCTCTCTTCCTATTGGACATTCTACTCCACTTATCTCTTGGCATTGTTCCTCATTGTCATTCCTACTAAATTCCAAGTATTTCTTACGTTCCTATTGGTAGATAGTTCGACTTAGCAATCATTGAATTGTGCACGATCAGATATCACTATAGTATCCTACACTCGGTGACCCTAGGCCAGATATTATATAAGAATAGATAGGCAGCAACTTACAATAGGAGCCCGTGTTCATGGTGATAGACACAGGCCATGCGTCTTCGAAGTTGGTCACTAAGAAAGGTGTTTGGCCTGCAAACACTTCTCTTAATGACCAACTACGAAGATACATGGCCTGTGTCTATCACCACGAACACGGGCTCCTATTGTAAGTTGCTGCCTATCTATTCTTATATAATATCTGGCCTAGGGTCACCGAGTGTAGGATACTATAGCAGCATGGCAGAGACATTTCTCAGACTGGTAAATGGGAATTATAAACCAAAATAAAATAATTACACTCCGTATAAAATATGTAAAAATGCGTAATACATAATATTACAATATAATCATTTTAAAAGACATTGACATGCAGGTGAAAAATAATTATTGAGAATATATTCAAAGCCTCATCTATATCAAAATAAATCTTGGACATGGTAAAGAACAGTCCACAGAGGGTTGAGTACCCTGGCATGCAAAGCAACAGCCCACTCCTTCAAGTTTATAAAAAATACTAAAATAATTGAAATAATCCATGAAAATGCTTAAAACACTACAGAACTTGTTCACCTTTGAGCATAGAACACAAGTGACAAGGTCTTACCATTGCAGGTTGATAATTCCACATCAGTAAATTCATTAAGCCTTTTTTCATAAGTGCAGTCCCTTCCAGTTGACATACCATCATGAAACCACACAGATCCACCAACACACACACGAGCAGTGTAATGAAAATCACCAAAGTATACTATGCCCTTCAAACTAAAAACAATCATAGAATCACCATCACGAAAGCTAATCTTTTTGCTGACCCTTACAGAGGCATCAAACACAGAAAATACCAACAATTTTGGAATGATGTTGAAACGCATGACTTTATCAATATCACCATCACAGTGGACACATTTTCTTCTTGGGTGGCAATCTCTGAACTTTTTTTGCAAACACATAGAAATGGTGCATTCACAATACTCAGAACACTGTATAACACAAGTTTGAAGGTCAATGTTCAAACTGTTCTCATTCTCACAATCCACACATCGAAGCCAAGAGGATGCAATAGCATTGTCACTCCTAAGTAACTGTTCGGTCATCTCACTGACAGGGGTACCCACCTGACCATAAGGGAAAAGGCCAGGACTTCTTTGATGCAACAAGTGTCTGACTCTGTTTCTGGCAGACTCCAGCGTCCCCCGGTTCTCGCTGGCACGATAGAATCCTGTTGCTAGCACATTCATAACCATGTTCATGTCTTTAAATTGCCCTTTCCACTTAGCAGGTTCAGAAGACCAGATAGCTAGCAATATTGTTATCACAGAATCGTATGCACAACTGTAGTTTTCACCATCCCAAATCAACCCCTGGGGGCCTTCAACATCCCCAGAAAGATCCTCTACCACTTTTGCCTTTTTAGTATTTTGAACCTCATCTAAGCTGTCATGCTTCCTCTTCATCAGTGGAACAGGAATTGATCCCTTGGCAGCAACAAACCCTATTGTATCTAACTTAGCATTTCTGAATTTTTTATTTTTATTTCCACCTTTTTCAACTATATGCCAAGGAGTGTCAGTAACAATATTCAGAAGATCCAGAGGATCTCTATCACTCCATCTGATAGAATCATGGACATTCTGAGGGACATAGTCCGTGCCCTTCCAACCCTGAAATTGGCGAATAAGAACATTGCGTCTGTTACCTGTAATACTATCAGACAGTTTACCCTCATATCTAAGTCTTGTAATCTCATCTAGGACCTCTAGCTCTCTAAATTCTTGCCTCAGATGTCCAGAAGCTCCACCAGTTATAATCTTGGGATCAAATCCTTGAACAATAATAGTACCAGCAGCACTGGCACTCCTTGATAAACAAGTGTAATAAGATTGATGGGTGCGACAACTGTTGAGATCTACAACATTGTCTGGCCTGGTCCTGCCTTGGGAGGAGTAGTCAGTCATAGCAAAATTTGGAAGCACAAGCACCTGGTCTCTAGTCAAAGATATCTCATCATCATTGGGAAAGCTACACATGGTGGCTGTAGTATGCCTAGTTATTGGCACAACATTCTCAGGAAGACCATCTATCTTAACAGTCTTTGGTGGATCCTTCAATTTAACAAACAAAGTGTCAAGGACCACCTGGCCTTCAGGTCCTTTTGTGGTCTGCCAGCTGACCACATTTGCCTCAGCACCCTTGGTTATGCAACATTCAGTGGCATCATTATGTTTCAACATGACAGGGAGACCCACACAAAGAGTTAATTTTCCAGCAACATGCTTATTGGAAGAAGCTGGAGGTTGTTCCCACAAAATCCGCTGCAAGTGGGGTGATATTACATTTGTCTTCCGTACTGGATCAATCAAATTTTTATTCGGACGACTACCCCTTTGCCGTTTGTTATCAGGATTTTTCCACCTGTCTATAGAATAAAAAGTTTCCAAATTCTGATTATTTTCAACAGCAAACCGTTCACATCCCAGTTCATTTATCATATCTCTCTGAGCATTTCGAGCAGTGATGATAGATACATTCCTGAAACGTTTCTGAGCAAGTTTTGGATCATTAGGACCCTTGCCAGCTATTCTGGTTCTTAAAAATGCTATATCTTCAGGAGTGCAAGATTTATACCTCATATTCTCTAATGCAGTCCTCAACATGGCATCTTCTGGTGTCTGTTTTGCCTGTCTCATATTTTGTCGCAAAATAACTACTGTAGTAACCTGATGCCACAACGCTTTGCCAATTGCACTCTCTTGACCATCTATAGTCTGACCAGAATGAACCTGAGTGCCAATACTGCCAGAATACAAGGGAGAACCACTTCGGGCTGGAGGCAATTGGGCAAAGTCACCTGCAAAAATAAAGTTGATCCCACCAAAAGGCTCATCATGAATCCCACGGGCTTTGGCGGCTTGTGCACTTATCTTGTACAAATCACGACAAGACAGCATGGAGACCTCATCTAAAAATATATAATCAACCCCATCCAACCTGGCTCTGATCTGTGCTAAAGAATTGGCAGAAATAAACTCACCATCATTGATGCCAAGGACTGAGTGATATGTGGATCCATTTAAAAGTGCTGCAGCTGCCCCAGTAGGTGCTACCACCAGGAAACGATGATTCTCCTTTCTCTCACCAAAAAAATGCATAATGGCCTTGATAACCTGAGATTTTCCAGTACCTCCCATACCTCCCAAATACATTCTCAACTTCTCTGTATTTTCCATCATAGCATGATTTGCAATAATACGAAAGGCTCTTTCTTGCTCTGCATTCAGTCTATATTTTGAAATGGTGTCTGCAACCAACTCCTTGTCAGCTTTAGAGACATGCTCAAATGTACAATCAATATATCTCTTATCAACAACCTCAACAAGGTTTGGTTTATAACTGCTTGCACAGTTAGACTTGACATTGGTTGGGAGATGCTCCTTCCTTTCACTCAGTATGGCCTGTTTCTTTGCCAGCACAGCAGCTCTCCATGCCTTTGATGATTGTTCATACTCAGGTAGCTCTAACAAGCCCACTTCAGGAAGGCCATCCTCACACTGATCAAGCCATCCAGCCGCCTTCATTGTCCTCTCTGCAGACTGCATCTCATTCTGCCTTACCCTACCTCGACTTCCAGGCACACAAAGAACATCTCTTTCAATTCCTTCATATTCAGCCCCAAGTTCAAAGTCAGCACCCATTGTCACTAGTTCACTGTCATGCAAATCATCAAGTTCATCAAGAATATCTGCAGTTGCCCACTGATAAGAAATACCACTACCACCACTGACCCTCTTAGCCGAGTAGTCATCCCTGGCGTCCAGACACTCATATCGAACATTAAAATACTTCATAATTTCTACCTGCCGTTTGGTAAACTTGTGTGCCACAAAGCACTTGTCCCAAGACTGTTCTTTCAACTTCAAATCCTTGCCAGTCCGCCAGGGTTTGAACAGAGTCAACATTGTACAGCAATAATACTCTCTATCACCACGATCTGATCTAGGAAGAGTGTTAGGCAAAAAGTTTGGAACTACAAGTGGATTCACCCTCTGCATATGAGCCTTATGGGTGTTATGCTGTGGATGACCAGACAGAAAGGATCGATCAGCCTTAGGAGTATCTTCTGCTAGTTCTTCCATGACATTCAAATCATCTTCCTCATCCTCATCTTCATCATCACCATCATCACCATCAATATTATTGAGGACCCCCATGTCATCCTCAATGAAATTCTGCAGTGGCGGCTCAATGAGTTCCTGCCCAGATGAGCATTCATTTTCCATTGCAACTTGCAACTTTCTTGGTCTGATATTTAACTCATCAGATTCCTCAAATTCAGGATCATCCACAGCATCACCAACTTTCTTTTTCACCATGCGTCGCTTCCTGGTCTTCTTATAAAACCGTATCCAATCGTATAGTGAAATATCCTCATACGCAGTAGGACGATATACATAATCACTCACTTTAGAAAGTCCAATAAACTGCCCCTCACTTTTGTCGATAACTACCTTTTCCGGATCATTATTCAAATCCCCCATGTTTTCAGACACTCCAGATTGATCCCATGCACTGAGCACTTTTTTGATATAACTCCTCCAGTAGAAGGGAATAAATCTGTGATCAGTATAATGATCAGGATTTCCCAGTATATAGAGAGATGCCATAGGACCTCCAATCTCCATCTTGGCAGTCAGAGAGTTCACAACCTGTGTGATTATTTTTCTGACCTTCTCCCTTTGCTTGAGATCACCCCCTATCATCTCGGAGTTTTTGTCAAAGACACTCTTGATTACATCAAAAACACTGTGAGTCTTCAAACCTGGTTTTGTGATATAGTCACTGACATATGCAACAATGGCCTTGATGGCTGTACCAGACAGCAAACTTGTTACATCAGAGTTACTTCGCAGAAGGTAAGTAAGCATAGGTGTTACAGTGTTCATCCAGGCCTCCCCCTTCTTTAGGTTTAATGCCCCAGTTTTTGGGTCTACCAATGTTTGCTCAAAGACATCTCTTGGAAAACGACGTTTGCATTCACCTTTAGAATTTGCACAGTAGGAAGTGTTATTTCCATTGGCATCAACAGTATGAACATGCTGGTTAGATCGAAGAAGTAAATCATCAACTGTATGCTCAAAGTTCTGCCACCAGAAACTCTGTTGTTCCTCACAAGAACACTCAACATGTTCAACTGCACATGACAGAGGGGGGGGATTAGGCAGTGTGAAGGTTGGATCACAGTAATCAGACAGCTTAGATGCATCACCTACTCTTTCTGAGACATCAATTTTTTGGCCTGTAAGAAACTCACCAACACAGAGACTCTCCAAGTATTCCACCATTTTCTTCTGAAAGTCAGAACCAGGGTCCATTATTTTATCTCGTATCTCTTGAGGTGTCAAAGAGCCAGATATCCATAGCAACAAATGGAGGTGCAATGTAAGACGGCCCTGTTGCTCTACTGTTCCATAATATGCAGATGTATTACCATAAAGGCCTGAATGATCCTGATCCACTCCCAACACATGTTTGATAAACATCTGAACCATGGTGTGGAAGAACCGTGCACTTGCAACAGGATTTCTAGAAATCAGTCTGTAACACTCACCATCTGTGCGGATTTCTGGAGAAAAGCTTTCTTTTGTGTCTGCATAATACAAACACAAAGGGTGCTTATTATCTGCAGGTGCAAATGTAATAAACCATGAAGGAGCTCCAACATAAGATATCAAAGACCAGATTTCATTTCTCATATATTTCTTGGTAGTCAGAGATCCTTGAACATGCCCACCCACATGATCCAGATCAGCCAGGACTGCATAACACATCTTTTCATCCTCAGTCACTGGCTTGACTCTCTCACCTTTACAAAGTCTTTTGGACAAATCCTCAAGCACACCGGTGTCAATATTCATCAAACGGTCAGCAATTTCATCAAAATTCCTCTTCTCCGTCATCAAATATCCTCCTGTGGTGCTTTTCTTGATTTGTTCATGATTGAACACTACCAGAGGAAAATGTGCATCCATCTGAAATCGTTTATCATGATACATCAAAAGTTTTCTCTTATGCATCAAATCTGACATATTTACATCATTATTGATGACGACACCAACGCCACCCAGACCATAGGGGAAAAGCCAGGGAAACATCATAGGATATAGTTGGGGATTATGATAGATAGACTCTGGCTTCTCTGCATGGCCAATGGCAAGCACTCTGCCATCATCCTCATTCAGATGCTTGGCAGCCAAAGCCTTCATGGCTGTGGGTCCCATGGTATTCAGCCTCTCCCCTGTCACACCATTGACAATGAATGGACATGGTCCCTCTTCAACGCCCTCCTCCTTTTCATTGTCAAATGCACTGACAGCCTCTGGATCCTTATTTGTAAATGCACTCCTGTACGTCACTACTACCGGGGGACCATTGTCTGGATAAGATTCTAAGTTGTCATATGCTATATCCATGTTGTGATAATCTGCATGGTTCAACACAAGCCATTCCAGAGCTTCAGTGACCTTTTTTCGTCGCACAAGTAGAGGTGTCCTTTCCATATCTGCTGGGCTGGGTCTACAAGGGCCAGTGTATATAAAAGCAAGCACCTCATCAAGATCTCCAATGGGTGGTGGTAACCTTTCATAGATCTTGGGTGTGGGGTTCTCAAAAGCTATAACATTTGCTTTCATCTTATGCATTCCAGATGACACCTTCACTATGCATTTGTTATGACGAACACGAGAAACAAGAAGTTGCTCAGCATATGACAGGTTCTGCAGTTGCTGTGGAACAGAACCAAGCCACAGACCATTGGCTAAAGCATATTTTGGAATGAGCCCTTCCACTAGACTGACCTTACAGGGTACACAGATACTGTCACAAGTGCAATCCAGAATAGGTCCTTTAACTTCTTGAACCATATCAGCAGCAGAAAATCGCTCAAGACGTGTCAATCCCATTCCATCTCTAATAAGTATATCCAGATCACAATTAGACTCAGACAGCTTAGACAGTTGGGACACAGGGGTCAGTTGCCCACATACAGCACAGCCACCCTCCATAAACTCATCAGGAGACATATCTTGGCACCATTCACGCGCAACAGTTTCTTGAAGATTGTTTGACGGAGGTGAAGGTGGAAATTGATGAGGTTTTAATTTCTCTGCATTTCGTTTCTCTTTTTTTCTTGTAGCTTCCTTGCACCTCTGAATGTCTGATTTTCCAACATCACGCTGCCACTCCCTGTTCTTGTCAGATTTTTTCTTCTTCCCAGATTCATCAAGACCATCATACCACTTCTTGCTTCTTGCAGAACCAGATTTCACTACATGAAGTGCAAATACGGAAATATGAGTATCGCAGGAACCACACAAATGTCCAACAAAGAGGGTAGCAATATCATCGGCTTTTGCTTTCCGCTGCACATGCAACCCATGAGATTTGGCAATGGACTTAGCATCTTTTAGTGTCAAATTGGGGAGAAACATATGGGGAGGCACATTCCCGTATATATGATCATCAAGATCCTTATACAGTGATTCCACCACGTTTTTGTGCTTGTGGCCAACAAACTTTAAGCTAGATCCTGGATGCAGGTGTTTGCCAGATAGGTCAATGTGTGGGAGAAGCTCCTCAAGTTTGAACAATGGAACTCTCCCACCACCAATATGCATTGTAGGCACGACATCACACAACGACATCTTGTCCACATACATGCAACCACCCTCTGTAGGCAGCACAAAAACAGATAGACAGGAAGCTAAAACAAACAGCACGGTGAAACGTCTGATACGATTTAATGACCTCTGTAATAGTACAAAATCACCTCGCCTTATTAAATTCCTACAGCTGGTCAACTTTGCCCTCCTGCATTTTTCCACCACACTGTCAGTCAATGTGAAACAACCATTTATCACCAGAAGATTGAGACGATAAATATACTGCGGCCACCACTTTCCATGAGGAGTGAAGAAAATTAAAACACAGTAAATGAAGGAACCAAGACATTTCAACAAAAAAATTATAATACATAACAGACATTGCAACAGTCGGAACCAGGTAGATGCGATGTGCAAGACACTGGTAGTTAGATACAAACCCACGTTAGAATCAGCATCGATACAGTTTAAGACATCATCATCCACAGATACGAGAACAGAAAGAGCCACAACAGGATGGGTGCCTGAAGCGGGTTCGTCATGCCAACTGCATGATGTCAACATAGGCATGAACACATCCGCCAAGGATGCAGATATATTATAAGATAAAACCTTGCGCGTGGCAAATGGCAACACACCCGACACACGGGCAGAAACAATATGTGTATTATTAAAAGGGACACAACCCCACGCAACACCCAAATCACGGGCAGACACTGCAGAGCACTGGACAGGGTTAGGGACAAGCACATCATGCGATTGTACCACGTCCAGAAGAAAACCCTGCAGGCAAAGATGAGCAATCCATCCATTAATGCGGAAATAAAAGCAAGTCCACTCACCTCACGTCCTACAACATGGCCACCCCGCAAGCTGTGAGGCCATGCAGTGAAAAAAGAGGTCTGGAAGATATGAAGCACAATGAGCATTATAACAGACAGAAAAGAGGACGTTGAGATCATGATGGACAGAGATAAGACGCAACCACACAAACACGAGGCGACAATGAGGCAAACCATACAGGAATTTTTTTTAAATTAAAAATATTTAATTCACGTGATCAACACCCATTTAAATTAGTGCCAAACACATTCAAATTCTGTTATTTGGCCTGGACTCAGATATTTTCTGAGTCCGGCTCGATTTTGGTGCCTGTGGGTAGATAGCAGCTGCTATCTCAATTGGGATATCTCAAGATGGCATGTGTGTCCAAATTGAGATAGTCGCTGCTTGTGCCACAGCAGGTTGCCGGGCACAAAATGGCCTCAAAGCCTCTATTAATGAGGGAAAATAAATTGATTCAGTATTACGCGGATCTTACACACCTTTTAATTTTTTTTTGTTATGCTGGATTGGAGAATATATACAAAATTAGCAATACATCTTGTACTGGACCATTCTGTAGCTGGATTTCTATCTGCCCTGCACACAGCGCTCCTGAAAAAATTTGAGAAAACCTAGATGCACTTAAATTAGTGCTGTATTGTGTTAGATGACTGAATGCATTGTTTTCACTCTGACCAGGGGCTTGTTTCAATGTTTGAATGAGCCATAAGAATATTGTGTGGTCTGAGGATGCTGTGATAATCACAGAGACAAAATTCTAAAGATTTAGGCCTGTTGGAACCTCCCATTGTGTATTAAATTGTTTAAGATATTTAGAACAATCTCCAGCTCATATTAGAAATTATTAGAAATTACTTAGCTTAGCATGCAAGGTTTGTGCGCTGTGCAAGAAGAGGGTTCTGCTGAATTCAGATATTTAGCTCATTTTATGGCTACACAAACCTTTTTAACATTGACTGGGTTTTAGAGCCAGTCAATAATTTTTGCAAAGCTGGACATCAGGAATACACACAGATGAAAAAATTTGGTTCCTGGCAGGCTTGAACCGAGGCCTTAAACCGAAGAATTGCATAATGCTGAAAATGAACATTCTCTTACCATTCCGCCAAACAGTCCTTAAAACTTGTTCATTGGAGCTCACTTTCTACAGGACATCCTGATTGGGAATTTCTTTTCCAATCGGGAATTATTTTATTTAACCCACATAGATGATAACCGGGCCAGATATTTGTACATAATTAAAATCCATCAATAAATATTTATCGTTTTCAGAGACTTTAAGGGTGAGTTAGAATCTTATTGTGCCGCCAACAATAACTCGGCACAATGGCACTGTACTTGGGAGCCGAGCTTAGATGGGAGGGCAAATCTGGTAATCAATTGGACAGTTATACCAAGAGATTTCTAGATTTAAAATCTGTAGCAACATATCTACCAGGCAATTGCATACTAATTGCCCGATTGGTAGGTTACTACAGAATTTAAATATGGTGATCTCTCAGCGCAGCTGTCCAGTCGATTACCATATTGATACTCTTTTTCTGGCATCAGTACCCGCATGCAGAGCCATCACCCTGAGGTATTGTTGATGAAACAACAAGATTTTAATTAGTGTACAGGTCTCTGAAAACAATAAATATTTATCGACAGATTTTAATTATGTACAAAAATGTAAGTCCAAGTACAGACCGCATAACAGACATAACAGAATTTAAATCCGTTCAAATATCGGCAAACAATCGCATACACGAACCTAATGACCCATGTCTCAGGCGGTATGCCATCTGCAATCTTAATGGTTGAAAACACCGCCTCATCAGACATACCAACTTATCTGGCCTCAATGACAGCTCAATGTTTTGCTAAAAATAATTTGAACAACAAATAAAGGGCCGCTGTATATAAACTATTTCAATGTCAGACAGATATAGTCATTATATGAAACCCAGTTTGGCCTCCGTTGTTCAAGCCGATCATGAACAGCATCCTTTACAAAAAGGGCACAGCAGATCCTCTCACCACCGTCCCACTTTCTGACACCATGTCTGAAAATCCTGCCCAATTGAACCACACCAGTGCCGGGAGGATACCACAATCTCGCACCCAACTCATAAACATCCAACACACATCGTTTGTGGGTTCCGGAACTGGACAGGAAGTCATAGTCTGTCGGTGCCGCGCCTGCGTCACGATGGATGGGTGTTGATCGATTCACGATAACTGAGCAGCCGGACCATACCGAATTCCAGTGATATATACTCTGGTGGGTTTCATAAAGATGCTGGCCTGACTTGATCAATTGGGTAGCCGCCATTCCAGCGTCGTACTGCTCTGGTGCAACTAGAGCAGTAATGGCGTTGCAGATGATGTTGAAGTTAGCCGTCATCTCAAGAAAATCCGCAGAGTAATCACTCTTGATTGATGACGAAACGTACAGGAAGTCTTGTAGTCGCTGGAAACATATTAACGTGGATGCATGGGCAGCAACAAAACACAGTACTCACCTCATGAGACTGCTGGAACCATCCTGGGGACAAGTTGACCACCCCTGCACCAAACTCTCCACCGCCAGGAGGTGGACAAAATCCGCTGTTACGCCAAGAAGTTCCATCCACCCCAACCGACTTAATCATGTCATCCAAACATGGACGAATGGCTTTAACACCGCTGTTCATGTCGGTCTGGGCATACCTCAAGATTCAACATATCACTTAAATCAGAATAAAAGCACACGCACCACGCGATGTGGAGAGAATATGCGTGGTAAATACCACAGCATCACACGATTGTGTCGATCCAATATCGTAGCCGGCATATCAAGATCACCAAACAGAGGATTTTCAAAAAATTTCGCTAGTCTAGCATCTTCGACAGAAGAGTCCTCGCAGGGGGGTGCATTCTTGATGCGGCTAGCGAGACGGTCAACGTCCCATGTGGTTTGGACTGATGCCAGATAAGTTTGTGAAAAGAAGATGATGCAAGGCTACTCACGGGGATTAGAAACAGCTGAGGCAACAGTCAGGGCGACCCGATACAGCTCATCTGGAGATATAGCATCATTTATGCCAACAAGACCTTTTGAAGAGTCCATGCGATCAATAAAATGCAGCCAGTCTGATCGTATCCTCACCCTAAATTGTCACACCCAAATCTAAGACACCACAAAGACAAGGCACCCACCTGAATTTGCTCATAGCCGAGCTGGAGAGGTCCTTCTCCGACAATGACACTGTGGAATATTTCTGGAGAATATCGGTCAATTCAACCCAGACTCGCTCTTTCAGAGTAGGGACGGTAGTGGTAATGGACACAATGGGTGTGGACAAGGAGGTAGGTACAGATGGTGTGGCCATGGGAGAACCATTCGCCCCAGGTTTCTTTCGCTTGTGAGATCGAGGCATAATCCTAAGTGACGCGAACAATCAAACTTGATGACAACAACATATCACGTGACCTGTGCCACAAGTCACGTGATGATAAATGGATGGCTCCGCCACAATGTGGCTTTCCCATTACATCGACTTGGCACACGGCTTGCAACACCATGCCTTGAATAAATTGATCATAAAATTGATCAGGTTTAAGGGTATCTGGAACCACAGTAGTGAACGTGTTTATTACCAAGGCTCTTACATAATATATGATTTATATGCTAATGGTTCGGAAATCTTTAAGGTTTTCAAGCCGTTAGCACCAAACTCAACGGGACAGACCCCTTTTGGCCAGAGTCCTGATATAATGGCTTTCCATACTATCCCTGTCTCTAATTTATGAACATTTTTATCTGAACTTATTTTAAGTATTCAAGTTACAACATTACAAGCCACGCGCTAAGCCAATGCAACGCCGTGCCATGATAACACTAACCACTCTATGTGGAAAGACCAGCCCAAATAAGGACAATCTGACCACTTTATTATTATTACGATTATTGTCATTATTATTTATTTATTGATATTATTATTTTATATCTGAATTATCTGGCCTTGTGTTGCTCACAATGCAATATTTCCACAACTCGTATCAGACTATAGAAACAAGATGGAACAACACATACAGGATATTCTTCATTGCTCTGAGACTAGTTTATTGGTACATGGAAGATGCCAGGGAAAAGAACGAATACATCAAAGAGAATAATCTTTCCTCATCCACCTTCCCCCGTCCAAGTCAGCTGTAAAATGTTCAAACCCGTCGGGTCGGGTGAAAGAGCACCAGCCACTACAACCCACTCTCCTGCAATTGTAATTATACACACCATTCCGTGGAATCACATCGGTCCAGCTGTGAGGGGAAAGACACTTCGGACAAGCTGGGGGAAGGCTGTGACCCCAGGGGCGCCACCTCACATGAGTGAACCTATACAGCTTAGATTTGATGGAAGAAGACACAGCATCGCAATTCACATGTACGATGTCAGTGTGGCGGACGAGTTGAGATTTTGAGATCCCTGCAAGGATGGATTTCATGGAGGATTGCAGATCGTAACCCTCCACAAGTACACGCTGTGCAAAGTCGAGGAAGAATGGGGCGATCAGAACTGGACAAAGCTCAATGGCAGAAAATGCCAAGAGATTATTAATGGACAAGCTGATAATAAAGGTTTAGTATGCGACCCTCCCCCTGAAGACAGTGGATAAGCTCACCCCTGAGACGCAGAGCACAAATCGTTGAAGCTTTCCTTCTTCAGAACCAGAGCTCCACAACACAGCATAAGAACTGTGCAGGACCTGGGCCGAATATAAGACCCCACCGCAGGAGGGAAAAGAGTATTCATGAACTGCAAAGGAAATTAGTTTGACACAAGCGGCGCCATGGACTTGAATATTCACCTCCTCGACGCTGACACAAAGATTAGGGCCGACAAAAAGGTCTCCAGATTCATCATGTGAGTGATTTGTGATGACAATTACGATGCGCTGGAAGCCATATCTAATAAAATCATGAGATCCAAGAGTACTGTTAGAACAGTAATATCTATCCACCTCTCAATAGATTCAATGAAATTGGTCACGCGTTTGGTATACTTCAGAGCAAGTTCGTTTGTCGAAAAATCGAAAACAATCTCTTCGTACAGGAAGTCCTTCTTGAGATATCCGGCTAGTATATTCGAAATCAATCCGGCGGGATTGCCATCTGGAGATACACCGTTGACAATGAAGTGCAGCAACAATAGTGGCGTTGAGATTATCTGAGAGCTAGCGGCCAACTGGTAATCGCCTTTAATCTCTAGAGCCGTCTTAAACGCGGGATTCCAGGATGTAGCATCAGATTTCGTCTTCATAGACTTGTAGAATCCCTTTTTTTTTGCAAAACATTAAAAATCGTCGAAAAGGACCAGAAACAAACAAAATAAAATGAAAATGAAAAAAGGAAATGAAATGACAATAAGAACTCACAAAATAAGGGCTCGGTTTAGGAAAAGCACGGATGTGACATGCAACACATACAAAAATAAGTGCCTCCGTGTCGGTGTCCGCTGGCAAGGTAAAGTGGTTCGTGCACATCACCCGATCACACAGATCGCACATCCAAAGGACACCGCCGTTGATACAGATGTAACAGAAGTCCTATGGCAATCAAAAATCAAATGATTAATTGATCAACAATAGTAATGATAAATCGATGACAGTGAGTGATCAGATCCGCATGATCGATGCTCATCAGTCATACTCACCTGCCTATGGTCGGTTTTGACAACTGACATACTATTGGAAGCATTTTCTGACGCTGGAAGTTCAAGCTGGATTCCGGATCGGCGAGGCACTCTACCTCCAGTAGATTTTCTGGCTTTCTGTGTAGTTCTGGCCATTGTGGTAGCAAGGTAAAGCTCAAATGAATTCGAAACGATCTTGCCACACGCGTGTACCACGTGTACACAGCCACCGGTATAATTGCGGCTAGCTTGCCATAGCTAACCAGCTGATGTTTATTTTTAAATTTGTACTGCATTCAACCAACATACGATGCTGGCTGACTAATATTGACATGGGAGTTATGTTTGTAAAAATAAATTTTATACATTCTATTCCGTACCCATCAAGAAAGCTAAGAAATACCGCTGCAAACACTGTATTTTCTTATCATCATCAATGGGTACTGAATAAAATGTAAAAATTATATCAGCAAGTGTAAGCCATACATTGACACTAGCTACCCAATATTCATACATTTTTTTCTAAAATATTGATTGAATGCAATATGAATGTTTATTCACCTCTACCTCACCCATACCATCATCATTCAATCCTTCCCTAGGGACAACAATGTGTGATGTTGTCTCCACCGTGTTCCCACTGCAGGGGAACATGATGGAGACAAACATTACCTGTCGTTGTCGATACGCATCCTTACTGACTACCTCAGGTGACTATGGCTATTGCAACAATACAGGCATGTAAAATATGCGTAAACTGGTAAGTACCGCATCCCATGTGCCATACACACTGATCTGCATGTGTTTTAAGTTTTACTATTCTTATTATTCTGCTAGCACATATACCTGTCACGTTGGCAAGTACAGGTGAGTGATTAGCCGTATAGCCACCTTTGCTAATCTATTTGCACTACAGATCTATGAGAGAGTCGATTGGACTGCACGAGAGTCATGAGACCCCAATTGGGGGGATCGCTCTTGTAAATTCAAATTGAGGGCCGATTGGGCTTTGTGAGACGGTATGAGCCCCTAATTGGGGGGTCTCTCCTCTCACCCTCGCTTGCAGAGGGGGTCAATTGGACCATACGAGAGTCATGAGACCCCAATTGGGGGGATCTGCTCTTGCCCTCAAAATACTGGAGTTGAGGGGCCGGTTGGGCCTTGCAAGATGGTATGAGCCCCCGATTGGGGGGTCTCTCCTCTCGCCCTCGCTCGTAGAGGGGGTCGATTGGACCATACGAGAGTCATGAAACCCCGATTGGGGGGATCTGCTCTTGCCCTCAGAATACTGGAGTCAAGGGGCCAGTTGGGCCTTGCAAGATGGTATGAGCCACCGATTGGGGGGTCTCTCCTCTCGCCCTCGCTCGTAGAGGGAGTCGATTGGACCATACGAGAGTCATGGAACCCCAATTGGGGGGATCTGCTCTTGCTCTCGACTTGCCCTGATCCGCGTTTTCGAGCGGCTGATTGGGCTCCATGAGAACGTGAGCCCTCAATAGAGGTGCTTCTTCTCACTCTCGTTGACTGTTTAGCAGCCAGGTAAGTGTTGGGGCGACCGTGTGGGTCACAGGGGTTTGATGGTTGCTTTGATAGGGCGTCCTCCCCCCAGCCTCTTAGTTTGGGTTCCACCTTTCAAGAAATGCTTATTATCATTTATTTTATTTTTATATTCAATGTGAGGGTTTCTTAGATGCAAAGAGTAATGTAGTGGGCTGGCCACCCACTATCTGCTCTTTGCATTTGAAGAAGCTCAGTACATAGATTTCATACAAAAAGAAAAGAAAAAAGAAAGAAAAAAAGGAATTTAAATTAATTAAATAAATAAAGGGGGGAAGGGAGGAGGGCATGTGGGGCCATGTGGGTCACATGTATTCAAGTGCAATATCATGACAGGCATCTGTACAGAAATTATCAACGGACACTGTCACACATTTTACCTACAATGTTGACCAGACTTTTGAATATTTAAAAAATAGACAGTATTTTATCCATGTAGAGGGGCCCTACATCATGCCGGTGATCCAACAGATATTGCAGTGATGCGTGGTGCACTGTACATATACAATACAAGCATGAAAAATACATGTAAACTGGTAAGTACCACATTCTATGCATTGTATGCACTGATCTGCATGTGTTTTAGTTATTATTATTATTATTATTCTGCCAGTGCATAGACTTTTCATGGCAGTGCATACAGGTGAGTGACTGGCCATATATTCACCTTTGCTGATCTATTGGCACTACAGATCTACTGTTATGAAACAAGCGAAAATAAGTAGATAAAGATACAAGTGTAGCTATCATATTTATCTAATTATTTTAAGTGAAGGAATAATATTGGTGTATTCTTTGAATATACTAAATGTATCTAACTAAATAGAACAAATAATATATAATGAATGATATAGCTGCACCGGAATAGTCTAAGACACTAGTAATCCTGGTAGTGCTTATAACTAAACTACGTCCTGTAGAACTTATACTAAGAGAGAGTGAGTCAATCTTGCTTAGATTATAGTAAGTTGGAAGATTGCAGAGCGAGTCA
>Ga0137418_10001797_pt1 | contig 19683 bp, 27 predicted proteins | sample CZODoug3_1_2_16f_FD_122242 | JGI IMG/M metagenome (GOLD analysis project Ga0137418, IMG submission 122242) | Vadose zone soil fungal communities from Angelo Coast Range Reserve, California, USA - CZODoug3_1_2_16fungal (Hybrid Assembly) | ecosystem: Environmental > Terrestrial > Soil > Vadose...
GAACCAGCAAATTCTCGATAAGCCAATGACACCTGACGGTCAGTATTATTATCAATTAACTGAAAAAGGTTTTATTACTTTACACAAGGATCATCCTTTGATGAAAATGACCGACGATGAATTCGTCGCTACGCTGGATGACCCTTTTTATGATCTAGTAGCCGAGGTAACATACAATGCCTCCATGGGATGAGAAAGTGCCTGGGCAGAATAATGATCAATCCGCTCAGATAATGCAGTCGATTATGAAGATGCTTCAAAGCGTGGGCAGTGCCACTGGGGCTACCAGCGGTGGAGGCCCGATCGTACAGCCTGGGACTACTCCTCCACCTCCGCAATCGACAATTCAGTTTGATCCTCATCGTGGAGGCTCATCTCCGATTTCTACGGCTCCCCCGCGTCCGTATACCCCGATGCCTCAGACAGAGCAGACTGGGGAACAGTCTACGCGGAGTGGGCAGGTAAACGCCGGTCTTACTTCGTTAGGTAATAGTCTAAGCGGGATTTTTAATACCATCGGTCAGAAAGAACATGCGAAGAAAGCGGCTCTCGCAGAGAATTATTTAATGCAGATTAATGGTTTACTCGCATCTGGTGATCCTGGAGATAAGCAGAAAGCAATGATGATTCTAGAGGATCCAAAGATTCGTAAAGTCTTAAAGACTGGTCTTGAATACGTCCCGCTGGAGGAGGATGTACCGCCGGAGGCTCACGGAGTTCAAAGCGCAATTCAGAAAATTCAGAAAGGCGGCTCCGGGCAGCCTGGACAAGGAGGACAGCCTCAAGGACAGCCGCAGAGACAGCCTATTATTCCGCAGGCTTCTCAAGAACAGCAGTTAAAAGCCGCGATGACTTCGGCTTTATTGCAGAAGATTAAACAGGATCCTGCTGCCGCAATTAGCATGATGGGGCAGTCGCAGATGGATTCAGCGGAGCAACATGCCTCTGAGTTTTATAAGTCTGGTCTTGGCTTGAGTCCTGCTGATATACAGACTATGACCGCTCAGGAGAAATTAGCAGGCTTGAAGATTTACGAACAAGCCGTCGGAGCGGCTATACGCGGTGAGATTGATATGTATAAAGCGGGAATGGGCTATAAAGGCAAAGTGGACTCTGCTACCGTTCTTGGAAACGCTCGTAAATACGTCGCGGACGCAATGAAATCAGCCTGGGCAGCCAGAGATAAAAAGAAAGGCGGAGCCTCCAACTATGCCGCAGGGGCAAAGGTTTACGAGGATTACGCTAAGAAATATCTCGATCTCGCAGAGAAAGGAAAAGATGCCAAGGGTATGCCTTTGTCAGAAGAACAGAAAAAGATTTATCAGCAAAAAGCCGACGCTTATCAACGGCAAGCGGACGAATATCTGAATCAAGTCGGCGATCAGGAATTAATGGAAATGTTCATGAAGTCCGTTGAAGAGGAGCCAGATGCCTCAGAGTCAGACCCAGAGCCAAAGCCCAATTAACGGCGTTCCGCAAGGAGATTATCAAGCAGTTGATCCTCGGAAGGATCCTATCGCATTTGTGTTTCAGAATAAAGAAGCTCTTGGAAGAATGGATCCTGATAAGGCTGTTAAATTCGTTGATATGCTTTTCAGAAGAGTAGCGTTACCGAAATACCAGAAGGTAAATCAACAGCGTCCGCTTGATGAAGAGGAATTAGAAGGACTACGACTTCAATTTGCAGCGAGAATGTTCGGAATCCCGTATGAGCAGAAAACGAAGTTAAAAGATCCGGAAGTTAAGCATGGTACTTTAGCGAAAGCTGGTGCTTTAGCAGCCGGTGCTGGGGCAGGTGTAATAGGAGGTTTACGAAGTATTGAGGAATTAAGAGAGAAGATTCAAAAGAGTCTTGGTCCTATTGGAAAGATTGCTCAGTATGATCCAGTTAACATAGCCATGAAAAAGGCTATGACCCCCGCAGGCAAAGTAGAAGGCAGAGCCTTCGAAGAAGCCAAGACAGTTTCTCCAGGTGGGGCTGATGTAGCCGCTGGGATAGGGCATCAAATACCTGCTGCTATCGCTACGGCTGGTGTAGGATCTATCCTACCTGGTGCTGCTAAAACTGCCCCATTGGCTGGGAGAGTAATAGCAGGGGGAGCCAAGGGAGCTTTAGAGGGTGGAACTTTCGAAGCGTCAAGACCGGGGGGTGATTCGGCTAGCGGCGCACAATGGGGAGGAGTTCTTGGCGCAGCATTTCCAATGCTCGGAAAGATGTTCGGACTTGGGCGTAAAGCTGTTTCCTCAACTGCGCCTGAGGCTGCTAAGGCTGTGGGGTCCGCGACAGCGGAAGGGGCCACAGCCAAAGCGGCTTCTTACGGAGATATAGCTGACATAGCAGCGAAGAAGAAGTTTGGGAAAGCCTTTAAGGATTTAACAAGCCCTGAAAAAACACAGATGCCGGAGGCGATGAAGGAGGAGATAAAGGCACAACAAGCTGTAAAACAGGCTAATGCTAAAGCTGCGAAGGCTGCTGCTAAAGCAGGTAGAGAGGCGGAGGAAACCGCGAAGCGAGCCGAGAAAGCCAAGACTGCTTCTGCTAAAGCTGCTTCGCAAGCGGCTAAAAGGAGTGAAGCTGGTTTAAGTTCAAAGGCTCAAGCTACGCTAGACGCGGAAGCTAACAGTCGATTCGGTAAAGAATACAAGTCTTTGACTTCTGACGAGAAAAGGCAGGTGATACAGGGATTAAAGAAGGTATCGGTTGTTGGATCGACTACGCCAGTACAGAAACAAGCCGTTGCTGCCAAAGCAGCGGAGGAGAATCCGTCCATAGCTAAGACGCTAGGAAGCGTCGAGAAACGTGTATCCGAAGGCAAGTCTCCAACTGGTACGGAACGTCGAGCGGGTCCGTTGAGTGATATTAAAGGCCCTGATCCGATTAGAGATGCACGTATTTCTGAACTGAGGAATCTCGCCAAGACAGGCACAGCCGAGGAGAAAGCATACGCCGAATCTGCTCTAAAGGATATGAGGGAACATCCTTTCGAAAGCGGAGCTACGCTTGGCGAGGATATTCGAAAGGCACGTGCCAAAGAAGGCTCTAAGCCCATTACGAAGTTATCTCCGGAGGAAACAGGTCCCAAGATTAGAGCTAAAGAAGGTAAACCCGCTTCACCTGCGCAGCAAGCGGCGGATCGTGAGCGCATAGCCGCGAAACGTGAGCTTTCGAAGAAAGAAGAATTCGGGTCTGCTTTGGAAAAACATGCTCAGGAGTTAGCTGGAAAACATACTTCTGGTTCCTTGGGAATGATGCAGATTCCGGAGCTTGAGGAAACAATGAAGGAGTTTCCGAATGGAGATTTGTTTCTAAAAGGCTTTCAGAAAATGCGTAAGCAGGGCAAGATTACAGATGAAATCTACGCACATGAAATGATTGACTGGCTGAAAGGTCAATTCGAGGCTCAGCAATGAGTTGGCTTGGCGAAGCCGTAGCTACGTTAGGAAGAGAAGCGAAGGAGTTTCTTCCTAAAATCTTTAACAACGAACTCTCGACTACTGCTGTTATGTCCGGCGAGGGAGCCTTGAGAAGAACAGGAGCTTTCGGAGATATGCTCGTAGATTCGATGAAGTCTTGGCAGGATAAATCTGCTCAGAATTCCGGAGAGTATTATGCTGAACTTCTGCGTAGCATGAAGCCTCTTCTAAAAGACAAAAGTATTACAAAGGATATAGCTACTCATTGGCAGAATTTCAAGAATCTTCCTGATGGGCCTTTGAAAGAGTCGATTACTAAAGCCAAAATGGCTCGCTTACATATCTACTCTCAGATGCAGCAAAGCGGAATTAAAGTCGGCCCTATGGTCGAGGATGACTGGCCACGGATGTATAATAGAGAACTCTTTGAGGGAGTTAATCGCGCTCAGTCTATTAGTAGATTACAGAGCCAAGGTATGTCTCTTAGACAAGCCGAGGGACTCTTGGATCAAATAAGCGGCAAGTCGCCGAAGGCTCATAACTACGAGAGTCCGAGGAAATGGGATCTTCCTGGCTATCGCCGAGATTTGGGTGTTCTATTCGAAGACATTGACAAAGGCTACAAGCGCCTGAATTGGGCCAAGACATTCGGTGCGAATGATGAGAATTTGGATCTTATTCTTAAAGGAGTTAAAGAAACTGGAGGCAAGTCCGCCCAAGACTTAGCTCTCAAATACGTTGATAGCATAACAAAAAGCGGCAAGTATTATAGAGGGATTCGCCCTTGGGAGCAAGGCTTAGCGTCCTTGGAGGTAGCAAGTAAACTAAGCCTTGCTGTTTTATCGCATACGAGTCAGCCACTTAACGTCGCAGTTTACGCAGGAGTGAAGCCATTCGCAAAAGCATTGGCTTCATTGGTGACAGAATTCGTAGAGAACGGAAACGTTCGGAGTGCAGAAGATTTCGCCCTGCGGAGCGGAGCGACATGGACAGAATCCATGCGGCGATATAAAGAGCTTTACGGACAGCAAACGGGCGCACTAGGGTCCAAAATTCTCCATGCAACGGGGTTTGTGGCGCTCGATAAATATCGACGCATATTTGCATCCGTAGCGGGTAAACATCTAGCCGAGGAGCTGTTTGGAGAAATACAACGAGGTGTCCGGCCAAATGTTGCTCGATCGAAGCTAAGTCAGATGGGGATAGATGTGGCGAACGCACTAGAACGTGGAAGACTTTCTGAGGATGATCTTTTGCAGGCAGCAAAGAGAACCTCCGATGTGACTCAATTCACATTTGACGCGAATCAACTTCCACTAGCGTGGAAGGCGAGTCCGATGGCTCGTATTGTACTACAGTTTAAGCAATATTTTTACACGCAGGCTAATTTCGTCAAGAATTTCGCTGTCAAACCCGCGGTTCGATATCTTCGAACTGGAGGAGCTGACGGAGATATAAGGCCATTAGTTTATATGTCACTGCTCTTTCCCACTTTCGGGGAATTGACCGCGGACTTACGCGAGTACGCCCGGAAGGGAACGCTCGAAGAGCGGTCTGAATATCCTTTAGAGAGACTAATTGATAACGCGGCACATGCGGGAGCTTTTGGAATTTTTCAAGACATGATTTACAATGTCGCAAGTCCGAGTGATGCTCCAATTTGGCACTTCGTTGCCGGTCCGGTGATTTCCGACTTCGTTGATCTCGCTCGCTTGCCACATACGAAACAGCCGATAGGACTGGAACTTCTTCGACGTGCACCCGTTGTTGGCCCTGTTGCGTCGTATAAATTGAAGGAATCTTCACGTAAGTCTCCTCGTAAAAAGGGTTTCCTCGAAAGAGGTGCTATAACAGAGTTTATGGAGAAAAACCTAGGTTCTCTATAAATAGTGTTCACTTGATGAACACTAATTCTAATCAAGGAGCATATATGCCAACATCGCCAATGTCCCACGGTGAAGTAAAGAGCGTCGAAGACATGCTTGAGGTTTCTCCCTCTTGCAAGCAGCCGACTTCGAATCTCTATTCCGGGTCTGCTGATAATCCAACTGCCAAGGCTCACAGCCCAAAGCACGCTGCTGGTGCTAAGGGGCATCTCACGAACTCTGAGAGCGGCTTTGGCAAAAAAGGTTCCGGCTTCAGCAGAGATATCGCCGCTGGAAAGAAAGCAGCGAAGAATAAGTTGTAGAATTACATCGTGATCGGGCCTGATGGAGGAGGTTGGCTTTTGTCAATTTCCTCCATTACTTTGTCTATCATTTCGTCGGATCCCGGAGGGAGTGTTTTAGTTAGTCCAGGGAAGACAGCTAGTTGGGGATTAGCATTTAGAGTTATATCCAGGACAACACGAACTTTTGCTGGTGTCATGCCTCTGTTATTCTTATCGATTGAAAGACTTATTCCCCCGTCGTTAATCTCCACGATTTTACCAATCCATTTGATGTTCTGCGGAGGGAGAATATCAACCCAGTCTCCGAGATAGAGGGAATGGCCCATGCAATCCTTACACTTCGAAGCAGGTTTATCGTTGTTATTAGTCATCCTCTTCCTCCATTTCGGTAAATTCGTCGTCGTCTTCGGTTAGTTCTTCATCTTGGAGAATGTCTTCGTCTCCGTCCGGGGTTACGTTGTCAGGATTACTTGGATTAGTTCCTCGACTCATGTACCTACTCCTTCCAGTTCTGGTGCTTCTTCGTCTTGCCACCCGAGTATTTCATCAACTCCGAGAACACGGAAGTTGATCTTGGTTTTTGGGTCCCAGCCTTTATAAGTAAGAACAGTACCGGAATAAAGACCGAAGATAATCTTCTGCCCGACTTTGAATGAGGGCACCCAAGTTTTTCTTTCCTCGTGGTGAGTATCGTGTGTAGTGGGATCTTCTACTAGAATATCTTCATACTCGAACTTACCACATTCCGGTCCGACTTCAAGAATAGTACCTGTAGTCGGGCGTCTTTTTGTTTTATCAGGGAGGATAATCCTTCCAACCTTGTTTAAGGCGCTATCTTCTTGAATAAGAACACGCGCACCGCAGGGATGAACGAAATTCTCTCCTGGCTTGAGTTTAATATCCTCAATCTCTTCTTTTATAGAAGCAGGAGCTACATTTCTTGGGTCGTCTATTTCTTCTTTACCTCTTCTGTCAACGATAGTGAAATCTTTCTGACTCACGGAGTTACTCCCTTCACTTTTCTAGTTTGAGTTCCTACTGCGTGTGTGGCCTTTACTGCGTACATCATGTTTCTGCCTTGTTGATATTCATAAATAACCGCTCCTTCAAGGAGAGTGGCGAGTATCTTGTCTAAATCTTCTCTAGTAACATCACGCCAAAGAGCCTTCAAGATTTCTTGTCGATTAGCAAAGCCTTTGGCTTCTAGGAAACGGAGTATTTTATCAGTAGCTACAGCCATTTCGGATTCTCCGACTCCTCGAAAGACTTTAGGTACATTACCTGCTACTGTCATAATCGCGTCATAGGATTTACGAAAATCCTCCTTTGTGATAATAAGATCGTCTCCACGCGAAGCGGATAGACACATCGCCAGTTTCACTACTTGGGCCCATAAAGAGGTTTTATACGAAGTAGTTGCCTCGTCGTCGTATTCTGTGGGATTGGAGTCTATGGAATAACATGCCTCGAAGAGCGGCTTTACGTCGTTGGCGAATTGGAATTCTCCTTTGAGTCTGGCGATTGACTGCAAGTCGATGACAAGATTATCTCTAATGGCGGAATGATTCTGAACGACAGGCCACGGGAGAAGTTTTTCTCGATTGTTGGCGACAACAAAGTTAACTCTTCTCGTAAATCCTCCTCCAACTGCGCTAGAAGGGATTGAGGAGATAAGCCATTCTTGAGTCGTCCCTCCAAGAAGAGAGATTGTGGGATTTTTAATTCGAAATTCCCCTTTATGACGAGTTCCATATTCGAAATCTCCTTCATCGAAGTCCCATATGTCGCAGAGAATAGGGAGAGTATTAGGAGATGCCCCTAGAAATACAGATAATTCGGTTGAGAAAATCATACAAGCGGATTCATTTCCAATTTTAAGAGTTCCTCCTAGCATCGGCTGCGGCCATCCTACGCTAAGGCGTTCTAAAACGTATTCGATAGTTATACGACCCGACAGGGTATTAGCCACTTTCGCTTCTTTCATTAGATTAATCGCCGGCTTTATCGCTGTCCCTTTTCCTATACCGGGTCTCCCGACCAAGACTGTGTAGAGATTCGGATGTAAACGATAAGTCCCCCGTCCTACATAAACATTCCGCTTTAGCACCGTCGCTATAGCTGTAGCGGCACTCCAGAAAATGAAGGAAAGGGGAGATTCCGAAGCTGGAGCAATAAGGGATACGTATTCGCCAATCCAGTTTTTAAGTCGCCTCGGCACGTTTTGAGTTCCAGTTCCATTTCGTTTTTGAGATCGTAGCCTAAAGTGAACTCTATCGGAATCTTAATCTTCGTTCCATTTGGGAAAGTGAATTCTCGATCAAAGGCATCTTCTAGTAGTTTAAGTCCAGCTAGGATTTCATCTTCTCGGTCATCCAGTTCGAGGGTAATCGCATCGTGTGTGTCCATGATGACCCAACCCGGTTTTGCACGTTCACAGTGTAAGACGGCAAGTCCTGTGTTATCTCCCACTGTTGATTGAGGGATATAAGAGAATGCTTCCTTAAAAATCTTACTATTGTCAGCATCAGGTCGGAGGCCAAAGAAGTATCGCTCCCTTCCAACGGGAGTTCGTAGGGTTCGTGTAGTTCTAATGTTATCTTCGATTGATTTTTGAAAAGAATTTCTAATCTCAGATTCGAGTGCATGAAAACGCTCCAGCAGAGTTTCGCAGTATTTTACTCCCAGGGAGAATCCTTCTTTCGCCAGTTCGACGGCCATCTTTGGAGCCTGCATACCGTAGTTCCCCGCATGTCGGGTCTTTTTGCCCATAAAGCGGAACATCGTGCCTTTTCCGCATTCAGCCTCCGGCTTGTTGAAAATCTGCGTAGCTAGTCTTTTATGTCGGTCGATCCCTGAGCGGAGTTCGTTAAGCCCATCCGCGTTCCCAGAAACATCGCATATGATAGCACAGACGATCCAATCCTCAGCTTGGACTTGATCGCATGAGACAAAGATTTTTCCAGGTCTCGCAATGATACATTCTCTAAATCTCTTTCCAAGTTCGCTCTGCTTAGGTAGATTCTGAACATTTGTTCCGATTTTGTGACCTGATTCAGAAGTAAAGGGAGTTTCCCGAGAGGAGCGTCGCCCAGTGACAGTACCAGTGACCGCATACGATGTATATAGAACAGAATCGAGTAGAGTTGCTTCGGCGTAGGTGCCTTTGATTTTATTAAGCTCTCGAACTCGGAGTATTTCTTTAAGAACAGGGTTTCCTGTAGTGGCGTAGGCTTCATTTAGAGCTTCCTCTCCGGTGGATTCGTTTTTGGTTTTCCAATCTTTTTTTAGTTTGATTCTTAATACTTCTGTAAGAACTCTTTTAAGAGAAGGTACGCTGGAGAGATTAAGTGTATTAGCATCGGTTTTCTTTCCTTTAATTCCTTTTGGAACGACCTTGAGTTTAACAACGGATTCAATTCCTTGACACGCCTTCGCAAGGTCGGTGTCGATGCTTTGAATGAATTTCGTAAGACGATTTTGGTCAACAAGAACCCCACGGCGATCTATCTCGTGGAACACGCGAGCAAGGGGCATCTCATAGCCTTCATAAAAGTCAAGAAGGTTATTGAATAATGGCAAGTTTTTTCCTTAGATAATATTTATTTGCTCTTGCTCTATTACAGGTTACGCAAACTTTCTTTCCGTTATAGAACACTAAATTATCACCTAATAATTTGTGTCCCTTTTTACAGTGCGTCTTTTTTTCTTTTTTATGAAAAGATTTTATATGCTGACGCTTCGGAACAGGTTCGAGATGATCTTCGAAGTTAACGCATTTTCTATTTTCACATTTGTGATGTAACTCAGTTCTGGACGAGATAAAGCCTTTATTCAATTTCCAAAGAAGTCTTGAAACTCGTTTAGATCCTCCTTCCCACCAAACTAGAGCATACCCCTCCTCATCTAAGGCACTAGTCCAGTTCCAGCAATCAGTAGATAAATCTTCCTGAATATAATTCTTAATTCTATCTGGTATCATTATAAAGTATCAAGTATTCTAAACGTAACTATCGTAATCGGAGATGTTTGTGTTATACCTGGATAATACTTCTGTAAGGAGATCAAAGCATGAAACATATGCTTGAATCCTTGTAGCTGAAGAACTTCGAAGGGGGTGTATAAAAGCTGAGTGTGGACGACGGATTGAACTTCGGCTCTCTTGCCGTAGATGGTTATAGAAGGAGCAAAGCTACGCTTTCCTAAGCGGATAGTAACACGCTTTGTGCCGCTCATTAAGGCGCGTGTTAAACCGGTTTCGAATTTCAGAACCGTTTCAAGCGGCGGTTTGGCGTCGTTAGATGAATTCTTGTTGTTGAGAATCAACGACTTCATTTTGAGTACCTTTTTCTATTAGATATAATTCCGTGTTCTCTCACGGAAAGAAGTGTCATATATTCTGGATTTACGCAGAGTCTACAGCCGCATGTATGATGAATCTGTTGAAATGGAATTATGGGACCTTTTATAAGAATCCAAAATAGACGGTGAGCGTGCCAGTGTTTCTTTTTGTAATGAACCTGACCATAGCCGTTGGATCCGATAGCTCCTTTCCAGAACCAACAGCCATTGTCTAGTTTTCTGACAAAATTTCTTCTAATACGAATTAAACTATTTTCCTGCCCTCTCACGAAACTCCTTCTCCTGTTCCTGAAAGATTATGTAATCTCCTAGAGTATCAAGGCAATTATAATGCATTAGTTTCTTGATACCCTCCTTCAGACTCCAGCTCTTTCCTTCTTCTTTCCAGTAGGGGATTCTTGTATACTGCATTCCTTGAAACTCTAGTTTATGTCGAAGGCCAGGCCATAAAATGTGATGCCGAATTAGGGTGTCATGCATTAAAGAAAGATTTATAGAGAACCCTAAGGCTCGGAGCCAGTGTGCATCAAAGGTAGTTCCATTTTGCCATATAGTAATCTTGGTTGACAAAATAGTGTCAATTAGTCTCCAAAGAATTACTAGTTGTTTTGGTGTATAGTTCCAAAATGATATTGACATAGCCTCCTGAGCATTTATGGCGAAAGCTATCGTGTAAGGAACTTTTCTTCTCAAAAGCTCTATATCGGTGGCTATTGGATTTGGTGATTTGATACATCTTTCTAAATACTCACACGCCTGTTCGAACATTGGTTCAGTTATTATCTTAAGCTGAGGAAGAGATTGTAAGCGCCCGTTTTTCTTCCAGTAAGAATATTCCTCAAAAGCTCTTTGAAGAATAAAAATAGATATTTCTCGTTCGCTGTATTGCCTCAACACGAAGGCGGGATGATAGATCGGAATTACGAAATGCTCCCAGGATAAAAACGGACTTGTAAGAAGAGAACCACGCCAGTGTCCGAATCCATCTTTCTTCTCGTCTTGTTTTTTGATTATACGCTTTGGTTTGGTAAAAGGACATAGTAGTTGAGTTGGCGTTTTGCCACAGGATACGATTATTGTCGGTTTGTAATGTTCGAGTTCCTCCCAAAATTGGTCGAGAAAGAGCTGGTGAGGAATTCCGAGTTCATGAAGACGATCCATCTTATTGTCAGGCGGTTTTGTCTTAAATGGGTTGGTAAACCAAGTGTCCGAAGTCGAGAAGCCAGCTTCCAACAACATTTTATCAAGGAGATACCCAGAAGAACCGATGAAAGGTAATCCCTTAAGATCCTCTTTCTCTCCTGGGGCCTCTCCGAGAATACAAACTCTAGATTTGACGTTCCCTCTAATTCCCACATATCGAAGACCTTTCTGAGCAAGCGCCTGTCTCAGCGTGATATCAGCAGACCCGTTCATAAATGTCCTGTATCCATTTATACTGATCGTCGGAGATGAAAGTACCTTGACCGTACTTCGTGAGACGTTCGTCCATATCTTCGATGAATTTTTGTTCTATAGTATTTAATTCATCGAGAAAGTCTCGGATTTCCTCTACTAAATGCTGACACTCCGCGGCTCGTTCGGTGTTAGGTGCTCGCTTGGGTTGCATTCGGGGACTACCTCCTTTAGGATGTCTTCGACTAGTTCCTCAACACGGATGTGAAAAGGGGTATAGTAACTGTTACGTCTGTCATCGATTCCGTTTCTTTCGTAACGGTCGAGAGATTCTTTTATGCGAGTTACTTGAGCACCACTTAATCTAATTCCCATTTATAAGCCTTTCCGCTTCAGCGCGATTCATCGTAGGTCCGAGATATTGAAAAACGGCACATCTCTTATTGCCAAATCCTCCAACCGTACTTGTGGAGCCTCTCCGGGGAGAATAGGACCCACTATCTTTAACTTGCATCCACAGGCCACTTCGTTGATAGGATCTAATCCAGGCGGGGTGATTTGGATAGCTATGAAGTCTTTTTCCCAGAGCTTTATAGGCACTGGCGACTGTACAAGCGAGCACGAAAGCCAGACCGAGTCCTTGGAAGTCCGGCAGTGTAACCATTCGAGTGAAACCACAGATATCTGATACTTTGGGATGCGGACGATGAAGGACTCCACACATAGCAGCAATTCGATAGGCTGGATCGGAGCGTCTGGATATAGGTACCATGCTGATTTGCTGGTTAGGTATCGATTCATGTACTGTTGATTTTGTGGTACTTGCATCTGTTGATAAAATGCTTGAGATTGCTTCGGACTTAATCCTTGTGAAAAATTCGGCATTGGTCCCGGCGGAGCCTGACCCGCTATCCTCGCATTCGTCATTTTGGCGAAGTACCACTGACGAATCGCTATCGCGGAGCGGCAGTACTGAGGATCGGGGAAGCCGTAGTCCACTGCCATTTCCCGCGTTATCGCTACCCCGGTCGGGAAATGAATAAACTCTGCTGTTAGCGGCGCTTGTTTCCAATCCTGCGTCCAGTTGTGAGGTTTCGACGAAGAGCCCATAACACCTCGCAGCGCGATTTAGATCGGCGCTCATATAATGAAAGTCTTTGAATAACTGCCAAGTCTCGTACTTGACTCTTGAAACTGAGACTGTAATTGATGGTCTTGGTTGAAGAGACCTCCAGGTAAAGCGACATGGGTTTCCAGGCTCTAGAATCCAATCGGGCTGGAGCCAGTTTATAATGTCGTAGTGGCAGGATGCGGCTATAAACTGTTTATGCTCGCATCCTCGAATATATTTCTGAATTGCATGACAGCCAAACTGCGCTACTTGTCTATCAACGACAGAGGTAAATTCATCAACACAAATTGGATTAATAGGAGAAAGTAGTCTTCTTGCAACCTCGACCCTGAATCTTTCTCCGTTACTAAGTACAGAATAGGGTCGTAAGTAGGAGGGAATCGTATTAAAACCCACGCTTTGACATACACGGGCGATATCCTCCATCGAGTGGTCGGCTGCGAAGTCGTCTATTACGGATTTGTGTTCCCAGTATAGAAGTTCGGAGCCACCAAAGAGATTGTTTAGAAGAAGAGTTTTACCTGAGCCGGAGGGTCCTACAATCAAGCCGATATTCCAAGGACGGTCGTCTAGCGGAAGATCGCCGCTAAGCGAGACACTTAGTTTGGTTTTCGCAGGGACTTCGAACATCGAGCTTAAAAGCTCGGTGCGGATTGTGGATTCTATCTCCACTTCCTTGTGAATGTCAATTTTCATGCCACAATCGCCTGACACTTCAATCCGGCGCTCCTGAACTGCGTTAGTAAAACGATTTGTTGAGCTTCTGATTCACATTCTACGAGGATTTTGTATTCTAATGGCTTAGCCATATGTACGCTATGCGTTCCTGCTTGAATCTTAAGAGCAAGTTCTAGTTTTCTACGCGCCGCTTCCCGCGAGGGTTCGTTTTTTAGAGACGGAATCTTCTCGATTAACGCCGCCATCTGCAAATCTTGACTTGTCGAGCCAACAGCTTCGTTTAGAAGTTCGGAGAGTTTCCGGACACCGAAGCCTGCGGGTTTTAAGCCTTGTTGAACGGTTCTGGAGGGTTGACCTGGGATGGGAGTGCCGTAGATGCGTTGATAAACTTCTAAAAGACGCTGCTTGCCAAGAACTTCCTCGGACCAAGTCATCTGCTTCCGACGCAAGTTCTCTTCAAGTTCGACGGCGTTTCTGCGGTACTCATCCGTTGCGAGGTCGTCTCTCCAGAGAAAGTGAACACCGTGTTCTAGCTCTAGAACACCGAGTTTTCTTAGTCCTTCTAGACGGCGATGCCCTGCTACGAGTAAACAATGCGAAGGATCTTGAGCCGTCGGGGTGGGTGTCAATGTAATCGGGTTTATTAACCCGTTTTCGGCAATAGATTTGGAGAGCTGCTCAATATCTCCCAAATCGCGTCTCATCCGATTCTCAACTGCGACGGAATTGATATTGACAGTCTCCAAATCTATCTCCTTTTAGTGTTCACGAAGTGAACGTTAAATCTAACTACTTAGCTAGATTCTGAGCATGTTTTGTCTGACAGCCAGTAACCTGACAAAACCACTGATCAACTTTGGATTGATCTTTGCCATTATACGGCGCATTCTTGAGAAAGACCTTGGCGACAGAGCCGGTTAGAGGGCCGGTATACTGAGCTTTCTCAGGGTCTACGTCAAGACCCATGAATTCTCCTGGCATGTCGCCTCCTCCATTTGGGTTAGGCTCCAGAGCAAAGCCGAAGGCATGGCAGAAGGATTCGATGATCCAGGATGCGCCGGTATTCAAATTGTCAAAAACACGACGATTGTTGAGAGTTGAATGATTGACGATCTTCAGGACAGGATTGAGATTGTACGAATTCTTGGACTTCGCCCAGGAAGGTTCAAAGCCTTCCAGACGAAGCTCGTAGAGTCCGTCTGGATAGACATTACCTGCGAGATCTTCTTTTGAGAATGAAATCTTGGCCATTCTTTGATTCTCCTTTTTGAGTTTTTAACTACGAAGTTTTTACAAGACTCTTTACTACAATCGGCCCTTGGGTAGGAACCGAAATTCGAGAGCGGTGCTTTGCTATCATCTTGGAGATATCAGGTTCTTCGATCGCGTCTAACTTCATTGAAGTACCGGAATCCATTGAGAAGTCCGGGAGGACGTAGACGCGAGGGAGAAACTGAACGGTGCTGCCGCTGATAACTTGAGTGAGCTTAACACGCCAAATATCCGTAAAGTATTTGAGAAGTAGGTCTTTATAGCGAACAGGGAATACCGATACACGACCTGTAAACTTCGGTTTCTCCATTGTGGAATCAGGAGTCTCCTCCGCGCGCTCGTGGAAAGTACAGAATACGTTTACAGGAAGAGCGAATGCACGCATAACGATTGATTCTACTCCTTGCATCTCCGCATTCCAAGCGTCGAAGTTCTTTGGAATATGAATGGAGAGTTTCGGGCCGATCTTGATTTCTCTTTTCAAGTCGTTGGAGTTATAAAGCTCATATGCCATTATAACTCGCCCGAAGGAGGCCATGGAGTCGAAGATGAGGTTATTGACTTTCGTGCCTTCGGGGACTTCTGGGAATAGGCGTGTTCCTCGTTTATCTTTCAAATTGTAGAGGTCTAACGAAGTTTCTAGTCCTGTCATTATGTCAAGAACTTCCTCAGCAGCATCCGGGAGCATGTATCCGCCCTGGGCGTTCTTGAAGGTGATGGCGTGTACGTCTTTACGACCGGAGAGAACTTGCTTTTTCTGATCGAAGTCCAGAAATAACTTCACCCCCGGAGCTGTGGAGCAGAGTATGGATTTACCATTATTCTCTGGACCAACCACGGCGACGTGAAGAATGTCGGTTGCGACTTCTGATTCCATACTCTTGGCATCAATCATTGTTCAGATTCTCCAGAGTACTTGAGATAACCGTGCGCTTCTGTCGGAGAGATAGTCTGTTCCAAATGCTGTTCAGAAAAGTTTCTAGACTGTTCTCGTTCTGATGATTTTTTTTCAGACTTATCGTCTGCATAAACTTCTCACGTCTCTCCGCTGACCACTTCTTGTTTCTTCTCATAACTACTCTCCTTTTTCTTCGGTTTCATTTTTACTACGTCCGGGGATCCAGAATTCCCTTTTTATGTAATCGGCATTTATAACGATTTGCCGTACATCAGGTGGTTTCTCATGGATATTCTGAAATGGACACGGTTTGTTATAGAAGTTAGAACACGTATTCTCATTCCAGAGCCATTCGTTATTTTCAAAACAATGTCTCACTCGTTCGGCTTGTAGAAGTCTTCTTCTTTTCCACTCTTCCAGTTCTGAAGGCGTATAAGTGACAGGTATTCGTTTGAATCTCGGGTGTTTAGAATCTCCTGATTTATCGGTTCTGTCAGAACGTGCCACGCAGTTAATAACAGCACGGTCAACTGAAATCTCATAACCGAGACTCTTAGCAAGAATTTGACCAGCCACGACGTAACCTGGGATTTGTATATTAGGTTTGTACTTGCGTGAAGTATTTGCGTCAATATAAGCGATTGACTTATGATCCACTGGAAAAAGTCGTTCTCCTGAAAGCACAAATAAGTCCGGTTGTCCCATCCAGTAGAGGATGATTTTGTCGGTTTCTCCAATGCACACCTCCCTGTTACGACCGAATGAAGCCTCGGCTGCGACTATCTTCCATGTTTGATAGTCGATTGGAAGCTGACGTTGCGCGTACTCGGCGATCATCTGCAAAGCGCCGTATCGTCCTCCGAATTCTTTGAAACTGCGTGGGTGGTGTTTTTCTAGTTCATCCATCTGAAGTTCATTCCATACTTTCATGGACATATCGACGATTTCTTTAGAATCTAGCCTTCGGCTGTTGAAGTCGGCGGTGTAGATATGCTCACAGACGGGAGACCACCAACTACCGAGATCACGTGCGAAAGGGCGATCTCCCTTCGGGGCTAGACGTTCTACGAAGGAACTTCTGAACATTTCCTCGCAGACCCCGAAGGTTCCGGCCATTGTGGCATCGAGATAGATCTCCCATCGGCCGTCATCGCGGATACGGTAGAATTCGCCTGGTTTGATTCTATCTGCTGCTTCGGTTACTCCATTCATGGTACCTTCTTTGTCTGTGCGAGTTTTAACAAAACATTAGCGATAGCATCTTTGTTCAAACCAAGGTTCTTCAACATCTTCAAGGCGTCTTTGGCTACTTCTACTTTCTCACTCTGTGTACCTGGTATCTTAGTAGCGGACTTATGAACGGAATCCATAGCGCCTATAAGCCGTCGCCTTCCTAACTTACGTGAGTAACGATCTCCCTTCTCAGACTCTAACTGCGTTTTCGCTATCCTGCGGAAATCTAATATCATTTCGGCTTCGTGTACTGCCTGCGTAATAGCCGTTAGCTTCGCTTCCAGCTCTACATCCGTCATCTTGGCAATAATATCTCGATTACGCATCCATGTTTCGCCAGTTAGAATCAACTGACGACCTTTGTGGGCGACGCCTTCGAGGTCTATTAGAGGCTTAGATTCGATTCTTGTATTGGAGAAATCAATACACGCCATGCAGAATGTATGATCTAACTGCGAGGCGTGTAGAGAGCAAAATAAATTAGTACACGCTTTGCAGACGGAGATATTTATCTGCTCCTCACACGCATAGCAATGACTTTCACCGTTGGTGCTCATATCGCTTCACTCTCCTGCGGTAGCGTCTTGTACTGCGTCGTGATTGGAGATTTCTGATACAGATTCAGCTTTAAGTAAAACCGTTAAAATCCAATGTGCAAATAAAAGAATTTGGAGAATACTTGTTTCTTCGGTTTCGAGTTTTGTTTCGAGCATTATTGGTCGACTTTCTTCTCCTCCGCTCCTGAGGCGAGGGACCGGATGGCTCGATAAACATTTCCACAATTATGACAATCAACGCAGTTATGATGCCTGTCCTTTCCGTGAGATGGGCAACTTGCCATTTCAGCGGCCTTGTTAGCCGCTTCCTTCAGCACGCGGTCTCGAATATCGGATTCTTGGTCTATTAGCATTTCAACGACGAACTCTCTTGCGGAGTTTGCATCATCTTTGTTGAAGTGAAGGTCCATATACCCTCTGTTTTCCAATCCACGAACAATTTCAGCCGCAAGATAATCAGGGGCCTGCCCTTTCAGCACCTCGCGCTACGCTTTCCTTCTCTCCGCTTCTACATTCGCTCGCATATTCTTACACCTTTCACAATCACACAGATAACGCGGCTTATCCGCTTGATGACCACAGGTGTGACATACTGGGTAGAACTCTTCATTGGTGAAGTTTATTTCTTTACAATGAGAACAAACTACACCAAGACGTTCTGTAGTCATTCTTTCACCTTCTACATGCTACATCAACGGCTGCTCTGATATCTTCGATTGACGCAAGTGGAGCGTGAAGTCTTCTAATTGCTGGAGAATTTGGCGATACGAAGAGCATGTCTCCTTGAGAGAGGAGTTGTTCAGCTCCACTAGTATTAAGTATCGTGCGAGAATCAGCCTCGCTTGGAAGTCTGAAGGAGACTCTAGCAGGGAAATTTGCTTTAATGTTTCCTTCGACAACCTTAACACTAGGTCGTTGCGTTGCTGCAATAATGTGAACGCCAGTTGCTCTAGCTTTTTGAGCGATGAGTCCAAGTCGGTGCTCGGCGAGCTTTCCTCTGGCGATGAGTTTGATTTTAGTTCCGCCTTTTCCATCAGGAATCTCCTGTTCTTCGTTGGATTTGTCCATTAGGATTTCCGCGAGTTCGTCGATGACGAAGAGGATGTAAGGCATGGCTGCGCGTGTTTCTAGAGAATTGTATTGAAGAATGTTTTGACAGGATGCCTTTACTAGCGTGGTCAACCTACGATTAATCTCGTCGCATAGCCATTCCATTTGTTCGAGAGTCTCAGGAATCGACGTTGAGACTGGGAACATTAAATGCGGGGCACCAACGAAGTTAGTAAACTCTACCTGTTTTACGTCACTGAGGACTAGTTTGAGTTTGGCTGGAGGAACGGTGTAAATAATCGACGCGAGAATAGAATTAAGAAGCGTCGATTTTCCGGAACCTGTGGCACCAGCGATAAGAAGATGCGGAAGGAGAGGAAGGTCCTCGACCACCATGGCACCCATGTGGTCAATACCAAAAAGAAGGGGGATGCGTTGTTTGCGATTGTTATACGCATCCCACACGCTTCCCACGGCGTCTCGAAAGAGAAGCAGCCTTTTATCTTTATTAGGAACATAAATGCCTACCGCCTGTTCTCCAGGTAGGCGCTTTACCTGGACACATTCAGCTGCTAGTGCGATAGCGAGATCGGGGGCGACTCGCTCGACGAGGCTAACGCGGGTGGCGTTTTGGGGAACAAAGCGATAGAGTGTAACTACTGGACCTTCAGAAACGGAAGGAAGGAAATGACCTTCTACGCCTAGCGATGCTAGTTTAACTTGAAGCGTAGCTAGAACGGCTAGATGTTTTTCATCTAGCTTCGGTTGATCGGTTGTTTTAGTGTTCAGCATGTGAACGTTAAATCCTCGGCTCGTTCGGGAATATGTAGATTCTGTCATTTGGTCCGAGAATAACCGTTAGATCGAGTTTAATTGAGATATACGGTTTATCTCGTTTCTTGCCATTGGCGTCGAATTCTTCTATAAAACCTACGCCGATTTGAGTGATTTTCTGTTTACCTTTCTCGATTTCTTTCCCAACGCAGAAGTTATAGTCTGGCATTATTTAACCTCATTCGCTCCCAGCAAATTCGCTATCTGCTCCGGAAGCATTCCTGCGATTGTAGCGCGAGCTTCTGGAAGTAGATAATGGAAACTCTGCGAAAAGGATTGGACGTCTTTGAATTTCAGGTACATGCCGCCTGTTATAGACGCTATGCGTTGGAGCCTTTCTTCTCCAGAGGAGGAAGTACCGATATGAACACAGTCACAGAGGATTTCTTTTTGCTTAAAGCGTTCTGCTTGGCGGATAGAAGCGTCAGAATCGGTTGCTTCTCCGTCGGAGATTAGCATACATCTGGAAGGTGAGTGATATTCGAGAGCACTAGACATACCCTCACCCATTGGCGTGTCGCCGAGAGTGCTTATACCGATCATACGCATGTAAACGGACTGCGTATCGTTGGTAAGCTCGATCCGGAATCCACGAGGAAAGGATTCAACTGCGATAGCCGTATCCTGCGGATTACTTCGTAGCGCGAAGTCTTGAACGGCTTCTTGGAGAAGCTGGAGTTTGGTTTTTAGA
>Ga0137418_10001798_pt1 | contig 19673 bp, 16 predicted proteins | sample CZODoug3_1_2_16f_FD_122242 | JGI IMG/M metagenome (GOLD analysis project Ga0137418, IMG submission 122242) | Vadose zone soil fungal communities from Angelo Coast Range Reserve, California, USA - CZODoug3_1_2_16fungal (Hybrid Assembly) | ecosystem: Environmental > Terrestrial > Soil > Vadose...
CCTTCATCGCCGCGGCGGGTGAACTGAAAACGAAGCCGACCCAGCATAGCGTCAAAGAGATGCTGAGCATCGGGATTCAGCCGGACATTCTGCTTTGCCGCAGCGACCATCACATTCCCTCGGAACTGAAGAAAAAAATCGCGCTCTTCTGCAACGTTGCGGAATCCTGTGTCATTTCCATGGAAGACGTGGACACCATCTACGCCGTGCCCGCGGAACTGAGCAAAGAAGGCCTGGACGAGCAGATTCTTCGGCTGTTGAAACTGGAGTCGCGCCCTTCGGACATGAAGCCGTGGCTCGATCTGGTCTACCGCATGCATCACCCGGCTGGCGAAGCGCGCATCGCCATTGTCGGCAAGTATGTGCAGCTCGAAGACGCCTACAAAAGTTTGCGTGAAGCCCTGCTGCACGGCGGCCTGGCCCACAATCACAAAACTGTTCTCGAATGGATCGAAGCGGAGGAAATTGACTCCGCGGCAACCGCTGCGGCACGCCTTCACGGCTATGATGGCATCCTGGTTCCCGGTGGATTCGGCAAGCGCGGCATTCAGGGAATGATTCACACCATTCAGTACGCGCGCGAACACAACGTGCCGTTCTTCGGGATTTGCCTGGGAATGCAGTGCGCCACCATCGAATACGCGCGCGATGTAGCCGGAATGAAGCACGCGGACAGCACGGAATTTGATCCGCAATCGCCGCACCGCGTGATTTACAAGTTGCGTGAACTACTCGGCGTGGATGAAATGGGCGGCACGATGCGCTTGGGCGCGTGGCCCTGCAAACTCGAGCCCGGCTCGTTTGCGCACAAGGCTTATGGCAAACTCGAAATCAGCGAACGCCACCGCCACCGCTACGAATTCAACCGCGACTACGAAAAAACGCTAGTCGCCGCAGGCCTGAAAATCACTGGACGCACGCCCGACGAGAATTACGTGGAAATTGTCGAGGCTCCGGACCACCCGTGGTTCCTCGGCTGCCAGTTCCACCCGGAATTCAAATCCAAGCCACTAGAGCCGCATCCGCTCTTCGCAGCCTTCATCGGCGCCGCATTGGAACACAAGAAACATAAGCTCCGCCCTGCCGCCACGATAAGCGAGTCCCAGCATGCCCCCGCCTTGCGTGCTGCGCCTCGCGCTAACGCATAAACCGTTGCAATCCTTACGCTGGCTGCGTAGCCTTAGAAGTTTGAAGCATAATTAAGATTCCAAATGGCTCTGACACGTGAAATCGCGCTTGGTTCGCTGCGCCTTGGCGGCGGCAATCCTCTGTTCTTGATTGCCGGCCCTTGCGTCATCGAAAGCGAAGTGCACGCCATGCGGATGGCGGAACGGATCGCCAAAACCGCGGCTGACGCCGGGCTGCCCCTCATCTTCAAGGCCTCCTATGACAAGGCCAACCGGTCCTCGCTGAAGGCCTTCCGCGGCCCGGGCCTCAAGGAAGGCTTGCGCATCCTCGCCAAAATCAAGTCCGAACTGAAGCTCCCTATCCTCACCGATATTCACGATGTTTCGCAGGCCAAGCCCGCGGCGGAAATCTGCGACGTGCTGCAGATTCCGGCGTTCCTGGCGCGCCAAACAGATCTACTGCTTGAGGCCGGCAAGACCGGTCGCATCATCAACGTGAAAAAGCCGCAGTTCCTGTCGCCGTGGGACATGGGCAACGTCACGGAAAAATTAGAGAGCACCGGAAATAACAAGATCATTCTCACGGAGCGTGGCTCTTCGTTTGGCTATCAGAATCTCGTCGTGGATATGCGTTCGTTCCCGATCATGCAGCGGACGGGCTACCCAGTCGTCTTTGACGTGACTCATTCCGTGCAGCTTCCCGGCGGAAAAGGCCACGCCAGCGGAGGCCAGCCGCAGTTTATCGAACCGCTGGCGCGCGCGGGCGTGGCTGCTGGCGTGGACGGCATTTTCCTGGAGACCCACGACAATCCCGCCAAAGCGCTTTCCGACGGTCCCAACGCCCTGCCGCTGTCGGATCTCCTTGCGCTGCTCATGAAATTAAAGGGACTCAGTTCGGTGGTGCGGCGCTGGAGCGAGAAATGAGCCTGGAAACGGCGCGGCGCGTGCTCCGCATTGAGGCGCAGGCGATTCAGGACGTGCTCGCGCGCCTCGATGCCACTTTTGAAAGGGCTGTCGATGTGCTCTTTGCCTGCAAAGGCCGCGTGGTGGTTACCGGCATGGGAAAATCCGGCCTCATCGGCCGAAAAATCTCGGCGACACTTTCGAGCACGGGCACTCCATCTTTCTTTTTGCACGCGGCGGAGGCTCTGCACGGGGATATGGGTATGCTGGCGCGCGGAGATGCGCTGCTCGCCGTTTCCTATGGCGGCGAAACGGAAGAGATTATCCGGCTTCTGGAAGCGCTGAAGCGCCTGGAAATGCCCATGGTCACCTTGACCGGCAAAATTCATTCCACACTCGCTGAAACGAGCGACGTGGTGCTGGACGTCAGCGTGAAGGAAGAGGCGTGCTCCATGAATCTTGCGCCCACAGCGAGCACTGCGGTCGCCATGGCGGTGGGTGACGCACTGGCCATCTCGCTGCTGGAACGCCGCGGATTCCGCCCCGATGATTTTGCCGCGCTGCATCCCGCCGGAAGCCTCGGCAAGAAACTCCTGCGCGTTGAGCACCTGATGCATGCCGGAGAAGCGCTCCCGCATGTTTCAAAAGATACGCCGATGCCGGACGTGTTCCACGAAATGTCGGCCAAGAAACTTGGCATGACTACCGTCCTCGAACCAGACGGCCGCCTAGCGGGAATTCTGACGGACGGCGACCTTCGCCGCTTGATGGAAAAGCATCGCGGTGCCGTCCTCGAAATGCGCGCAGCCGATGGCATGACGAAGGATCCGCAAACCATTGCTCCGCACGTGCTAGCCAGCGAAGCCTTGAATTTGATGGAGAAGCGCAAAATCACTTCGATCGTCGTTGTGGACGAAGCAAAAGGCGTCCTAGGAGTAGTGCATCTGCACGATCTCTGGACGTTAGAACTGATGTAGTGGCGGGTCTTTAGACCCGTTCCGATTGTCGTTGTAGGGGCGGGGGCTTGCCCCGCCTATGTGTGAGCAAATTATAAAGCAGGACAAGAAGATAGGAGACGCCATTGCCAAAGCGAGGAAAGAAGATTCCCAGAAAACTGGCAAAACGGGCCAAGCCCATCTTGGTCCTGCTGATGGACGTGGACGGCACCCTCACCGACGGCAGCGTCACGTTATTGTCGCAATCCGACGGCTCTGCGCTTGAAATCAAAACATTCAGCGCGCACGACGGACAGGGACTCACGCTCGCGGCTACAGCCGGTCTGCGCACCGGCGTCATCACCGGCCGTGGCAGCGCCGCTCTTCGCCGCCGCTGCAAAGAGCTGGATATCGAGTTCGTTTACGAAAAACAGGGCCACAAGATTGCCGCTTACGAAGACGTCTTGCGCAAGACCGGCGCCAAAGAATCCGAAGTCGCCTACTTGGGCGATGATCTGCCCGATTTGACCGTCATGAAGCGCGTCGGCCTGGCCGTGGCCGTTGCTGACGCCCTTCCCGAGGTGAGACGCGCCGCTCATTACACCACCAAGGCTCCCGGCGGCAAAGGCGCCGCCCGCGAACTCGTCGAAGTCATCCTCAAGTCCAAAGGCATTTGGAATGAAATGATCGACAAAGCCCGCGCCTGAGCCAGTCCCCAGCCAGCTTAAATTGACTGGGAACTTTGTTCTCCGTGCCTGCGTACTGCATCCTGGGCACCAGTTCGTCCAAGATTTGGCAGGTTGCAATCTCCGCAAGGGAGGGTCGCTTATGGACGCATTTCTCCTCGACCTGAAATACGGCATCCGGTCTTTATGGCGCGACAAAGGCTTTGCCCTAACTGTCCTGCTCACCTTCTCCGTCTGCATCGCTGCCAACACCGCTCTCTTCGCCATCGTTAACTCCGTGATTCTGCGCCCTTTGCCAGTCGCGGAAGCTAATTCCATCTTGATCATGTCCAATGAATACCCGGAAGCCGGGGCCACTGGTGGCAACTACGCTGCCTCGGGCGACTATTTCGACCGGCTTCGGGAAATGACCGTTTTCGAGAGCCAGGCGATGTTCCGCCCGCGCAACCAAACCGTTGAGCTGAATGGTTCGCCGCAGCAGATTCGGGCGATGCTAGTTACGCCGTCGTGGTTCCGCTTGCTACGCGTCTCGCCGATGATCGGGCGGCCGTTCACAGAAGAAGAAGGCGAAATCGGGCGCGAGCAGGAAGTGATTCTTAGCCACGGGCTTTGGGAGCAGCTGTACGGCGGAGACAAATCGGTTCTAGGACGCGACCTGCGCATTAGCGGACGGCCCTTCACGATCGTCGGTGTGATGGCGCCCAATTTCAATTTTATTGAGCCTGAGGTGCGCCTGTGGATGCCACTCGCGTTTACCGCCGAAGAGAAAACCCTGCATCACAGTAACAACTGGTTCCACATCGGGCGTTTGAAGCCCGGGGGCACGCCCCAGCAGGCTCAGGCACAAGTCAACGCTTTGAACAACGAAAACCTCGAGCGCATGCCCGAGCTCAAGGAACTCCTGATCAATGCCGGATTCCACACCGTCGTCAAACCTCTCCAGGACATGCTGACCGCCGACGTCCAGAAGACTCTGTATCTCCTGTGGGGCGGCGCATTCGTAGTCCTTCTCATTGGCGGCCTCAATATCGCCAACCTCGCGCTCGCTCGGCTCGCTCTTCGCCGTAAGGAATTGGCCACCCGCATCGCTCTTGGCGCCGGCCGAGCGCAGCTTGTGCGCCAATTAGTTCTGGAGAACTTGGGATTGGCGCTACTTGGAGGCATCGGCGGCACCATTCTCGGCGCAGGTTTGCTGCGAACCCTGAATTCCATTGGCCTCGAGCATTTTCCCCGCGCTGGCGAAGTTCATATGGATAGCACCGTCGTGCTCGTCTCCCTGGCCCTATCCTTGGCCGCCGGACTCTTTGTCGGGCTCTTTCCCATCGCCGGCATTTCAAGTATCAGCGTCAACGACGCGCTTCATGAGGACAGCCGAACTGGCACCACAGGAAAAAAATCTCGTGGCGTCCGTCAACTTCTTGTTGCTGGTCAAATTGGATTTGCATTCGCGCTGCTCATGGGCGCGGGCCTGCTTCTGGCTAGCTTCCGGTTGCTATTGCAAGTCGATCCGGGATTCAACCCGAACGGCGTGGTCACCGCTTCCGTCGCCCTGCCGCGCTCCAAATACAACAAGCCTGAGCTTTCGCGTAGCTTTATGAACCGCGCGCTCCCCTCCATCCGCGCTATTCCCGGTGTCTCCCTTGCCGGCGCCAGCGAAGCCGTTCCCCTTGGCGGCAATCACGATGACAGCGTGATTCTTGCCGAGGGCTACCAGATGAAGCCCGGCGAATCCTTGGTTTCTCCCCTGGCAATAGCAGTGACTCCCGGCTACTTCGAGGCGCTGCGCATTCCCATTCTTCGTGGTCGCGGATTTACGGACGGGGACAATGACACCGCTCTGCGTGTGATCGTCGTGGACGAACGCGTGGCCCAGCATTTCTGGCCAAACAGCGATCCGATGGGGCGGCGCATGTACTTTCCTGGCGATCCGAAAGACCTGCTGAAAATTGATGAGCACACGCAGTGGATGACGGTGATTGGCGTTGCGCGTTCGCTTCGCTATGAAAACCTCGACGGCTCGGGCGCCGCCGTCGGGGCGTACTATATTCCAAACTCGCAGTCGCCTGCGAATAGTTTTACGTTTGCTCTGAAGGCTTCAGGCGATCCAAAGTCGGTGATCAGCGCGTTGCGCGGAGAGATTGCGCGGCTCGATCCGGATCTCGCCCTCTTTGACATTCACTCCATGTCCGAGCGCATCGACCTTTCCTTGGCTTCCCGCCGCACTTCCATGCTTCTGGCAAACGCCTTCGGTGCGATCGCCTTGTTCCTGGCCACCCTCGGCATTTACGGCGTGTTGGCGTACTTGGTCGCCCGGCGCACTCGTGAAATTGGAATTCGCGTCGCTCTAGGCAGCACCCAGGCCGGCGTTCTTAAGCTGGTTTTGCGGGAAGGATTCCAGCTCGTGGCCTTCGGCTTGATCTTTGGAGTTGTAGTCGCGATGTTCTTGCAAAAAGCGGTTGCCAGTGAAATCTACGGCGTCCGCCCGCTTGACCCTCTTGTCTTGGCAAGCGTCATGGCTCTGCTGGCGATCGTCGCCCTGGCTGCCTGCGCCGTCCCTGCCCGTCGCGCTATGCGCGTCGACCCCATGGTCGCCTTGCGATCTGAATAAACCTTCTCTCCGCGGAAGGAACGGGCCAATGACTCGTTTCTTCCGGCGCATTTCGTGAGGGGGGCGACGACAGACGCTATCTGTCGGGAAGCCCGGTTACTATACACGCCGGCGAGATGACGCTATGCCGTGAAGGGTCCAATTGCACCAAGCTGGCGTTCGAAGGTAAGTACAAAATGACTCAGAAAGACCAAGGAGAGATCGTGCTGGACGTCTTCCCGGAAGCCGTTATGCGCTTCGCCCAAGGAGAAAAGGAGGAAGTTAAGCTTGCTTTGGACGGCAAGAATGACTTTCACGCCGTGGGAATAATGACGCACCTCGCCGAATCCGGGGCCCCGAAAGAAGCCATTCCAAAGCAACCGTTTCAGATGGCAGACAGATGAGTTGAAGGGCCCCGGCCACTGTATGGAACCAACCCGTGGCCTACAGCCGGAACGCTCCAACTAAAACATACGCTTTTGACTATCGCTCTGCGAATCCCTCTGCCCAGGATGCTGCCGTTTCCGCCAATTCCCGCAACACCTGTTCGTCCGTCTTTCCCGAACTCTTCAGCACGTGAAACGAATGATCTGCGCCTTCAATGCTATGCAGCGTCGCCCGCGAACTGAGCTTCGCGCAGATTGGGCGCAGCAGCTTTAGATCTGCAAGCGCATCTCGCGTTCCCTGCAGAAACAGCATCGGTATCGTAACCTTCGCAAGGTGGTCGGCTCGTTTTGTTCCCTGCTGCTTCGGCGGGCGCAGCGGAAAACCAAAGAACACCAATCCTCGTACCCCCTCCAGTGGATGCTGTGCCGCAGCTTGCGAGGTCATTCGACCTCCCATCGACTTGCCACCCGCCAGCAACGGCAAGTCATGAGCCACGTCCGCCGCTGCTCGCACTGCCGCCACGACGGTCGCCGTCAGCACGGCCGGCGGGTCTGGAACCCGCCGCCGTTCTTCCATGTAGGAAAACTGGTATCGTAATGTTGCGACCTGCACGCTAGCCAATTCGTCCGCCAGCTTCTCCATGAACGGGTGACTCATCCCTGCCCCGGCTCCATGGGCTAGCACTAGGAGCCGCCGCGCCTTCGTCGGCCGACAAAGCAACGCCGACACTTCGCCTCTTTCACCCACCGCAAAGCGCAACTGTTCAACCGCCGTCATTTCGTCGCAATTCTAGCAGAACCTGCCACCCGGCAACGTTATCTCTGCTCCATCCCGCTGGTTCACCGGGAAGAACCTACCGATTGGCATAGAGCATTTCTTGGGCGCCAGCGATCGCCCTTAGCGGGCGGCGTGGTTCAAGGGTCTCAGAACTCCCAATCCTCCACTGGGCGGCCCGGGATTGGAAAAGTTTTTGTTAGTGGACGTGAGGATTGTGGAGAGAACCTCATTGCGGCACGTCTCGGGAAGCATAGGGAGGCTGGAAGGAAATGAGGAGGGGCTCAGACTTGATCCAAAGTCTTTGGAGCCTGAACCCGCTCCCCCATCTTACGAAACAGCGCTTAACTACTTCCCGATCTCTCTGACCGGAATCGTGAACACGTGCTCGGCGGTTTGAATCTTGCTGAGGAGATGCTGCTCCCCAACTTGCCGGAAGCTGAGGCTGGGTTGCTCGGAGTCGGTCTTCTCGGAAACCTCGCTTGAGAGGACCAACACCGCGGCATGGTTTTCAAAGCTGCTGATGGCCAGAGCCCCTTCGTCGTGACCGCTTATGCGATTGACTTTGTAAGTGCCTGCCGGAAGCGTCTTTCCCGCCACGACAAACTCGTAGGGGACGTTGACAACGATCTGATCTACGGCCTGACCCTTGGCGGTAATGGTTAACGCAGCCAACCCAAAAAACGCACCCAAAATTCGCACGCAATGTTTCTTCATCATTTCTCCTTTGTTACGTTTGGAATGTTGTTGACAACCGCCGCATTCCGGGTTGTTGCATTTACGGTTGCGCCAGACATCGTTTAAACAATCATCCGCAATACGTGTACATACTATGAGACGCGCCGCTCGCCTCAAAGTCACAGCCTTTTCGGCAATCGCCATGTCAATTTCTTGTCACCCGCGAAGTCCTTCTATTGATGTCGGTTAGCTACTGAGCTCAATCCCCTATTTGTTCCCCAGGCCTGCCCAACACTCATTCGCACATACCAAGGCGTGCATCATTGCGCACTAGGTTCCGTCCTTCTGCAATCCCTTTTTGGTAAGATCGTATGGTTATGAAGCGCCGCAATCGCAAGCGCAAGTCGAAATCGGCACGCCCTTCCTCCATTTCCACCATTGTGGAAGAGCCCATCATCCGTTCCGAGTCTGCCCGGCCTGTGAAAGAGCCTGTTCACACGCCCAGCTTTGACGGCAAAGTGGAAATGCCACGGAGTCTTTCAGAGACTCCAGGTGAAGGGGAAAGTGTTGCAATCTATCTCGACTTCCCGACCAATTCGGAAATGGCTGCTGACTCCACCGAAATCTCCAGTGATGCCGAAACCGCAACAAGCCCCTCCGTGCCTGCGAGCAAGGCGGGAAATCCTGCTCCCACCTCCACCCCCCTTACCGGTGCAGACCGTCGCGTGTATCCGCGCTATGAGTTCACCGCCGCCGCCGAGGTAGTCCCCGCCGAATCCGGCTCCCGGATGGAGACTCGCGTCCGCGACTTGAGCCAGCAAGGCTGTTATGTGGACACTGGCGACGTTCTTCCTCTAGGAACTGTCACGGATGTCCGCATCAAAAAAGGGACGCAACTGTTTGCCGCCAACGCCAGAGTCGTCTACTCGCGCGCCGGCAAAGGCATGGGCTTGATATTCACTTCCATGGAGCCGGAGCGCGCCCAGATTCTTGATATCTGGCTCACCGAATCCCGCGAAACTTCCTGGCTCGCGGCCAACCGCCGCCGGAGCCAGCGAGTCCTGATGACCATCCCGGTCCGCGTCTCTGGAAAATCCGGCGCCGAATCGCCTTTTCAAGAAGAGGCTCATACGCGAGCAATAAGTGCTCACGGTGCTTTGCTTCTCATGGCCACCCAAGTACGCCGGGGACAACGGCTCACTCTGTCAAACCTCCAGACAAAGGCAGCCTTGGAATGCGTGGTCGCGCACATTGACCGGCGTCAGGCCAATCAACCTCAAGTGGGAGTCGAATTCAGTCTGCCCAATCCGATGTTCTGGCATGTTGCCTTCCCGCCAAAAGACTGGAGTCCCCGTCACCCCGACGCAAAATCCCACGGCAAAGCACGCTAATCAGCCTGAGTTACCTTCCCCCTGACTTGGCTCGATTTTCTGGCGTTGCGCCCCATTCCCCGTGAATCTCAAAGTGCTATCTCGCAGCATCTGAGGTTCTTTTCCGCTCCGTGTCTCCGAGCCTCTGCGGCCGGTTCACCTTTGCTCGTCTGGCACTTCGCGACGGGTCAGGTCATAATGCTACGCACTCATCGGCAGCCAAGGATCACAAAAAATGCTCCATGCATGGCACGACGTTTCACCGGGAAACGATCTCCCGCGCGATTTCCAGGCGGTGATCGAGATTCCGCTCGGCTCCAACGTAAAGTACGAGTTGGACAAAGCCAGTGGCTTGTTGAAAGTGGACCGCATCATCCATTCTGCTGTGTTCTACCCGGCGAATTACGGGTTCATCCCGCAGACCTACGCCGACGACAACGATCCCCTCGATGTGCTCGTCCTATGCCAGGAACCGGTGCAGCCCCTTGCTCTCATCAAAGCTCGCGCTATCGGCTTGATGACCATGATCGATTCCGGTGCCAGCGACGACAAGGTCATCGCGGTGGCCACCAACGATCCCGAATTCAACAGCTATGTGGAGGCTAACGAGCTGCCGTCGCACCGTTTGCTGGTTCTGAAACGTTTTTTCCAGGACTACAAGCAACTGGAAGGCAAACAAGTCCAGGTGGACGACATTCGGCCTGCGTATGCGGCGGTCAAAGTTATCGAAAAGGCATTGGCTCAATACCGGGAAAAGCGGGAGAGCCTGCGCGCCAAGGACGGCTACTAGTCCAAATGCACTATTCCTCCCATTTCAGTTCAATGCTAACTTGCCCGGCTGTATTTGGGCTCGTTTGGGCGCCGCGAGATTCCCGTGAGACTTTTTATCATTGGAGCATCTCGAAAATTATAGGCTGGAGTGAATTGGGATGAAGCGTTTGTGGAAATGGACGGCTGGCGTTCTTGGCGTGCTATTCGTGGCTGCTTTCGCCATGCTGTCCTACGTGGCGGGCAGCCCGAAGGACGCTTATGGCATGGTGCGCTACGCCCTGCCGCACATGCATCGCGGCACGTTGAAAGTGGGCAGCGACGCGCCGGATGCGCGGATTGTCGCGCTGGACGGCGTCAGCCGATTTCATATCCGCGAACGAACGGGTGATCGGCCGCTCGTATTGGTTTTCGGCAGCTTTACTTGACCGCCGTTCCGTCGCCAGGTAGGCGACGTGGTCCAGATTTACAACGACTATAAAGAGCACGCCGATTTTCTGACTGTCTACGTCCGCGAAGCGCATCCCACCGACGAGTGGCAGATGAAATCCAATCTCAAAGAAAAGGATGACGTCTGCTACGCGCAGCCGAAAACGCTGGAGCAGCGCTTAATCATCGCGAATGATTTCACAAAGAGATTCAAGTTTCCCCTGCCCTTCGGCATCGACGACATGCGCAACGCCGCCAATGATGCCTACGCTGCTTGGCCGGAGCGTCTTTACATCATTGATGAGAGTGGCCACATCGCGTACCGCGGCGGAATGGGGCCGTTCAATTACCACCCCGCCGAAGTGCGTGAGTGGCTGGCCGCGCGCTATGGAACCGTAAAACATGAAGAGCCAAAGACTCCGGCGAGCACGGCGCCGACAGCAACCAAATCGGCGGACTCTGCAGCGGCAGCGGGATCCGCGGCAACTGCTCCGGCAAAATAGCGCGGCCTGCGATGACGCGAAACAAAGAGTTATGATGGGCGCGTGAACCGGGGAATCAACCACAAAAGACAGCGCGGCGCGTCGTTCAAGAAAGCCGGGCTCGCACGCGCCATCTCGAAACTTGGCTATTGTTCGCGGTCGCGCGCTACGGAGTTGATCGCCGCGGGACGGGTGAAATGCAATGGGACGGTGCGCCGCGACCCGCAAACTCCCATGCACCTTGGGAAAGACAGAATTGAAATTGACGGCGTGCCGGTCAGGCGAAGCTCCAAAATTTATCTCGCGCTGAATAAGCCTCGCGGCGTGGTGACGACCGCCGCAGATGAAAAAGGGCGCGAGACAGTTTATGGATATTTACCGGCCGATTTGCCGTGGCTGGCGCCGGTGGGCCGGCTGGACAAAGCGAGCGAAGGCTTGCTGCTGCTGACAAACGATTCGGAATGGGCGGCGCGGATCACTGCGCCGGAAACGCATCTCGATAAAACATATCACGTGCAAATCGGAGCGATCGGCGATGAAGAGTTAATGCAAGAATTGCGAAGTGGAATCCGCGCAAGCAACGGCGAAGTGCTGCGCGTAAAAAATGCTGGCATGCTGCGCGGCGGCGAGCACAATTCGTGGCTCAAAATTGTTTTGGATGAAGGCAAGAATCGCCACATCAGGCGAATGCTCGAAGCACTTAAAATCGAAGTGCTCCGGATCGTGCGCGTCGCCATTGGGCCACTGGCCCTCGGCGATCTACCGAAGGGCGCGACTCGCGCGCTGCAGATCGAAGAGAAGCAGGCGCTGGACCGCGCCATTCGCCCGGCGATCCACGAACCTGCTTCTCTCATTGGCTAACGAAAACTATTTCGACTTGTAAGTGAACGTCACTTTGGTTTCTTCGTCGAGCACCAGGGGCCTGACGAAGTTGTACGAATTCCCTGCCCTCGGCACATCAACGCGTACCGGCAATACACCAGAAACGCGCTGCTGCAGGTTCGTCACGTTCGAGGAAGCCGTCGTCTGCTCTTTTTCGGCAACCTTTTTCGCCCCGTGCTCGTTAATACCTGGTTGAAGGGCGAGGCTTTTGATGCTTCTGCCATTGAGGGACAGGTCGCCGGCGGTCACTTCCACCGTTTGCGAAACCGCGCCTAGACTCAAAGCGAAATTGAACGGTGCCGGTCTGCTGGCATCGTAATTGCCATGAATCACGTACTGATTAAAACCAGTCGCATTGGCGGCAATCTTGACGCGACCGGAGGACAAATTGGAAACGATCCAGCGGCCCGAAGAATCGGTCATAACGTTTCGAATAGCTCCCGTATCGAGGTGTGTGACGGTGACTTGCGCGTTGGAGACGGCAGCGCCAGATGGGTCGACGATAATTCCGCCCAGCTGGCTCGGAAGCAAGGACACCATCTCGTAGTCGGCGCCTCTGGATACCCTCGCGTATACGGAGAGTTGGCCAAATTCCTCCGCGCCGGAAACGTCCCGACCGGAAGCGGGCAGCAAATTGGCAGCGATGGCGTCGCCGCCGAAATCTTTCACTTTGTATTGTTCGGGGAGAAAGACTTCCCATTGCAGGAGATTAATGGGCACGTCCATTTTGGGGAGCGAAAGATCGGAGCCGCCTTTTTTGGCGAAGGGCGAGCCCGAATGAATGAACACGAAGGAAACGATGTAGGAATCGACGGGACGAAAGCCGGCGCGCAACAGCGGGACGCGATTGCCATCGGGGCCTTCGACGGGTTTTACTTTTTCTCCGGCCACTTCGGCGGAGAGAATGCTTGCACCCGGAGGCAGAGCCACTTTCAAGAACGGCTGCGCCTGATTTTTGATGGTGAGTTTAATTTCGGTCAGCGAACGGCCTTCCGTGGTGACAAGTGTGGTGACAACGGCGCGTTCGGCGACGGCAGCGAGCACACTGCTGTCCGGGAAGCGCGTCCACTCAAGCGCGAGGGCGGGCGTTTCGTTGGGTTGTTTGTGATAACGAAATGCGGCTTGCATCGGAAAACGCGCGAGGGAACGCAGGTACGGATTCATTTCCTTGAAATCCATGCGCTTGAGGCCTCCAGCCTCGGTAGCAGTTAACTCGATTGTTCCAGCGCCTTCGATGAGAACTTCTCCGGTTTCGCGCTGAGCATCCTTGAAACCGAGAAAGGGTGCATCGGCCTTCGTGACGGAAATGGGTTTTTCCATGGAGATGAGGAACTGGTGGCTGCGTTGCGCGGGGCCGGTGACCTTGAGAGTCAGAACACCGGATTCGAATTCGCTGGATTCGACGGATGCGCCGGTCGCTCCGGTGACTTCGTATCCTGCGGGGACTACGATTTGAAATTGCGTGGGTTCGCCTGAGACGACGGTAATGTCGGCGAGTGCGGCAATTCGAATGTCGGCTTCGCTGACGGAAACGAGGGTCTTGACGTCGGAGAGAAAGCGAACTTCCTTGGGCGCGACAGGCGCGACACTCTCGCGGGTTGTCCACCAGATATTTGCGGACTGCGCGGGCACAAGGGTGGCCTCGATCGCGGTCTGCCCGTTCGCTGAGGATCTGGAGGTAATGATGCCGGGGCTGATTCGAACGTTGGTCTGATCGCCGGGAACAACGAGAGCAAGACGCACGGTGCCCGCCGACGGCACGGGAAGATTGAAGGAGGCGCGCCCGGCTTCAATGCTAAGAGGAAGCCCAGCATCGAGAGTGACGGCGAAATCTGCCGGTCCGGTGATGACCGCGGTGTGCGTTCCGTTTTCCAGTTCGAGCGGCAAGCCCTTGCCTTCCTGGCGGGCGTCAAGAATGGCCATGCCAGTTGTCAGCGGAATCTTGGTCGCGCCTTTGTGAAGGATTTCTCCCTGCAAATGAACGGTGCCCTGGACGGATTCGTTGGCCACGGTGAGTTTCAGGTCGGCGCGCTTCATGGTGTAGGGAACGGGCGGCGTGTCCAGTTTTCTGACAGGCTTGCTCGCGAGCTCTAGGAGCCGGTTGTATTCGTCAAGAGGAAGCGTGACGTTGCCGGAGGCTGGGACGGGAGGTAGAACAACATCGTCTGCCGCCGCTGCAAAGCCGGGAAGAACCAACATCCATGCCAGCAAAATCGCTAGAGACTTTTTCACTTGCCACCTACCTTTTTCTCGTGCTGATAAGTCAATGATGCGGATGGAGCCTGATTCTCGGCCGTCAATTCGGAGACGAGATAGAGAGAAGGACCGAAGGTTGGAAAGGAGACATGAATGGGAAGAATTCCAGGGCGCTTCCCTGCCAGGGAGTCAGCCCTGAATTTGTCGAGGAGGGCTTCCGTTGCAGCTTGTGCTCGCTTCGATTTGGTTTCGTCTTTGCCATCATCCGTGCTCGGCGACGCCGGAGCGGGAGCGGCCATGAACGCTGAAACTGGCCCTCCTACTCCTGAACTAACTCTTGTCTCCGATCCGCTGAATATTGCTGGAGGATTGAGAGCGGAGGAGGTCGGATTCTGGTAAGGCTCCATTCGAAATGCCCCAGGCTCGGGCGTCACTTTGAAAAGCGGCGGATGGTAAACGAGCAGTCCAGTCCGAGAAACGGGCAAATCGAGAGCAGGCAAGGCCAGCTTGAACTCACCTTTGTCGTTCCAGGCGGTGCCGCGGCTTAGATAGAAAACTTCGACGGCAAACTCGGGGGCTTCTTCGCCAGCTCGAGATTTGTCGAGCGGCAAGAGCAGGCTGCCGTCTGGAGACTGCCCGGGCCTTACCGTCTTGCCTGCGAGAGAAGCGCTCCAGAGCGTGGCACCAGGCGGCAACGTGATTTTTAGAAAATTGCGCTGGTTGTTGCGAACGGCATAGCGCGCCTGGACGAGGGTCTTGCCTTCGCTGCTGACCAGCACCTGATAGCGAGCTTCGGAGACGTTGGCCATAAGAACGGCTTGAGGTGTGTATCGCGCGACGGTTAAGCTGAGGGAGCGCGAAAGTTTGGCGTCGCCGGCGCGAAAGCGGAACGCAGCGAGCGAGGGGGATTGGCGATTCGAAACCATTTCACCGAGGTCGGTGGCATCCGCGCTGTCGAGACCTTCGGATTTGAGATCCTTGATCTCGCCGGCGCCGAGGACTTCGACAGCAACGCCGCCAATTTCACGTTCGGTGTTGAGAAGACGAAGGAGTGGAATGTCGATCTGGCCTTCGCGAGGGCTGCGCGTTTCTCCGGTTACGACGAACCGCGCGTTTTGCTCGATGGGTTCGAGGAAGGTGACGGAGAGTTCGTTAGCTTTTACTTCCCAATCGGCAACCATGGCGCCGAGAACCTGATTGATGGTGACTTTGTCGGGGATTTGAATTTTGGCGACGCGGGCAGCGCCCTGAGTGACTTCGAGATTCACTTCCGCATTGATGGACGTCGAGTCTTCGCCGAGGCCGAGGAGCTGCGTCAGGGAGCCGCGCATGCGCAGAGGCTGCGTCGCGCGATGGTCCTCGGTCTTCCTACGCCATACGAAAGTGAGCGGTTCATTGCCGCGACCGTAAGCGATCCACTTGCTTTCGGCGGCGGATTCGGATTTTTCGGAAAGGAGGCCGCCAGAGAGCCGGACGTCCACGCCTTGGCGAGGAAGCTGCACAGAGGCGCGCGTCACGCCGGAGGCGGTAGATGGAAGAGTGATGCGCTCTTCGCCGGAGGCAGAGAAAACCGGAATCGCGACGTCGAGCAAGAGGACCGCCCGGCCCGAATGGGAGAGAAGCGCTGAGAACTGTCCACCTGCTTTACCCGGGGCGCCGGGAACGAGAGAAACGAGCTTGCCGTCAAGGCGGGCTTCGCGAACCAAGAGACCTGCCGGAACAGGAACGCGAACCCAGCCGTCCTTCAAAACATCGACGGTGATGCTGGCGCGGCCGGAGGCGAGTTCGGTATCGATGCGCAGGTCGTAGTCAACGCGTGTGAGCGTGGCTTCTACGGGAGGCGGCTCAGGGTCGCGTTCGACGGGATAGGCCCTGGCATGAAGAGTCCTGTATTCGTCAACCGGCAGAACAACCCAACCCGGCGAATGAGCGGTGGTCTGCCCAAAGGAGCTGGCGGCCGAAAGAAATAGGAGCGTAAACAAACAGGAGACGAACAGCGGAAAACCGGGCCTTTTTTTCTGGGGGAAAGTTGCTGCGAATCGTGCGGACATACGATTAGCCTCCTCATCGACAAGATGAACTAGCGGGTGATTGGATTGAGCGACCCGGGGACGAAGCGTGCTATTGGTTGGATAGGATGACGCCATGCGTGGAGATGGTTGTTCCATAAAATAATTCCTTCCTGAAAAAACGAGCGGGTACGAATGCGATTGCCAGTACTCAGCAGTTAGAACGGTAAGTTGAGTTTTTCTTGCACACCGAGCGTGGCCGGTGGTCTTACGCTGGGTAGGTAAAAGTGTGGTTTGCTGGTCGGGAGATTCTGGAGCGGGCGATGGGAATCGAACCCACGTCCGAAGCTTGGGAAGCTTCTATACTGCCATTGTACGACGCCCGCTCGATATTCTGATTGTACTCAGGAATCAATTTTTCGTACAGCGGTTTGAATCACTCGAAAGCCAGGTCCCGGCAACCTCTGCGGGACTGCTTAGCGTGATTTCCTTCTCGAATTAGCCTCAGAAGACAGCATTCGGTTCCCTACCGAACGCTCGATGTATTCTACGACGGTCTAGAGAACCGTTGGCTTGAGTCGATGCCAAGTGAGTAGATCACTTCTTACAAGCCGACCTCTCAGGATTAATCCGCACCCTGGAACCCGAATAACTTGCGGGTAGCCGAGAATTCGCCCGTCAATCTCAACTCCAGATGTGCGATTGACAATTCGGGCGCCCAAAATCATGCATCGACCGTAAATCCACTCGCATCGAACTACGTCAGGAGGAACTGTTATGAGCAGTCGCGGCCGATTTCAGGCGGATCAACAGGCAACCCTTCCATAATCCGATAAGGGAAGGGTGCCAACGATTTGCTCAGGATGCAAAATTGAGTGTTGACGAGCTGTTTAAACGCTCTTTAGCATAAGGAGCACAAATCGAGATTTTTATGCGCGCGAGGCGCAATTCACAGCGATGGACGTTCGGAAATGCGGGGAGTCGGATCAAGAACCATGATGAATATGAGCAGACTGTCTAATAAAGTGGCAATAGTGACGGGCGCATCCAAAGGCATAGGCGCTGGGATTGCCATGGCCTTGGGTGCTGCAGGCGCGCGCGTGGCGGTGAACTATTCCTCCGATCGTGAAGGCGCCGAACGCGCCGCTCAGGCGATTGCTGACAACGGGGGCAAGGCGATCGCCGTCGGGGCCGACGTGTCCAAGGCCGCAGATGTCGCGCGGTTATTCAAAGAAGTGGATTCCGAGTTCGGAAGGCTGGACGTTTTGGTCAACAATGCCGGGGTATTCCGCTTCGGGGCCTTCGCGGAGATCACCGAAGAGAGCTTTCACCTGCACTACAACATCAACGTTCTCGGGGCGATTCTCATCGTGCAGGAGGCGATCAAGCGGTTTGGAACCGACGGCGGGAGCATCATCAACCTCAGCTCTATCGTCGGCTCGCATCCGGTGGCGGGAGCCCTGCTGTACGCTTCCACGAAAGGCGCCATCGAAACGCTGACCAGGGGATTGGCGCTCGAACTGGCGCCGCGCAAGATACGCGTCAACGCCATCGCTCCCGGTCATACAGAAACCGAAGGCAATGTAGCCGCGGGGACCTTTGAGGGTGGTGCCGGCGCCGTTCTGGCTGGGAAGACGCCGCTCGGCCGGCTCGGTCGCGTCACGGATATCGCCCCGCTGGCGGTGTTCCTAGCGTCAGACGAATCAGCCTGGATCACCGGGGAGGTCATTCGTGCCGCAGGCGGTCTCGTTGTGGCCACCTGAGTGCAATGTGCTGACCTCGCAATAACACAGTCGGGTGAACGCCGTCAGGGCAACACAGGGAGGAGAATCCTATGCAACGTCAAGATGACTACTTTGCTGCCTATCGCAGCCTGAAGCTGACGCGGGATGCTGACGGTGTACTCGTTGTCGAATTTCACACCAAGGGCGGGCCGTTCAGATTCACGGCACAAGATCATACGGAGTTTGTCGATGCCTTTTACCGGATCGCCCAAGATCGAGAGAACAAGATTGTGATTCTGACGGGAGCAGGCGGGGAGTTCATTCCCGAAATCGATTTCTCATCCTTCGGCAACGTCGCCGATCCTGGCGTTTGGAGCCAGGTTCACGACGAAGGCGTTCAGATCCTCGAAAATATAGCCAATATACGCGTGCCGGTCATCGCGGCTATCGAGGGACGAGCCCATGTGCACTCAGAGTATGCGTTGCTGGCCAACGTGATTGTCGCCGGCGAGGGTGCGACCTTCCACGATGTCCCGCACTTCGCGGGAGGCATTGTGCCGGGCGACGGAATCTTTACCACGTGGAGTTATCGCGCTGGAGCGGGACGAGCGGAGGCGTTCCTGCTCAACCCACAGCCGCTCACGGCGCAAACCGCGCACGAATGGGGAGTGATTGCAGAGGTTGTGCCGAACGGTAAGGCGCTGCCCCGAGCACGGGAATTGGCCAAGTTGTACTTGAAGGCTCCCGAAGTGACCCGCCGCAATACGCGCGTACATTTCATTCAACCGTTGAAAGAGCGTATTGTCCGAGAAGTCGGCTATGGACTTTCGCTCGAGGGAGCGTCAGCGGCTGACCTGGTGAAATCAATGAGAGCCGAGAATGAACCTGTCGCTCGGAAAGGAAAATCCGCATGAAGAGCACGAAGACGCAGCCGGAAGAATTTGATCTGGTGATTCTCGGGGGTGGCACGGGCTCGACCATCGCTGCATGGACTTTTGCTGGCGAAGGCAAGCGCGTCGCAGTCGTCGATCGCAAGTATATTGGCGGCTCTTGCCCGAACATTGCGTGCTTGCCCAGCAAGAACATCATCCACAGCGCGAAAGTCGCATCGTACTTTCGCCGAAGCAAGGAATTCGGCATCTCACACGACGGCTTCGCGATCCACATGGCGGAAGTGCGCGAGCGCAAGCGCACGATGGTGCGTGGGCTGAACGATATGTATATGGAAAATTACAGGAACACGGGAGCCGAGTTCATATTGGGAACGGGCCGGTTCCTAGCTCCGAGAACAGTGGAAGTCACCCTGGCCGATGGGACCACACGTCAACTGCGGGGCGCGAATGTGATCGTTAGTACGGGCACGCGTGCCGCGCTCGAGACGATCCCTGGCCTTGCGGAAGCGCAGCCGCTCACGCATATCGAGGCTCTTGAACTCGATGAAATTCCTGAACACTTGCTTGTTGTCGGTGCGGGCTACGTCGGAGTGGAGATGTCCCAGGCGATGCGCCGCTTCGGCAGCAAGGTGACGTTAATCGACCGCAACGGGCGGCTGATGTCCAAAGAAGACCCCGACGTATGCGAGGCTCTTGGCAGCCTGCTCGCAGATGAAGGCATCGACATTCTCCTGAATGCGCGGATCAAGCAAGTGTCGGGCAAATCTGGCGACTCGGTGAGTGTCGTCGTCGAGCAGAATGGAATTGAGAAAGTCCTAAAGGGAAGTCATGTATTGGTCGCCA
>Ga0137418_10001799_pt1 | contig 19667 bp, 26 predicted proteins | sample CZODoug3_1_2_16f_FD_122242 | JGI IMG/M metagenome (GOLD analysis project Ga0137418, IMG submission 122242) | Vadose zone soil fungal communities from Angelo Coast Range Reserve, California, USA - CZODoug3_1_2_16fungal (Hybrid Assembly) | ecosystem: Environmental > Terrestrial > Soil > Vadose...
TCTTTCAAGGCATCGCAAGGAAACAAAGAAGGGGAATCAATTGGTTAGCTGCACCGAGCGATCACCATATTTTTACTCTGTATAAACTGTTATGAAATGAGCGAAAATAATAGATAATGATACAAGTGTAGCTATCGTATTTATCTACCCGTATAGCCCCACCACCTCCCCACCCAACTCCCCAACGGACCGTCCAACCGACGGAAAAATCCGACAGACGGAAAAAAATCCGACGGACGGAAAAATCTGACAGACCAACGGAAAAAAAAAAAAAAACACACAACAGAATCCCAACTGGAAAATCATCTGACAGACGGACAGAATCAGAAGATCCGTCCGACCGACGGACGATCCAAAAACCAGACAGACAAGCGTACCGACGGAATCAGAAAATCTATCCGACGGACATCCAAAAACCAGACAGACAAGCATTGGGAATTCAACCAGACAGGAAAAATATTGACCGACGGACTGACCGATCAACTCAGGACAGATCCACTGAAAAATGAACCGTCGGACCCAGAGTACTAGATCAACCGAAAATCCGACATGACGGATCAACAGAAAATCTGACGGATCAACTGAAAATCTGACAGACCTGAAAATCTGACGGATCAACGGAAAATCTGACGGATCAACAGAAACTCTGACGGATCAACGGAAAATCTGATGGATCAACGGAAAAATCTAACGGATCAACAGAAACTCTGACGGATCAACAGAAACTCTGACGGATCAACGGAAAATCTGACGGATCAACGGAAAATCTGACGGATCAACGGAAACTCTGACGGATCAACGGAAAATCTGACGGATCAACGGAAAATCTGACGGATCAACGGAAAAATCTGACGGATCAACAGAAACTCTGACGGATCAACAGAAACTCTGACGGATCAACAGAAACTCTGACGGATCAACGGAAAATCTAACGGAAGGATCAACAGAAACTCTGACGGATCAACGGAAAATCTGACAGATCAACAGAAAATCTGACAGACTGCAATTTTGACTGACCAACTGAAACTGAATGGACAGACTCTGAGAGTACTAGATCAACTGAAAATGTGATGGATCAACTGAAAAAAATCTGCTGACAGAAAAAAACCAAAATCAGATGGGCAAACAAATATTCAAAAAATGATCAAGGCAAAGAATTAAATCAACTGAAAATCTGACCGATCAACTGAAAAAAATTAACTATTCGCATAAATAAATAACAATCATTGTAAATCCATCGCCACACACAACCCAGTTTAATAATGTCTCCTTTTGGCAGGTGTCTATCTTTTCCCAGTCCGTCACCAAACCTGGACCCACATCCGGGTCGGTCCGCCAAAAAACCCAGACCAGTTCAGAATGTAAAATACCCCCAACCACCTTTTTTCTTTCTTCGACAACCACCCTTTTCTTTTCTCACCACCACCCACCCTTTTCTTTTCTCACCACCCACCACCTTTTCTTCTTCGACAACCCTTTACTCCATCCTATAACGACTCCATGCCTTCGGACGACCCAACCCCCTGTGACTTCAAGGGCTGCGACCAGCCCAAACACGGCCATGTCTGCCCAGTCGACAAATGTCCATTCTTCAGGACCGCAACAGGCCACAAGGGGGTCGGTAACCACTACAGTGAATTTCACACCAGCCCTGCGAGCATAGAATTTCAGGATGGTCAGTTTTTCTTTTTCTTCTTCTTTTTTTTTTCTTTCTCATCCCACCACCCTAGGACAGAAGGTCCCTGTCCACCGCGTTGGGGGCCTCACAGGCAAGCTCACCTGCCCCTGCGGTGCCACCTATCATCGCAGGCGCGAGATGCGTTCTCACGCAAGCTCCCATCCTTCCTCTCCCGTCCCTCGCCATCGTGCCTTCGTTCGTGACGAGGACGAGCTCCCTGAGGAGGAGGGCGGCTCTCCTCCACCACCTTCTCCTCCTCCTCCCTTCGTCGTTGACAAGGGCAAGGGCAAGCACCAGCCGCAACAGCTGTGTGACCATGACCCAGTCGACGACGATGGTGACGACGACATAGTCTTGAGCTTCTTCCCACGAGGGCGCAAAACCGATGATGCCGCTGTCGCTCCTCCCATGCCTGTCACTCCTCCTCCTCTTGCCTCCACATCAAAACAGCCTGGACTCACCACCCGCTCTGGGCTGAACTACCCCCCTGTACCTCCTCCCACCACCACTTTTCTCCCCTTGCCTGTCGTGCCCCTCAAGACAACGCTCCAGAACAAACAGACACTCCTCGCCTTGGAGGCGCTTGAGGCCGGTCTTGCATGCCCCATGTAGGTCACCATCCGATGCGTGAGTAAACCGAGGACTGAACAGACTCCACATTTGTAGCTGCTCCGACCTATTCTTGGACCCCTACGTCCTCTCCTGCGGCCACACGTTCTGTGGATTTTGCATCGGCAAGTGGTGGAAGGCGAGTATTTACCTCTTTCATTTCTCTCCCGCTCCTCACAGCAAATCAAATCTTGCAGGGCCACCCTGGCGCATGTGCCACCTGCCGCGCCACCCCTCCCGATCCATCCTCCGCCCGCAACTTCACTGTCCACCATCAGACAAATCTTCTCATCGACGCGCTGACCTCTCATGGCCACCCTCATTGGCAGGCCGGTGAGCTCAGGGCTCGCGAAAGGGTGCTCAAGGAGAGGCACGTCACTTTCTCCCTCCTCCTGACCTCTCTCTCACCCCCCGATTCCTTGTTTTTCAGGCGATGGGAGCGGGAACGCGCATCCATGCTGGGCGAAGACCCCTCCGACATCGCCTACAATCCAGACGCCGACGAGAATGCAAACTCAGGAGCATCTATTTAAAGTTTGAATTCACGACACCTTTTATGAACCTCATTTATGACGCTTACGACGCTTCTATTCATCGACATCGCCTACAATCCAGATGCCGACGAGAACGCAAACTCAGAAGCATCTTTTTAAAGTTTGAATTTGAATTCACAACACCTTTTATGAACCTCATTTATGACACTTACGACGCTTCTATTCATCATCTTTTTTATGTATAAAAGGCCTCACGACACTTTTATTTTGTTTTTACGAGATCGGTTTCGGAGGGTGTTTTTTGTGAGAGAACAAGCTCGATTTCCCTCCGATTATGACGAGAATGCACGGTTTCATCATTAAAGAAAAAAGAAAAAAGAAATACACCTGTTTAAATATCAAGGGAGCTGTTGTGTGCCACAAGAGTTTTCGGGTCGTCGTCTCTCTCTCTACCGCATTAGTCACTCCCCCACCTCTCTCCCAAACACCCACCAATGGGCCCCAGGCATGACTACCTAAGCGGATGTGGGCTTATCCCCCCGCTAGACCCACTGATTATGGTGGGTAGATGCCCCCACACCTGCCTCACCCGCGTGAACATGGGGTGGAAGAATGCCGAAAGGATTGGCATGCGCTCGCACTACGTGAGTGGCGACAACCTCAGCAGGTGCAACTTACTCATCCGTCATGGCTTCGACAGTGCCCCATTTGCTGTCGGGGGTTCAAACAAGATTTGAAACCCCACAGCGCCGAGGTCCAGCAACGCCTGTGGAACGCCTTGGCCGACTGGGACGAGGAACAAAAGCTGGCTGGCGCCTGTAAGGTAAAAGGCGAGGCTTTGCTCGTGAAGCGAGGCGTAGGCAAAAGCAAGGAGAAGAAGAGCCTCCACGCGGACAAGCCCTTGTCTCCCCCCCCAACTCCCGCAAAGCGTGGGGCTGCCGCTCCTCCCTCCAGCCGTGCCCGCGCTGGCCGCTCCAGCGTCGCCCGCAGGCAGGTGAGTAACTGGGTGTGGTATTTAGCAGTTTTGGGGGCGAGTTGGGGGCACGAGTTGCTAACCTTACCAATCTCTCATTCCCCCAAACAGGAACGTTTCGGCTCCTCGGATGTTGAGGTCATCGAGGTGCGTCGTCCTCCTGGCTCCTTGGCTCCGCATTTCCGCTCAGCGCACCCCCTCCCTTGGAAACAGGGACCCATCAACAACGTGCGGAGCCACGAACCTGTTGACAGCGATGTGGAAGTGGTCGCTGTGCGCGCGCTTTGCTTTTTTTCACCTGTCTCTCACCCTGACCCGAAGTCCTTCAAGGGTCCTTCTCCAGCTCGCAACACCACGGCCGGAACGTTCGATAATCCCATCGCTGTGCTCAGTGAAGATGAAGAAGACGACGCCTATACTCCCCGAGCGGGTGGGAAAAGGAAGCGAGGCCTGTCGGTCACCCACAGGAGGCTGAGCAGGAAGGGCGGCGACGGGCGAGTGATCGCGCTCATTTGATGTCCGTAATTTGAAAGATGTCGTTGTCGTCGTTGTCGGTGAGGCACAGTTTTTTCAGGGATTATGTAATCAACCCTGTCCGTTGCCCTCGTTTGTCCCCTGCACTGCACACAGAGAAAAATATTGCCCGAAAAGGATGAGGCCGGGATCTGCGCATCCTCGCCACATCCTCCGGATATTCCACTCGTGTTCCAAGATTTGCGGATGTTGCCTTGATTATCGCATCTCGCAAGCATTTCGCACACATTCCATGTAGATTCTGAGCCAAATCCTGGCATCATAGAATCTAAGTGGCTTAACAATTGAAATATATTTATTGATTTGCATTCTTGTTTGCGCTGCTCGGGTCCGACTAAGAAGTTCTTTGGAAGTTCAAAAAATAACATTATATACCCAAATCAATGTACAAGCTTTGTCATAAGGGGCGGGAGGCGGAAGAGTATGTGAAACCTGTCCAGATGACTGAGGGCCATGCCTCCCAAACCAAATGTCCCAAATCCCGCCCTTGCGCAAATCAAAGCCCTCGGTGATAACTTCACAAGGCTTCAGAACGACTTTGACACCTTCAAAGAAGAATCAGGAAAAAGAGATAAGATTCTACTCGAGAAATTCAGAGTACTCACTTCTCATAATAAAGCACTTCGAGCTCGGCTGGATGATCTGGAGGAGGTTTGTTTTGATACAGAGCTTGGAGGTGGCCATGCGAGTATGCCCGTCAATGCCGATGAGGAGCAGAGTGCACCTGAGGTCGAAATTGAGCTATCTGAAGAAGTAAAGGATGCAGAGCAGAGCCAAGAGGCCGCTGAGTCAACTGTAGTGAAGGTGAGTAACATAAACAAAGTAGACGAATTCTCACTAATTTGTGTCCATTTCCAGGCGCTGGTTACGCGAGTGATCGGACACCTCATGGGAATTGGTAACAAGCTTGACGGAAAATCCCTGTTTGTCAAGGCGCGGTATCCTTTCGGCATTGACCCTACAAGCGATGCGTGGCCTCATGAGATCACTAAAGAACATGGAGAGGATGTTAAAGTTAACCTCATCCGATTCAACTGGGCACTTTCTGCAGACGATGAACCCAACAAACGCTCCATTCGATCTATCACAGATTTCTGCATCTCCAATGGTCCAAGTTTTTACACACCAGCGGCAGGCAAGCTATCCAAAGTCCGTTTCGACGATCTACACCAACGAATCTGCACGAAATACACATACATGAAGTCAGAATACAACAAAGTTAAGAAGCGAGAAGACTTAGCACAACGGCAAACACAAGCGGCACTGGAGGCACTTGAGGATGAGGTTGAAGAGGTTGCTGAACGAGATGCAGCATACAGGAGTCAGATGAAATCTAGGGTGAAAGCAGTAAGTGAAAACAGCGAGACGAAAGGCCGAAACTGAACTAAAAACTCACTTGCGCAGAAAAAGGAAGCACGCGAGAGAAAGCGGCCGCTCTCCCAGTACATGGACTCCAAATACGACACTGCTTTTACGATCAATGCGATGTCTGATGATGATGATGATCCAGAGCTCATCACCGGTGAAGCAAAAAGGTACCTTTCGATCCGTCCAAGCTATAGAAGTGATCAAGTTAGTCATCGCTAAATCTGTGCTCACCTGAAATTGACTCGTATCTAAGGCACATCAATTGTATCTTGATGTTGATGCGATCGCTGATCCAGATCCGGATAAAGCAGCCAAGGCTACTATTCGCCGTCGCCCAGAAGACCCAACCGAAGTTAAGGAGGTCAGCCCGCCCGTAGGAAATACCTTGAAGACAAAACTTCGAGTATGGCAGATCAACCCCGCGCTCACAAATGATAACCCCCACTGGCTCGTCACTCAACGAGTCCTTGCAAATGGCATGGCATGGGGAGATGCCGAGGACCCTGTGTTGAATGCACCACCTGTGACTAAACGGAAGAGAGGCCTTCACCAACCTCATGGAAAGCCGAAGAAGCCTCGTTCCACAGCCATTCCAGAAATCGCCGAAGCACAGGGTCGTCTTGATGCTCTGACTGCAGGTGAAGATGAAGATGACTTGTTTGCAGTCGGTCCAAGTTCAGGGTAGTATAATATACATTCTGTCCGCAGTAGTACATCATTATCTTGGCAAAAAAATCAGTTAGCAACGGACTTGAATTAGATAACTGTAATACAAACTCGTGTTCGGTATCTTGGGGGTCCGGGTCATCCAATATACTGTCCTCGGGCTCGATTCCAGACTGCAAATGATGAGAAGATGAAGGCACTGGCATAATTGCACGTACCCTGTCAAATGAGACTGAGACCCAAAGGTCCTCATCTACTACTTGAGAGTGGAAAGGGACTATGGTGACTGGACACGCAAGAGAAGTCGATGGAATGACTTCCCATTCCTCCGAGACCTTGGCGTAGGACACGTATGTTGCTAGGTCAACGGCACTGTAGTCATTTGTCAGCTGATGGAGACACAAATATAAACTCGGAGATACTTCATATCCCATGGCATACTAGGAAGGTCGTCGCCTCCAACAAAGCGCCGAATAATGGAACAATAATGCCGCTTCCCTTCGGAGATAGTTACCTCAAAATGGCCGGCAATCTCACACGGAAATCTTGATCCATCGACGTCTATACATGCATAAATGTCAGCGTCTGTTCGTATGGCCGCTGTGATTCCATAACGCAAGCCATTTTTAAGTATGAATGCCAAGGAACGGGTGGTTGAATGAGCGTAGAAAGGTGTCAGACCAGCCATATGTCGACGATCGTTCGAGAGGTTGAGTTCTGGCCAAACATCCGATATATGGGCGAGAATTCGCTCATATAAATCAGGAATGATGTGCGGAGTTCTAAGGTCGATTAATTTGCGTTGCTTAGAAGCTTTTAGAGTACCATCTTACAACAGATTAGCATGTTGTAAAAGAGTAAATAGTTGAATGATACCGCTCTGAAAACCTGCCATCTGAGTCTCAAGAGTGCCCCTCGAATTATTTAAACCATCACAAAGGGTAGTGAGAATATTCCGCTCCTTTTGGGTCGCAGTCGATGGCAGAAGCACGAGCTTAAATATACATTATGAGTCAATGAAAGAATCCCAAGAGAGTCGACGACTTACAAGTTCATAGAGACGATGGCGCTCGAGCCATGCCCGCATCAAAGTCAATTCCATCACTCCGCCCGCATGTCCGTTTAGATTGACTTTCTCCAATAGCCCATTGAAGGGCTCGAAGGCAAACAACCACCATGCATACACTGGGCCGAAGAGTTGAAAAAAAAGACGATAGTGCATTGCTAAATGGTGATTGGGCTTGAGGTGAATCTTCATACGGAGAGACTGGAGGCAATATAATTTGAGGAGTAACTGGGCTCGATCAACATCTGAAAGTGTCACAGCGCGAGATGTGAATAGGCGAACAGCAGTTGACAACAGCAAGCAGAGCTGGTACACATGATCCAGACGACGGTCAATATCGGCTGGTGGCTTTGCAGCGTGATGGACAGGAGTAGTTGTCGCCGGGATCCTATCGTTGTTGTCGCGCCAGCAAATGAAAAATATAATTGGCATCACCGATGCAAATCGTCGCCACTGATCAGCTTTCTGTAACGAATGGTTCGTCGCCACTGATCAGCTTTCTGTAACGAATGGTTTTCGCCCATCTTAACAGGAAGTTATAATTAGTTGAGTGCATAATTCGCAGTAAGACATAGCTACGTTGGTAGGAAGCCCCCCAATTTGGGATGGCCAGATCACCGAATTCATGGTTTCTTGAAAGGTTATCCAGCCTGGTGCGTCAAGAAGCTTGCCATCGACAATAACGTCCGAAAAAAAGTCGCCGACTATACCTAGGGTTGGTCGTGGTTGACAAATAGTTGTTTGAACTTATAAATTCTGCTTACCGAGGAGGTTGTGCATCATATCAAGTGGCGCACTCTTTGTTGGACTGAAACCCGGGATATCAAGCATTGAGCTCCAACGAACTCCCCGTTCGTCTAGTATTTTCTTGCGAGCTTGCTTTGTAGTCGCATTCTTTGACTTGTAAGCCCACATCATCATTTCCCAGTCATCTCGAAGCTTGAAATCTGCTCGTGTCGTTATCAAGGTTACTATTCTGTCATACTGAGGGGAGTTCGAAACTTACTGTCTATTTCATATCCCTTCGCTAACTGGAATTCTTCGGTCGTGATATCACATTGATCGCATGCTTGCGTCTTGTGAGAGTAACCTGCATGACCTCTTGCTTTTCGCGAGGCTGGAACATCACAGGTGAGCATCGAAATGGTATTATACACTCGATGAGGGATTTCTGAGCGGTATATATCCATAAGAATCCCTTTGCTAGATATGAGTGACTAAATGAACATGTAAGACGCAAGAAACGTTACCAGAATAGACTTGCTTGAATTTAATTACCCACGGATCGAGAACGTGATTCAGTTGTTCGAGGCTTGGTTCGAAAGGGCCAGAGATGGCGGTAATCAGAATAACGTTATTCGAGAGAAAACGTACGCCACGGTGAAGGTTATTGAAGCTGGCATATAGACCACCGGCAGAGTGAGGTCGATTATCCGTGATTCCGAACCTATTTAAGATGTGAGAACTCAAGAAAAATGGGAAAATTGATCAGCGAACATACCAGTCAAGATTAATTGACACTTGAAGGCCGTATTTAAATGTAGAAAATTTCCGCCGAGATCCAGGTGATATCTCTGTATCATATGGCACACCATTTGATGGGAAAACACGCTTGAGGCCGATCTCTGCATTGTTCCAACTCTGGGCGTCGTACAGGTCATACATGAGGTCATTGTTGTCCAATGGCAGTCGCTCCGAGTCTTTGGAAGAATCCCTGAGTGCAGCAACGAAATCCGGGCGAATCATCATTCTACGGAGCGCAAGATCCCACGGGGCATACGGTTGAATTTTTGCTGGCACCCGTTTTAGTTTCGGCTCCGATCCGGGAGGTCCAGCAAGTCGTTTCTCTCGATATACATGCCCTTTACATCTCGGCACAGTGCAGTTGCTTTCCTGGAGCTTATTGATATCTTCCTGTGAGTAGTGCTTGAAACAGATGGTGCAGATTGGTTGCTTGTGAATATAAAGATCAACGTCTAAGCCTAGACGGCGTTTTGCAGTCACTAGAGTTCGAGCAGGAGCAGGGTTCGTTGGTAGAATTACAGCAGCATCAAGTATATCGAGGTCTTCTGTTATTCGTCGGGTACAGTCGTCGTCCGTGTGATTATGAAATATACTGGCCTTGACAGCATGTAGATAGATTAGACGTATGGCGGCAGATTCACGAAAAGCAGCTGGGACCGAGTCAGAGGGCAATAGTTTCTTGATGGCTGAGAACTCCTCAAGTTCCTGGTCACTTGGTATTTCTGAAGGCTGAGGATATTGGGCTGCCGCGATCGGGTCGAGAGCTGGTAGTTGATGCTCTGAAGGGTAAATGACAGGATCATCATCTGGTTCTGGTGAGTCGTGAGGGCTTTGGATGGTAAAATAATCGTCGCCTTGATTGGGAAACGAACCTGAGAAGCTGAGGCTTGACGATCTCGATCGTACCTGGGCCTTTTCGCCCGTGTGTGCCAACTTGGATTCCACAGCCTCTGATTCCGTTCTACCCGTAGCTATCGCTTGGGGTCCATCGTCTAACGTTTGGCGCGCCAGAACGTTCGTCGAGGTGATTGATGCTCGGCCTGGCAAAGTAGCAGAGGATGGTGTTGATGGTCTGCCACAAGATGTTTTGAATTCCGCGTGCCGAGGACCTGGACCATACTTCTTCAGGTGGAGTCTGAGCTGTTGGGGTGTCTGATTCGTGTACCCCTCCGTCTTCTTGGCGCATCTTGTGCAATAACATCTGCCAGTGTCTTGTCTCCGATTCATTCCTAAGCGCTAAGTTTCAAGGAAGGCAAGACGCATAGTACAGCAAGGCCCGATGCGATTCAAAACTGAACACGTGCAGAAAACCCAGCTCGAGCAGTCCCAAGAATGTTGTAGAAATGTAGGAGACACAAAGATCAGACGCGTCAATGAACGCGCGCCGCGCGCGCTGACTTAGTCATTTGACATTCGTTTGCTGTCACGGTCAACCAGAATGTCACAAGGATCCACCCAGAATCGATAAATTGTATGTACATCCGCGAAAATGGTAATCTACAGCAAATTTACGCAGGATCTGTGCAGAATCACTACATCCTGCACCCATCTACAACTTGCACAATTTTGGCCTTCGTGCAGTGCTGTTTTCCACCAGTGCTTTTATGCAATCCACCGTGTTTCTCCTTGGTTTTGTTTTCGCTGAGAGCGTGTCAGCAAGCCGCCACAGATATTCGCAGAAAGTATTGAGTATATATACTTCAACATCGGTTATCAATACATTGTGAAATGATTTAATTGGATACATTATTAGTTGTCGATACGTTGTTCAGCTTCCACAGAGAAACACAATGGTTTCACATAGTTTAGAACATTTAAATTTTATCTGAGTTGAAGAAATTGTTCTTCTACTATGTCTGATTGATTTCTGAGCAATAGAGTGAACGAGAAAGCCTGTTATTTATGGATCGAGAGGTTCCTGAGGGCAAGCGAACAACAGCGGAGTGCAGATTTGGCAGAGAAGCCTCCGCAGAGATTTCCCTTGTTTGGTAGGTTTCATGCCAACATAGTAGAAACACTACCTAAATGGTTTGGGAGAGGTAACTGACTGACTGAGGCGGGCAATTGACAAGCACAGCGAGAAGGCCATGCATAATTCAAGACGAGATACAATATTATTAGCGGACGGGGTAATTTGGGGTAATACTACTGAGTGACATCCTTGTGTGGTTCTAAAAAAAAAAGAGAGAACTTTCCGCCATAGTCCTGCAAACTCGACAGCACCGAGCATCAATATTGCCCATATCGGCGCAACTATCAGTGAACTGGTTCTTCGCCAAAGACAACCTTGAATATTGCATTCATATCCGCCCGTCCCTGCTCCACCGTCAGAGCAAGTATACTTTCGGCAATACTCTCCTTAGCTGACGCATGAGCAGCTAGGTCGCCACGATCTCGGATTTGATTAGGAAGCAACAGCATTTGAAGGGCTGTACGTTGCTTGCTGAAGACAATCCACCGCGCAGATATCTCGTCGATAGGGCTAAGGGCATTTAGCCGCGTCAACGCGAAGTCGATCATCGCATCTCTGCCGTCGCTAACAGTCTTCCAGGCCTTCCAACTCTTGTGGCCGCAGACGACTGCCAGTTTGTTCCGACCCAGGTCTAAAAGCACTCGATTTCGGATTTTATTGATCGCGACTCGATCCTACAAGTCAAAGAAATTAGCAAAAAACAATGATGAAAAGACATATATGGCACGACTGACCCCAAAAACGGCTTCCATTGTGGTCTGCAGCGTCGCGTTGGTCTCCTCCAGCTTCGCGTTGGTCTCCTCCAGCTTTGTGTTGGTCTCCTCCAGCATCGCGTTGGTCTCCTCCAGCTTATTGGCCAAAGCGGTGTTGTCCTCCCTCAGTGCTCCATTGCTTGCCTCTATACTCGCAAGTCTGCTGAGGATGTCGTCTAAAGTTGGATTATGTTGATTGGCGGCTTTGGATGAAGGGATAGATGAAGATCCTGGTGTACGAGAAGGGTTTGATGGAAGGATAGATGACGGTCCTGGAGAACACCGTAAGCAGGGAACACAAGCGAATTCTCGATCACATACCTGGTTTTGATTGTTGCTGTTGGTTTTGCCGCTTCTCCTCCTCGATCAACGCATCGGCGTTGCGTTGCGCTCGTAGGGTGTCAAGCTCACTCAACGTCCCACTGAGTGCGTCCATGACAGGGGATGGCGTGAAGTCTCCACTTCCAGGTGGGGCTTTTGGCCATACAACCATGGTTACCAGACCCTTCAGATCTCGCATCCGGGTGGTACCCTGAGCATCTGATGAGATCTGGTCATATGTAGGTCATATATCATGATTGGATGATACTTACCTGGATAAAAGTCTGTGCACTCGTCGTCGATGGATATGGATGGCGGAACCCCAGGCTGATCGCGAAGATGTTTCAGAATTACATCTGACCCTATTTTTTTGGCATCCGTTACTGTGGTAGAGGCAGGAAGCTTTATTGTCTTTTGTAACTTGTTCTCGCCATAGAGTATAGTCACTTGACTGAGATAGCTCATTGTAGAGATGAAGAGCGACAACGGCAGTCAGACATGATGTAGTCTGGCAGCGGAATTTGAAAACTTAGACCTAACGAAAAAGGCAATTTTGCGCAGCCACCACGATTATTTAATGTTTCCCTCATTGTTATCGATAGCACACGCAATTTTAAATATTAAAATGAAATATGTTCCAGTGGGGTGCCCACCGGTAATGGGAAGCTCGCCAAATCCTAGTTTCAATGGCCTTGCGGCCAAGGATTATTAATCATTAATTATAACCTGTGGCCTATTTTAGTGCTAAAATTGCATTTTAATTGAGAGTGAATTTACAGTAAAATACAAAACCAACCGCAGAAATCACACCATTGATATCCAAATGAACCTTTAATGCCAAAGGTACAAAATCTTGATATGTGCAAGACAGAAAATGGATTAAACAGAATATTCCTATGGTGTGGATGGTACAACTCTCAAATGGACAGTCACAGATTGACCACAAAAATTTCTCCCACATACAGTCATAAGGGGGTCCAATTCTCTCAGAATTTCTGCAAAGTCTAATATTGTGTGAGGTTATTTAACTGTCAAATTTCTCCGGTTGTTTTCAGGGTTCCAACCAATAAAATACACAGGACCATTACTATATTCATCTGTACCAATACCTCATACCAAGTGGTAAATTTCATGTCATAGGACAAGTCTAACCCAACTGTCAAGGCCAAATTGACTATGAAATGGATACTTTAATACCATACCTCTGAGCCTATGAATTGCATGGTAATAAGTGCTGAGGCTGTTATAAAGCCACCTAAGAGCTGTATGTATCATTCACAACTATTTGTGCCCCTGACTGCATGCTGAAGATAAACAAATTATGAGAATAAATGAATAAATAAATGTGAAATTTGTTACAGCTATTTTCATTTCTACATGGAAACATGAAAAGAAAAAAATCTGAGTGGCATGACTACACACTGGCAAATGAATAGCTGACTCCGTGGAGCTCCACTTTCATTCGCTAAGCCCATCCATATGATTCTACATGCCTTCTGGCTCCACTCCATGTGGTTTCACACCATTCTGAATCATTTCCAACCAGTTATTCAATTATTTCAACTAGTGTTTATCAGTATCACCTCACAACCACTCGGTCAACGGATTAGGGATGTTCCGACTTTCCAAATATGGTGTCTGTGCATACATACACCTTTGGGCATGTCTATTACGACCCTCCGATGCCCCTCCACGTCTATACCCTTGTAATTATTCTTTATATATTTACTTCCGCTTTATTTATAGTATTCTGTATATATTGCACACACTTACTTCAGAAATACAAGTTCACTTGAACCTTTGTCTCTTTGCAATATCGTACTTCACTCACATCAAATCGCTTTGCTCAGACTCGCACTCGCTTTGCTTAGACTCGCATTCGCATTGTTCATCTCGAACTCACTCGCATACATTCAATATACCTCCACACTTTCTCATACTCCCTCCTCATACACTCCTCAGACCTCAGAAGGGTTGACCTGACACTCACACATTTAGATCTTTTGTTTTATGGTGTTTTATTTGGTTTGATTCAGACCTTATAGGCATAGTACAAGTATCAATGGTGTGGTAATATTATCTATATTTATCCATACACCCGTAACCCAGCTGTATACAGCTGTCTGGCATACAGTTGTGGACAGTCATCTGCCACCTCTAATCGGATATGGTCATGTTCCACCTCCTGGTACAACCAGTACAGTGTACGGGACCCGTCATATGGCACTGTATATACGCCTTATACGGCTGACGGTGGTCAGCCCTACACAGGAGTCAACTAGGCTGCTGGTCCACCCTGTGTACAAATATCTTGTCAGAAAGCTTCATGCTAAATCTCAGAACTGATCAACTGCCTCACCCTCTATCAGTGATATTTTCATGTTTGTCATCAATCAGGGCAATCAATCAGATGGAGCAGGATGAAGAGATCAAGTATTATCACACTGCTATAATAGGGTCGTTCACAGTTCCATTAATTGGGCTCATTATCTGCCCATTATCCTCCCATTATTAGCTAGATTTCTGCCAGTGATAATTTAATGGAATACTTAATGGCATAAATAATAGGCTTGTGTGAAACCCCCCTCCGATAATACTTGCTTTAATGTGCACTTTGATGTTGTCGGAACCTTTTGGCATGCTTGTTATTTGAAACTCTGATAGATGGCATGGCTAGTTGCATGGCTGCAGCACTTGCTGTAGGACCTGAGCCCAGCATGCTGACTATCTTACTTCACCGTCAATTACTCAATGAGATCAATGAGAGCTCCAAACAGGCTCACCTTGACCTCAAAATCCAAGAACTCACCTACAAAATCCTCCAGGATGTTGACAACAATTTAGATGCACCTAGTGACAGCACTTCAATCAGCTCTCTCTCCTCTCTCTCCTCTGACACTAATACTGACTCCACAGATGACCTTGACCTCTCGGATATGGAATTTTAACTTCATGAGGACCTCCAGCATGAGCTCAACAGCCTATGCCATGAGATCTTGACCACACACGTGCTTGAGCCTGGCCATCCTGTCAAGAAATCCCAGCAACTCCATTTACTAGATGACTTCGGCACCAACAACCTTCACTTATTTTGTAAGAAACTACGTGTTGATCCCAGCACATTTCATGCGCTTCTTGCGATAATAGAAGACCACCCTATCTTCTACAACAACTCAAACATCCCTCAGGCATCCCCTAACGTACAACTTGCTATCTTCCTAAATTGTATTGGCCACTATGGGAATGCAGCATCACCCGAAGATCTCGCACAGTGGGCAGGAGGGTCAGCAGGATGGATCGAGAAGTGCACCAACCACGTCATGGTTGCCGTGCTTGCCTTACATGACAAGGGAATCCACCTACCGACTGCAGATGAAAAGGAGGATGCGAAGGCATGGGTGGAGGGGAAAACATGTCCAGAGTGGAGGGATGGGTTTTGCTAGTTGACGGTACCAAGTTCCCAGTCTTTCAGAGGCCCAGCCTTCATGGGGACGCCTGGTTAGATAAAAACAAGGACTATTCACTTGACTGCCAGGTGTGTAGCACTTCCACTTGTCGTTTTTTCTTTACTTATCAACATGACAGCTAGTCACAATTCTGAACTCACTTATCTTTGCCGATTACTCTGTTGGTCACACTGGCAGTGTTCATGACTCTTGGGCATTCACAAGTACTCGCACCTTCAAGGAACACAATACCATATTCTCTCCGGGAGAGTGGATGTGGGGTGATTCAGCCTACCCATCTGAGACTTGGTGTGTCACCCCATACAAGAAGCCTATCGGGGGTAAGCTTACACCTGATCAAAAGACATACAACTACCATGTCTCCAAGGTATGGCTGCCACTGGGTATTCATGAAACATCACCATACTGACAACAATTAGGTTTGCATACGTGCTGAGCACTCAATTGGTCTTCTGAAAGGCCATTTCCAGGCCCTTTGGGAGCTTTGAATTCAGATTGACTTGCAGCGCCGTCACCACTGGGCCATCATGTTTGTTCGCTGTTGCATCATCTTGCACAACCTCATCTTGCGGATCGAAGGCAGGACATTTGATGCTGAGTTTTGTGAGGAGCTCTGCAAGCAGGGGCAAGAAGGCTTCCAACTGCCACCAGATGTTGACTCAGACTTTGAAGATCCTGCAGAGGAAAATGACCTCCGACAAGCCCATCGTGCACTCAAAACAGATGGCACCCGATTTCACAAAGTTGTGCTGAAGTGGTTATTTGACAGTCCATATAGTACAGCTACACACCGTCCAATTCCGGTGGCTGATCGAGCTCAGGTTCAAGGCCATCCTCACAGACGTGGTGGACATGGTGAGCGCCGTGGACGTGGGTGTAGGCAGTGGACATTTTGTAGCAACTAAAGGCTGTATTAGGTATCAAAGGTGTCTATTGTACTTGAATTCATGTTTCTACCTTGCAAATACTCTTGTGACTCTTAAGTTAGATAACCTCCATTCAGCCCTCTGAAGTTCACATCTGGCAGTCCATACTGCATGTCCGCACCAGCACCAGCATCACCTAAACCACCGAATCTGCCACCATGGAAGTTTCCACTGCCATTGAAATTTGTGTTGTTACCAGCCTGTGCCCACATGAGCTTGATTTCAAGCCAAATTTTAGCCAGTGTATTTACTTCCTTCTCACGCTTGCGCTAGTGATCCTTCTCCTGCATGCCTTCTTTGGTTGCCATTTGATGTTCCTCAGCAGCAATGTGTTCTTTCTCATGCTCCCAAATGCCTGCAATTTCCATCTTCTGCTTCTTCACCGCTAATGATGCCACCTTGTAATCTTGTTGCTTTGATGCAAGCTCAACCATCCACGATTCACGTGCATCTGTCTCAACTTTGAAAGCCTCCAGGCAGCCTCGTTTCGAGGAGGTGGATGCAGTGTGTTTATGAGATGATTGCGTCGAAATGGAGGGTGCCCGAGAATGGGAATTGGCAAAGGTAGATGTTGACAGAGAGGCTTTGGTACCTTGACCATCCGACCCAAGCTCAGCATCAGCATCCAATGTGTGGTTGTGCCCACTGTCGCTCTGTTCATCGTTATGAAAAGGCAGACACTGCATTGTCCTCTAAATCAGGTGTTTCAAGGCATTCAGTGCACTTGTCATCCAACACTTCTTCAGATCTCCTTTCACCAGCAATATGCTGCATCGCCTCAGCTACAAGATCTTGCCCCAGTTCAGAAGAGACTGTCCAAGGATTGAAATTTGGCAGTGTTCTCCAGAATCCATGCAAACGAGGCCAGAATGGAAAGTTCTGCTCAAGCTGGGCTGTTCACCTGTCAGTCCCTTGGCATCTTCAACAAATGCAGTGCTTACCAATCTTGTTTGACAGCTCAGAACCTTCAGCAATCTTCTCGACCTTCAAGCCAGCTCCTGTCTGGCCTATGTCGTTGTTGAATTCACGGTACTTGGTCTTTACCCTGGTGGATGCATTAAATCAGTGAGTGATGTATATACAAAGGTGTAACAGAGAGAACTGACACTCCAAGGCAGTTTTCAACAGCCTTAGCATACTTGTCAGGGTCGACCTTGAATTCCTCATGGATGTCTGATTTGGCATCAACGGAGAACACAGCTGTTGCAATTTGAAGGTGGTAGACAGCCTTTGAGCCAGGTGCTACACATCGCCTTCGCTGTTCTTTATGAGCATCTTGGCTCGAGTCAGAAAACAGTTTCTGCTGGTCTTCAGCATTCTGATCAAGCCAGTCGAGCAACCTATCAGTGTGTGAGAGGTCACTCCAGGTGACTCGGCCACTCTTGCGGGTTTGTTTTGCTGATGGTTCCTCTTCAGATTCCGATGACAACTCGTCTTCTGATGTCAGTGTGGGGGGACCCTTCTTGCTTTTACGGCCGTGAGAGGAGCTAGCAGGAGCTTTGGTGGCAGAGGATGTCGCTGCTTTGCCACATTTGGAAGAGGGAGCTTTGGAATGCTTTTTCAACATCACAGGGACTGCCAGCAGGAGAACTTCAAGAGAACCCTTTTAGGTAGTCACAGCTTTGCATTGCAGAATTCACACTCCGATTGAGCGATAATGGGGAGCATAATGGGTATTTGCACAATGGCGATGCTCAATGTCCATTATCCAAAAATGGTCATTATTTGGTCCATTAAACCCTCCATTCTAAAATAATGGGCTCAAAAAATGAAGCAATAATGGACATTTAATAGTACATTAATGCTACTGTGAACCACCCTAATAATTAGATCATATTGCAATTGCTGAACAAAAAAGTATCAGAATTTTGTCCCTTGATCAATAGCTGACAACCTACCCCAATACTTGGAGTTGCTTTACAAGAGTTGACAGGAGGCAAATCAGAACTTGGTGAGGAGATCAAGTATTACCACATTGCTACAATAATTAGATTATATTGTAATTGCTGAACAGACCAGTATCAGAATTTTGTCCTTTGATCAATAGCTGTCAACCTACTCAATATTTAGAGTTGCTTTACAAGAGTTGACAGGATGAAAATCAGAACTTGGTGAAGAGATCAAGTATTACCACATTACTGCAATAATTAAATCATATTGCAATTGCTGAACAGACAAGCATCAGAGTTTTGTCCCTTGATCAAAAGCTGTCAACCTACCCAATACTTAGAGTTGCTCTACAAGAGTTGACAGGATGAAATTCAGAATGGGGTGAAGAGATCAAGTATTACCACATTGCTACAGTAATTAGATCATATTGTAAATGCTGAACAGACAAGCATCAGAATTTTGTCCCTTGATCAATTGCTGACAGATTGGCGAGGGGTTATATAATATTGTATTCCTCTACAAGGTCCAAAAATCACCAGCCAGGCCTGTGGTTATAAACTCCGCCTGGTCATACCAGGGCCGCCCTGATTTCCTGATAGGCTATGTCATGCCTTAGGTGCAATCAGCACGGTCCGATCTGGTCTGTTGCCTCTGATGGAGATGGTAATACGAAGAGCTGCATTTTACAAGCTCTTCATGGTGGAACTGCATGACCCTCTATTTGCTCTATTAGCAGCTCTTATTGGCCTTAACCTTCAGACCGGCAAGTATTATGAAATGGGTGAATTTGATCCAAAACATCTCTGTGAACGTAGGTTATTATGCCGCTTTGCTTTGCCATTCTCTTATTGGATTTGTTTCAGGACTGTGCTTCAGTTAATCTTGGGAATGCTTGCCAATTGACGTTGCCATTGATTGAAATATTATCGAGTTTCTGGTTCAGCTTCCCAACCAGACGCCAGGGTCTGTTCGCAAACTTCTCAATCCCACTAACCCACAAGATGTTCCCCATTCTATCGACTCAGAGCTTGTCCAAGCTGTTGGCCAGCTTCAGTTTCTTTGATACGTCCCAGTTTGATCCCTTGCAGAAGAAACCCATCGATCGGAAGCCATTTGACTTATTGGCCCCCTGTTCCTTTGCATGATTGAGCCTCTTGTCCATGCTTCACTTTCCCTGACAGAGAAAATGGAGTATCTTTTAGAATATTCTCATCAGGCATTTATGTTATACAACCCCTCCCAGCATAACCATCACCATCAGGAAAATTCCTGGCCTACTTAGCTTGACTTAATGTGCTTAGAATTTCTGATTAAGTAGGGTTAAGTAAATAAAGTTGAAAAAATATGCTTAATGGTGCAAATGACCTACTTAAATGCACTTAATCACACTTAACTTTCAATTAAGGTGTGCTAAGAACACAAATAAG
>Ga0137418_10001800_pt1 | contig 19656 bp, 18 predicted proteins | sample CZODoug3_1_2_16f_FD_122242 | JGI IMG/M metagenome (GOLD analysis project Ga0137418, IMG submission 122242) | Vadose zone soil fungal communities from Angelo Coast Range Reserve, California, USA - CZODoug3_1_2_16fungal (Hybrid Assembly) | ecosystem: Environmental > Terrestrial > Soil > Vadose...
CCGGGCGGAACGGCGGACGCCCCCAGCGCGTACGGCTCGTCCAGCCGAACATTGCGCGTCTCGATCGTCACCGTGCCGCCCTGCGGCATCGCATCGCGGCTGTTCACGGCGAGATTCAGGACGACCTGCTCGAGCTGGTTGGGGTCCGCCATGATCGCGGCGAGATCGGCGTCGGTCGCGGTGACGAGCCGCACCGGCGGTCCCAACAACCGCTGCAGCATCTTCTCCATGTCCGTCACGCGCTCATCGATCCGCATCGACTTGGGCTCGAACGGTTGCCGGCGGGAGAATGCGAGCAGCTGGCGCGTCAATGCCGTGGCACGATCGCTCGCCTTGATGATTTCGTTGAGGTCCTCGGTATGCGGAGAGTCCGCTCCGAGGTCGTCGCGCAGGATGTCGGCGTAGCCGATGATCGCCGTCAACAGGTTGTTGAAGTCGTGCGCGACGCCACCCGCGAGACTGCCGAGCGCGTCCAGTTTCTGGGCTTGCCAGAGCTGTTGCTCGAGCGACTTCCGATCGCTGACGTCCACCGTGACGTTCTCGAGCAGCGCCTCCCCGTTCGGTCCCTCTCGCAGCGTGATGTTGCACAATAGCCAAAGAGGTTTCCCATCTTTGCGCCGCATGTGTATTTCGTAATTGCGTAGCGTGGATGACTCTCGCAGAGCTGCAACCATGCGGTCGCGATCGGCCGGATCCGACCAGAGGTCTCGGGCCGTGTGCTCCATGAACTCCGCGGCGGAGTCATACCCAAAGATCGTGGCCAGCCGTTCGTTGCACAGCAGGATGCGTCCGTCACTGACCCGCGTCGTGGATACGCCGGCCAGGGACTGTTCGAACATGTCGCGATAGCGGCCCTCGGCACGAAGCTGCTCCGTGTTCGCCCGGTCGATCTCGTTGGCGATATGCCGCGAGATTCGAGAGACGAGCAGCGCGACGAGCGCGACGCCGATCACCGCGAACCACGCGGCGATGAGGACCCGATCGCCGCCGAATAGCTCTGCTAGCCGGGCGTCGAGAAAACCGATGAGCACGACCAGCCCGGCGGTGGCGGGAAGGAACGCACGCAGCATGCGCGCGCGCGGCTGATCGCCGACCAAGCGGTCGAGCGGCCACACGTCCGGGCCGGCGGTCAGCACTGTGGCGACGCCGAGGACGAGGAGGCTCAAGCCCGACGGCAGCGAGACGGGAATCGTGCCGCCGCCGTAGAGGAGCGGCGTCCCGTACGCGTACCCGAGCGCGACGGTCGCGCCCACGATCGCGGCGACAGTCGCCAGCACGCCGGCGTAAAGGGGCCGCGGTCCCGTGGCGGCGATGGCGAGCGCCAGCGGCACGAGCGCCGCGGCCGTCACCGGCGACATCACGCCGAGCCGGACGCGACCGAATTGGCCCGCTGCCCCCCCGAAGAGCTCATCCAGCACCGAGGGCAGCGCGATGTTGACGATGGCCAATGTCGCGACGACCCACGCCAACACCGTGCCCACGCTTCGGAGCGGCGAACCTGCGGGTGCCAGCATGCGGGCGATGAGGGCGAGACTCAGCGCGAGAAACGCGAGCGCCGTGGTGGGCGCCATCGGGATGAAGCTGGGCGGAGGAGTGAGGAAGAGCGACCAGCGAGCGGCCCAACCGATCAGCACGACACCGCTGTGCGCGGCAACGACGAGTGCGGCGAGGACCGCAGCTCGGGTGCGCAGTCGGTCGGCGCTGGCCGTGCTCATGTACTCACGATTAAGGAGTTGTGCCAGCATTGCAAGGTCACGTGTCACAACGTGTTGCGTGTCAGCGGACCCTTACGAAGCGTCGAGGCGGTCGTAGCCTCCGTCGGGTCGGAGCAACCAGGCCGCGGGAGCCGCCAGCTCTCTTGTCAGGATGGTGTCCAACGTCCGCCGGGCGACCGCGTCGAACACCGGAGTCACGACCTCCACCCGGCGCCGCAGATTGCGCGGCCGCCAGTCCGCTGATCCGATGTAGTACTCCTCTGCGTCCCCAGCGCCATTGGCGAAGTGGTAGATCCGGGCGTGCTCGAGAAACCGGCCAAGGATGCTCACGACCCGAATGCGCTCGGACAGGCCGGGGACGCCGGGGCGCAGCGTGCAAATTCCACGCACCACGAGATCGATGTCGACGCCCGCCTGCGATGCCTTGTAGAGCGCCTGCGCCACCGTCGAATCGGCGAGGCCGTTGAGTTTGGCGCGAATCCGCGCCGGTCGTCCGGCGCGGGCATGTGCAGTTTCGCGCTCGATCATGGCGAGCAGTCGATCGAGCAGGTCGCCGGGGGCGACGAGCAGGTGGCGTAGTCCACCGCGCGGGGGCCGGCTGGAGCCGATGAGCTCATTGAAAAGGGCGTGCACATCCGCGGTGATGCGCTGATCGGCGGTGAAAAGGCCAAGGTCGGTATAGACGAGCGCGGTGTCGGGATTGTAGTTGCCGCTGCCGATGTGCGCGTAGCGGCGCGCGCGGCCGTCGGCGTCGCGCCGAACCACGAGCGCAAGCTTCGCGTGCGTCTTGAGACTCACCAGGCCGGTCACCACGTGGATCCCGTCGCGCTCCAGTGTCCGCGCCCACCCGATGTTTCGTGCCTCATCGAAGCGCGCCTTCAGCTCTACCATCACGGACACGTCCTTGCCCGCCGCCGCGGCCCTGCTCAGCGCATCCCCGATTGCCGACCGGCCGCCGGGACGGTACAGCGTGAGTCTGATGGCCTGCACCTCTGGATCGTCGGCGGCTTCGATAATGAACCGCTCGAAACTCGCGCTGAAGGAGTCGTGTGGGTGATGCACCAGGACATCGTGGTCGTCCAGCTGCTCGGCGACGGACCGGCCCCGCACAAACGGCTCGCGCACATCGTGCGGCGGGAAGTCCTCCACGGGCGTCGACACGTCCCGCAGAGCGCCGAGATGGATGGGTCCGCCGGCGACGTACAGGTCGGCGGCACCGATGCCGCCGTCTCGCTCGCTCTCCTCAAAATGCAACTCGCGCTGTAGCAGCTCCTGCAAGGGCGCCGGCGTGCCGGGCTCGATCTCGAGCCGGATCACCGGGTGAAGCGTGCGGCGGGCCAGCTCCTCTTCAATAGCCTGGAGGAAGTTGCCCGCCGATGTTTCGTCGAGCTGCAGGTCGCCGCTGCGGGTGACACGGAAGGCGTGGGCGCCGACGATGACGCGGCCGGGATACAAGAGCTCCAGGTTTGCACGGACGAAATCCTCGATCGGCAACAACCGGCGGCGGCCGGAGAGGGCGGTGAATCGCTCCAGCGTCTCAGGGATTTCGACGAGCGCATAGTACGGCGGCGCACCAGCCCGATCGCGCAACACCACGAGGAGCACGACGCGCCGATCGCTGACCACGGGGAACGGATGACCGGGGGCGCGCGTGAGAGCTTTGGGACTGAGAAACGGCAGCATGCGGTCCGTGAACTGCACGCGCAGCTCAGCCTGCTCCTGCGCGCTCAGCTCCGGCCAATGCACCACCGCGACGCCCACTCCTCCATCCGCGCCGCTCCGCAGCAGCGCGTCGAACAAGCGGTATTGCCGGGCGATCAGCGGGCGCAACCGGATGGCGATCGCGTCGAGGATTTCCTGCGGGCTGAGCTGATCTGCGGATGGCCCGCCGCTTTTCAGCGCCGCAAGCTGCTTCAGCGCACCGATCTTCGTCGCGACGAAGTCGTCCAGATTGGTCGAGAAGATGCCGAGGAAACGAATCCGCGCGGCGGGCGGAGTGCGCGGATCTTCGGCTAACGCGAGGACGCGGGCGTTGAACTCGATCCAGGAGAGCTCGGGATTGAGAAACTGTTCCGGCGCGGCTCGGGCCGGATCCAGCAGGTCCGGTTGCAGAACCGGCGTGCGCAGCTCAGTCAGGGTGACGCGGCTCGCGCGCGCGATGTCATCGGGCGCCGCGTCGTCCGATTCGACGCCGAACGCCGCGCCGGACCACTCCGGTATGAGCGGGGAGCGCGCCGCAACCGTGAGTGCGGCCAGGGTGGCGGGATCGCGGAGCACGGGCGATCCGACGCGCTCGAGCAGCTCGGTGGGGGCGAACCACTGCAACGGCGAATTGCCGCGAACCCGACGCGCGGTCCACACCTCCAGCGCCGCGCGGCCACCCGCCGGTGGCACGACACCCAGGAGTCTCAGTGACCCCTCACCGCTCCCGACGACCCGGCGCAGCGCGGCGCGGCAATCCGCTTCACCACTGCCCCGGTCGACGGGTACGCGGAGCTCGGCGCCGAGGCGGCAGAGTCCCAGGCGACCGTGCTCGACCGCGATCAGCGCGAGCTCGCGCTCACCCCGAAGCTCACGGGCGAGGATCTGCGCTTCCACGGCAGACAAGGCGGCCTGCGCTCGCTGCAACGGCTCCTCGCCCACCGCTTGCAGACGCAGCAGCGCCTCACAGCGCCGCGCCATCGTGCGCGCCGCCATGGCGCCCCACGGCCGCGGACGAACTGACAGCTCGTGCAGCGACGCGCGCAGCTCGCCGCGCCGTACCGTGACGCTGTCGCCGACGAGGTTACACAGGGGCAGCCGGGCCAGCGGCACACCAATGGTGCGCCATCGCCGCGCGACGTCCCGCTCGATCCAGGGCGCGAGTTTCTCGGGATCACAGGCTGCGCGGAGTCGGGCCACGACCGCTTCGGTGTCCGTTCCCGCCGTATCGAGTCGCGTGCCGTCAGGGAGCCAGACGGTGAGGCGCTGTTTGCCGTCGGCGGTGAAGCGCATGCGATAACGGCCACCTCGCTGGCGGAGCGCGCCCTCGGGAGTGTCGTAGTAGACGTCGCGGAAGTAGGTCGTGCGGGCCGCGGAAACATGGAAACCATCCGCGGGAGGGTGGTCGATGAGTTGTCCGAGCGCCGCTGCGTCAGGTACATCCCACTGCCGAGTCATTCCTACTGCGGATCCGCTTCGAAACGCACGGCGGTGATCTGCGCGGCCGCATCGCGGCGCAAGGCGGCCAGCAGGGCCTCGGTGGTCGTCTGGGCACGCAGCCGCACGAGGAAAGTGAGCGCGGTATGTCCCGGTGCTGCAGACTCGGACCCGATGAGCTTCCAACGCTTGGCATGTTGCTCCAGCACACCAGCGATCGTCGTGTGGGCGGCGGTCGGGATCGTGGTCTCGGCCACGAGCCGGCCCTGCACGCGCTCGGGCGTCGGGGCCGTCCCGATGTCGAACCGCCAGAGGACGAGCACCACCGCGACGTAAATGACAGAGACGACAAATCCGACGGAGAATGAGCCCACGCCCGCAGCCAGGCCCACCGCGATGGCCAGAAAGATGTAGACGGCGTCTTTGGTATCCCGCAGGGTGTTCCGGAAGCGCACCGCGGCGACGATGCCGGCGAGACTGAAGGCGAGCGCGACGCTGTCCCGCACGATCAGGACGACGCCGGAGATGACGACCGGCAGCACGATCACGGTTTGCACCAGCGACGCATCGTAGTTCGCCTTCGGTTTCGTCCGCATGTACATCCACGCGACGGGGCACATCAGGGCCAGCGCGCCGAGCATCGCGACCGCGGCGCCGCCCGGGGTCCGTTCGCCGACGAGGGTCGCCCATTGGGGGATCGAGCGCGCCACCAGCCACGCTACGGCAGCGAGCGCCCCATAGTACGCCGCCAGCCGGATCACCAATCCAAAGGCCCGCCGCTCGTTCACTTTGGCATCCTTCGGCAGGGCCGCACGAACTCGCGATTCACGGCTCCACGATCGTCGAGGACTTTGTAGAACTCGTCGAAGTACTCGAGTACGTTGCGGACGTCGTGCTCGGGGAGATCCGGTACGGCGCGCACCGCGGCATACATGGAATCCTTCGCGGCGCGAAATCGGGCGAGGGCGAGCGTGAGGAAAATGCTGTCCGGCTGGCAGAACCCGCGGTACACGCGCTGGCGCACCGACTGGATCTTGAGTTGCTCCGGGGGGGTCGCATACGGCGCGTTGACCGCTCCGGAGAAATCGAAGTCGTACGGCACGGCGAGAAGCGGCCGGGGCTGCGCCACTTCCTGGAAGATCGCAATGTTGTGCCGTTTCCAGACCGACCAGTCATTGTTGCCGATCAGATACTGAAAGACGGCGACCAACGTCATGTACGACGGATCGGCCATCGGATCGTACACGTTGTCGCTGCGTACCTGATCGGCGCCGATCCGCAGGGCGAGGGCGGTGTCGGACTCGATCAGGAATCCATAGCGCGTCACCGTGTCATGCCGCGCCGAATCCACGTACGTCATGTGGGCGAGTCGCACCCGGAAGCTGGTGTCGGTCACCGCGTTGAACACGCGATACAGCGCGTACTCGCGGAGAAGATTGCGCTCGAAGGAGCGATCGCCCTGGCAGTGGGTGACGAGCTTCAGCCTGTCCTCGCCCGCGAACGGCGTGTTGTCGACCTTCTTGGAGGGGAGATCGAGCCGGATCGGCGGAAACGCGCACCGCTTCAGCCGAAAAATGCCGCGCGTCCGGAGTTTGACGCCGAGGCTGCCGGTGTCGGCCCCCTCACCGTACCGTAGCGTTGCGGGGTGGTCTTTGCGCTGCGCGCCGCGATCGCCGAACAACGCGTGCAGATCGCCTTTTAATCGAAGTGTGAGCGGCGCACGATCGCGGAAGAGGCCCTGAGCGCTCGCCAGGGCGGGGGCACATAAGAAGAAAGGAAGGATCAGGTAGAAACGCGGTTTCGTCCTGCCTCCTTCGCCCGGTAGAGGGCCTTGTCCGCCGCCTGCACGACCTGATCGGGAGACGTGTTCCGGTGGTTCCGTTCCGCCACCCCGATGCTCACCGTGATCGTGATCCCCGGACGGGTCTTCCTGCCCTTGTCGTTCTTCGGCTTGACCCGCGGCCGGAACCGCCGCCGCATGGTAAATCGGCTGGTCTCGACGATTTCGCGCAACTCCTCGAGATGCGGCAGGCACTCGTCCTGGCCTTTGCCGGGAAAGACTAGGGCAAACTCCTCCCCGCCGTAGCGATAGGCGGTCCCGCCGCCCGGCGACTGCGCCAGCCGGGCGGCAACGAGTCTGAGCACGTGGTCGCCGGCGTCATGGCCGTACGTGTCGTTGAAGCGCTTGAAATGATCGACATCGACCATCGCGACGCTAAACTGACCGGAGAGCCGGGGCAGGGCTTCATTGAGCGCGCGCCGGCCGGGCAGCTCGGTCAGGCCGTCGCGGTAGGCCATCATGTACGACGCCTCGATCACGGCGATCACGAGGATCAAGCCCGCTGTCGCGAGCCAGATCTCCTGACCCGCTCCCGCCGCCGGCCACGACAGCGCCGCGAAGACGGCGATGAGCGCGTAGAAGTAGCCCCTCACTGGAGACTGTGGTTCGCGCAACCAGGCCATGAAGAGCAGCGCGCCGATCGCGAGGAACGCAACGATCGAGGGCTGGTTCACCGGGGTCCAGGCGGTCCAACGCGCGGGCAGCAGCCGAGTCGTGAGAAAGCCGAGGGCTTTGGTCGAGAAGGACTGTGCCACGAACACGACCACGAGCACCTGCACCCCAAGCAACACCCAGCGCACGAGCCCGGCCGGCGTGAGGGTACCGCGCTCGGGGAGGAGGGCAACGAGCGCCAGGTTGATCGGCAGCAGGAACGTCATCGCCTGATAGTAGAAGCGATCCCGGGGGGCCTCGACGCCCTTGAGCAGCAGGTATTCGGTGAGCGCCAGGAGCGCGATCGCAAAGACGAGGCGGGAACGGTTGAAGCGCCAGCCGAGCAGGAGCGCGGCGGCGGCGACGGTGAACGGGAAAACGGTGGCGAGGCCGGTCGCGGTGCCACGCAGCGACGGCATCGTCACCAGCAGCGTCGCGGCGACGAGTATCAGGACTTCGGGTACGAGCTTGGAGAAGAGACGTTTCATCGGGCCAGTAACGGTACGTACTGGAGTCAGAAGGTCAACACTCGGCTGGGTTGACCGGGTCCGCGCGCACTGGCGATATTCACGCGCCACCCCCGCCCGGGGGCGGGGCGGTATCGTCTAGGGGACTAGGACGGAGCCCTCTCAAGGCTCAAACACGGGTTCGAATCCCGTTACCGCTACTTGCACGCCCCCATCGTCTAACGGCTAGGACACCACTCTTTCAAGGTGGGAACAGGGGTTCGATTCCCCTTGGGGGCATTACTGGACGGCGCAGCATGCTGCGCCCCTACTCTTCAGACTGATATTCTCGCTGCACGACGCAATTCCCGCCGGAATTCTTCGCCGCATACAGGGCATGATCCGCCACCAGCATCAGCTGCGCCGCCGAGACTTCCGCCGCGTCCCGGGGCAGCTCGACCAGGCCGCCGCTGACGGTGACCATGGTGGACGCGTTCTCGACGAGGTTGCGGCGGATGCGCGTGGCGACGATCAGCGCGGCGACAGAATCGGTGTCGGGGAGGATGATGGCGAATTCGTCGCCGCCCAGCCGCGCCGCGATGTCGGTGCCGCGCAGGCTTTTCTGAATCGCGACGGCGACGCGGCCCAACGCCTGGTCGCCCGCATGATGGCCCCAGCGGTCGTTCATCAGCTTCAAGCGATCGACGTCGATGAGCAGGAGTGACAGCGGCACGCCATACCGGCGGCAGCGCGCGATCTCCCGCGTCATCGTCGCATCGAAGTGATACCGATTGAACAGGCCGGTGAGCGGATCCGTGACCGACCGGTGCTCCAGCAGCTCGAGCGCGTCGTGCTCCACGATGGTCGGGGAGACGAGATCGCCGCTGATGTTGAGCAGGTAGTCGACGGCGGCCACGACAGCGCCGACGTTGCGGCCCAACCGGGTCCCGAGCTCGCGGCGATGCGCTTCGATCGCGGCGGCGCGCTCGGCGGCTTCGCTCTCGCTCAGCCGTGCGTGCGGGAAGACGTGCTGGAGTGGCAGCGCGGCGGCCTCCTCGAGCGACGGCTCCCGGCGATCGATGCCGGCGCGGCGGTCGATCCCGCTGCGGCGCTCGTCCACGGGATTACCAGCCGATTGCATAGTTCGTGAGCTTTCCTCGCTGGAACATCAAGCCGTCTCCAGCAAGTCGTCGAGTTTGTCGATTTCCGCGCGGGCCGAAAGGCGCTGGAACGAGGACCGAGCGCGCTGGGCAGCTGCTTTGCCGCCGGTGGCGTCGCCCATCTGGATCAGCAGGTGCGCGAGGTCGCGCTCCGCCATCGCGAGCAGCAACGGACGGCCGTGCTCGGTGGCGCGCTCGATGACTTCGCGCAGCAAGGTCGCGGACTCGTCACGGCCGCCATTCAGCGCAAGCGCGCCGGCCTTGATGCGGAGGTCTTCGGCTTCGCGAACCGGATCCTTGAGCTCGCGGTGGGTCGTGATCGCGCGCTCAATAGCCGTGATCGCGAGGTCCCGTTCACCGCGAGCCACGTGAATCTCGGCGAGGCCCGCGATGGCCTGCGCGGTGAACTGCGGGTCGCCCAACGCCTGGGCTTCCTGAATGGCGATCTGGGCGATCTCCAGGGCGCGGTCCAGCTTGCCCTGCGCGCGGCACACAATGCCGAGGTTATGGCGTGACTCCGCGACGCCGCGGGCGAAGTGCGCCTGCTCGTACGCGGCAATCGCGCGGGTGTACGCGGTGACGGCCCGCTTGTAGTCGCCCTGCATGTTGGCGATGATGCCGAGGTTGTTGGCGCAGCGGCCGACCGTCGCCATGTCGTTGTCGTCGGTCGCCTCTTCCTGGGCACGCGTGAAGAAGTAGGTCGCTTCGTCGATGCCGCCCCGCTCCAGTGCGATGGCGCCGCAGACGTTCAGCGCCCGCACTTCCATCATCCGGTCCTTCAGCGAGCGGGCGCGCAGCTGCGCGACCATCGCCCATTGCTGGCCCACCTCGAGACGGCCGAGGCGGCTGTGCGCGATGCCGAGCAGCAGTGTGAGCAACGCGGACTCTTCGAGCTCGTCCTTGGAGCGCTGGTCGAGATAGGTCAGCAGTTCGGCGTATTTGCCTGCGTCCGCGTACTCCTGCGCGACATGGATCGGCGCGAGCGAGCCGCGGAGCTCGGCGGCGAAGGCCTCGTCCCAGCCCTGATTGGCCAGCTTCCGGATTTCGCTTTCGGCGCCCATCCGCGCGAAGATGCCCTTGGCGGACTTCGCCGCGGCCTGCGCTTCGGCGGTGCGGCCGGTGCGGCGCAACACCACGGCGAGATCGCGCGTGGCTTCGCCCTGGAGGAGCAGCCGCTTATGCAGCTCGGCGCGGCCGATCACCTCGCGCAGCGCCTTCTCGGCCCGGGGCAGCTGATTTTCCACCGCCAGCACCAGCCCGACGATGCGCAGGTCCTCGGCCTCGGCCACGGGGTCGGGCATCTGGCCGCGGATCACGCGGATGCGGTCGAGCTCGCGGTGTGCGAGCTCCGGCTCGCTCCGCGCCGCGCGGATTTCAGCGCGGCCGCGCAGCGTCAGCGCATGGAGGGTCTCGTCATGGCTCGCCTCAGCGGCGGCGACGGCCTGATCGGCAGTCGCCAACGCCTTGTCGAGCGCGCCCTGCTCGCGGTACGCGTTGGCCAGGTTGTGCATGCAATCGGCGACGCCCGCCTGCATGCCGGCGCGATGGTGGGCCGCAGTGGCGATCTCCCACGAGGAGATGGCTTCGGCGTGGCGGCCACGGAGATGGCTGATGATGCCCAGATTGTTCGAGGCGCGGCCGGTCGTGGCGTGATCGCCGTCGCGGCTCGCGGCCATCAGGGCCTGGGTGCAGAAATCGGCGGCTTCGGTGAGGTTGCCGCTGAGGAGGGCGATCGCGCCCCGCGCGTTGAGCGCGTGGCGTTCGACGCCATGCTCCTGGCGCTGACGCGCGGCGGCGAGGGCCTGATCGATCCACTGGAGGCCCTGTTCGTGCCGGCCGAGCCGCGTCTGCGCGATGCCGTAGAGCAGGGCGAGGGTCGGATCGGCGAGCTCGCTCTGGTCGCGCGTAGCCAGGTACTCGACTACCGCGGCATGGTGGCCGGCGGCCGCGAGTGCGCGGGCTTTGGCGACGACGGGCGACGCCTCAGCGAGGCGTTGGTCGCGGGTTTGATCTTTGGACATTGGCGGCTCTCTCGCCTACAGGCCTACCGACCACTCCAACAGCGCTTCCGCAATCTCGTACTCACAGAAATGCTGCAGCGCATACGTGAACGACTTGTCGTCGAGCGACTGGCTCGCGCCGAGTTGCGTCCACGGTACGCTGTTGTCTTCGCGATACCAGAGGCCGAGCAGCTTCGCTTCGATGGCGTTGTCGGTGCTGTCCGCGACGCCGTCGCCGTTCAAGTCGCCGCCGGCGCCACCGTACCAGATTTTCATCTGGGCCGGCGCACCGAACTGCAGGCCGCTGGGCTCGAGGGTCACGCCGATCTTGCTGGTGTCTACGCTGACGGTGATGAGGACTGAATCACCCATCGCAAGCTCGCCCACGCCCGGGACGAACTGCGGGTCGGTCGTCGTCAGCACGAGGAACGGATGCGTGGCAGTATCGATGGTGCTGCTGTAATTGATCTGTACCGAGCGCGACTCGCCGCGCACCGCCCAGAACGACACTTGATACTGGTCGAGACTGAGGGGAGGAGTCAGGGCCATCGTTCCGGAGCGGCGCGCGCGAGGGTCCGACTGTGCCGTGAATTTCGGAGGTGTTGCCCAGCGCAAGGCCTGTAGAGACGCGGGTGCCTTCACCGCTGTGGGTTGGTCCGCGCAGCGCGCAACCGAAACGGCGAGCGCGAACACCATGAGTGAGCGGCGAACGACGAACATCATTGAGGATCTCCAAGGGCTGGGCGCTTGACTACGTTGGTGTCGTGAGGCACTATTGGGGACGTAACAGGTCCCTTTGTGCCTTCCTACGACACCGAAAGTAGGGATATCTTGTCACCTGTCAAGCCCGAAACTGGCCCGAAACGAGTCCCCGTGGCGAACCGCCTGGCGACGCTGTTGGACGTGTTCAGTCCGTGGGACGGCATCTCTCTGAGCTATCGACAATTTGCCGCGGCGTTGGGTGGTGGTGTAACTGAAGCTGCTATAAAGAAATGGCCCCATCGCGAGAAATTTCCCGCCGACGTAGCGCGTCTGATCGTGACGAAGGCGAAAGACATTGGCATCCCAGATGTTACGCTCGAGTGGGTACTTTGGGGCGAAGGTTCAGGTCCCCAAAAGGGGACCAAGAAGGTTCCGCAGCACGCACAGCAGCAGGAACATCAGGAGTTAGCGACGAGTATCGCGGAGGCTTTGGGGACCGACCTGGCCCATAACGAATTCGGGCAGTGGTCATCCGTGGAGGTGCAGCGAACGGTGATTTGGTCCCTGAAAGACTTGGCGCGCCGGCTTTGGGTGCTGCGGTTCCCGATGAGTGAGACGTTCAAGCTGACGGATGAATGGGGTACCAAGATCGGCTTGCCAACCCGTTCCCTTGCTTCCCCACCGGGTACTGATGATTTTTCCGCCGCCCCACCCGCCGCCGCGACGGGCCGATAGCTCAATTGGCAGAGCAACTGACTCTTAATCAGTAGGTTCTCGGTTCGATTCCGAGTCGGCCCATTGGTCCCCGCTGTCACCTCCTTGACGGTCACTTGCTGCGCCGTTGGTACGCTGCCTCTTCCACCTTATCGGGAGCGGTTATGCGTTGCCGGCGTTGGGCTCTACTGTTTGGACTCGTTGTCACCGCGATCGGCGGCCCGCTTGGCGCGCAGGATGCCGCAACAGGAAGACTGAAAGCCGGCGAAATGGTTCGGCTCCGCACCGTCGGCGCGGGAGGGCCACGAATCAGCGGTCGCTACGTCCGGATGGTTGGCGACGCGATGCTGCTGGACGCGAGCACAGGACCGGCTCACGTCAGGATGGTCGCCTTCGATTCATTGTGGACCCGTCACCGTCCAATAATCGCGAACGCGTTCCGTGGTGCGCTCGTCGGCGCAGCGGTGGGCGGTGCGTACCGGCTCGTGCGCAGCGTCCGCGTGTCGTGTCCACCCGCCAGGTCCAGATTCTTGGATTACCGGTGGTTTGACTGCCGAGGCACAGTCGGCAACATCGGGCGCGGCGCCCTGGCCGGCGCGCTGATCGGCGCGGCGGCACGAGTGGCCGTGGGAGAGTTGTTTCCGAAGTGGAAGCTTCGCTTCCCGTGAACTACCTGCGCGTCAAACTTGCACCCACCTGAAGAAAGCTCACCGTCGCGCTGCCCGTAGCCTGGCCACCGTTGAACTTCACGTCGCCGCCGAAGACACCAACCGAGTAGTGGGCGAAGGGCGCGAGCCGCCAGCCGCGGCTCACCCGGTACTCGTACCCGACGCCCAACTGCGGGCCGATCCCCGATGAGGTGACGACATCGGTGCCGTCGTTGACGCGGTGCATCACGAGCGTGGCGCCGCCCCGCAGGTACAACCCCCGCTGCACGTTCGGATACCAGTAGGCGGCGCCCCCGAACGAGAGCAACGTTTGCGTCACACCACCGTCCCGCTCGCGCCACGCGGCGAGCTCCGCGCCGACGCGCACCGCTCGGCCGGTGCTGCCACCGACGCCAAGGAACGCGGAGAGGCCCGTCTTCCGGCGGCCGGCGCAGATGTCGCACGTGACGCGCGCCCATCCCGGTGCCACGCCGACGCTGTACCACAGCCCCCCGCCGCCCGCCGGAGCAGCGCGACGCTGCGCTGCCGCAGTGCTCGTTCCGGCGAGCGCGATCGCCACCAGGATCATCGCATCGGTTCGCATATCGCCACTATAACTCAATTGCGGTGGCCCATTTGGGAGTGACAACGGTCACCGCTCATCGTGTCGGATTGGGGCAAATGTGTGGGCGGAATCCCATGAAACCCGCATCCCTGCTGCTCTTTCTGATCGCTGCCGCCATGGTGTCGGCTGCGTGTCATGACATGCCGGCGGCCCCCGACTACGGTCCGGCCACCGGCAACGCCGCGTCTTTCGGACTTTGGAACCCGGGCCCGAACGACGACTGCACGAAGGCGCAGCACGATGCCTATGCCGTCGTGGGCCCCGACCACAAGCTCTATCCCACGTGGCATCCGCCCATCGACCCCGTGTCCGGCTGCTCCTTCGGACACGATCATGGACGCGATCCGAGCGGCTCGGCGCTGTACCGCGAAGTCGGGCCGATCCCGTTGGGCTACGCGAACGAACAGCTCGACGTGTACGATCCGCTCACGACTCGGCACGAAGATCATTTCGGACACAAAATCGAATGGCAGAACGACGTCCCGATGCACTTCGGCAGCGACGCCGCGGATGCGCTGTTCGCCGTGCGCTGCGACATTCTCACGAAGCTGCATCAGGGCACGCACTCGAAAGACGCGTTCACCAACAATCTGCACGAGCTGGTCTACCATATCCGCTGCAGCGACGGGACCGAGATGCACATCACGATGCTCGCGGCGATCGGCACACCCGGTCAATTCGAGCGTAGCTGCGACGGCACCACCGTTGTGGTCGGACCGGCGACGCCGGCGAACTCGCCCGACGGCGGCGGTGTGCGGATCATTCCCGATCGCACCTGCGTCGATAGCCAGATTCTCGTCCCCGCCGGACGGTTCTCCAACTTCGGGGCGTTGCACGAGAGCTGGCAGACGTCAAACTCCGTGCGGCGCGAGGACGGCCACACGCTTGCGTTCTTCAATCCCTATTACCAGGTGTCCCTGCCGAGCCGGTTCTACGATCCGGCCCTGGTGGGAATTACCGGGCGGCCGATCGACGTGTGCTACGAAGTCACGCCGGCAGGGGATCAGGTCCGTGGCAATGGTGCATGCGCACGATCGACGAGCAACGGCACGATCACCGGCATCACATTCGACGATCCCCGCTCGGTATTCGACGGCACGGACCGCGTCGTCGATGTCAATTCGAACTTCATCGGCAACGAAACTGGACCCGAGGTCTGGTACACCGATCCGTTCGGCAGGCATGGCCGTACGACCCCGTTCCCTGGATCGATCCGTCAGTGGATCGCGCGGATCAATAATGATCGGGGTGGGCTGCAGCTGGAGGGGCCGGGCATCGGTGGGGAGAGAGATTACAGCGGACCGAGGGTGCACGCGCCGAACTGATTGTGCGTGGTGCGTCGTGCGTGGGCCCACGTACCACGCACCTCATTTCTTACGTGACACCGATCCGATCGCGTTAATCAAATCGCCAAGATCATAAGGTTTCGTCACCGACGGCTGACCGCAGGTTTCTAGGAACGACCGCGTTTCTCCTCTGGCCTGATCTCCCGTCACGAATACGAAACGCTTCGCGATGAGCGGCCGGCTGCTGACGAGCTGCTCGTACATCGCGCGCCCGCCGAGCCGCGGCATCTGCAGGTCCGTGACGATGGCGTCGAAGGTGTTGTCGCGATCGCCGAGCCGCTCCATCGCCTCGAGCCCGTTCTCGACCGCGACGATCTGATGACCCTCGCGCTCCAGAAGCAGCACCATCGCCTGCCGGTTCACGGCATCGTCATCGACGACGAGAATGCGCATGCGCGGCAGGCTTTCCGCCGGTGTCGACAGCGGCGTGTGCGCGCCCAGGAGGCTGCGCGGCAACGTCACGACGACTTCCGCGCCCGTGCTGCCGCCGCGCGGCCGCAGGCGGAGGTTGCCACCGGCCGATTGCGCCAGCGCCCGGGCGAGCGCGAACTCCACCTCGCCACCGCCACCCGTTTGGGTGAAGCGGAACGGCGAGGTGAGCCGCTGCTCCGCCTCGACGGCGAGGGGCGTGCCCGAATCCCACAGGGACACCACGATCGATGGTCCGGTCGGGATCACCTCGAGCCGCAGCTCGCGCGGCGGCTGCGAGGCGCGTAGCCGGCGCAACGAGAAATCGAGCAGCTTGGTCAACATCTCGGTGAGCTGCGCCATGGGGCAGGCGACCATGGGCAGGTCCCCGGGGACCGAGCGCACGATCTTGACGCCGAGCTCGCGGAAGGTCGATTCGCGCTCCGCCAGCACGCCGTTGATGACCACAGCCGCGTCGCACGGTTCGGCGGCGCCCGCCGGGTGGGCGGCGAGCTCGAGAAAGTGGCTGGTGATCTCGGCGGCGCGCCGCACCTCGCCGTGCAGCAGCACCAGCGCGCGGGCGCGTTCGGGATCGAGCGGGCTGCCATGCAGCAAATCGGCGAGAGCGCCGATGGCGGCGAGGCGGTTGTTCAGGGCATTGAGAACGTTGGCCGAGCCTTCGTCGAGTACGACGTGCTTGATCTCGGGCGAGGCTTGCGGGGCGGACTTGAAGGAAGGTGGTGGGAGTGAAGGAGGCGCTGGGCGAGCACGAGCCGCTGCCGGGACCTGCGCCTGCCGTCCCAGCAGATACCCGATCAGCGCGCCTACTGCCGCGCCAAACCCGAACGCCACCCATAGCTCCATGCCGAAAAGCTATGCGACGCGCGAGTTTGCGCGAGCAGCCAGGCATCACGCCGGGCTTGCGACCACCGTCACACGGTCTCTATTTTTCTTCGCCCGCCCTGGTGGTGAAACTGGTAGACACGCTGTCTTGAGGGGGCAGTGCCGCAAGGCGTCTCGGTTCGAATCCGAGCCAGGGCATTCTCAGTCTAGGTCCCGCCGTCTCCTCCCGTCGATGTCAGCCAAACCGCTTCGTCGCACGTTCACGTGCTTTGCGTGCTTCCTCTTCGCGGTTCCTCGGTGGCGCCTTAATCGTCAGCGAGTCGATCAGCCGGCGGGCGATCGATGTGACGTCCTCCACTGCGCTGTTGAAAGCCGCCTCGTTTGCGTGGGACGGGTGCGTCGCGCCGCTCAATTTGCGCACGAATTGTAGCGCCGAAGCACGGATTTCGTCGTCAGTCGCCGGCGGGGCGAAGTTGGCCAGCGTCTTGATGTTTCTGCACATATCGGGTCCTCGTGATGGTCATCCTAAATAGGGCTACCACAACGACATTGGAATATGTCGATTTCTCGGGGGCTCGTTCGTCGCTTGGATGGAAGCAGACGGATGCACCAGGACCTAACCAGAAAGCGAGACGGAGGGGCAATGCGTTTCATCGTGATGGTGAAGGCCAACAAGGACTCCGAGTCGGGCGTCCTGCCGACTGAAGAGCAGCTGCGGGAGATGGGCAAGTTCAACGACGAACTGGCGAAGGCGGGGGTCATGCTGGCGGGTGAAGGACTCCAGCCGAGCTCCAAAGGAGTCCGCATCAGCTTCGCAGGCACCAAGCGGACGGTGCGCGATGGCCCGTTCGCCGAAACGAAGGAGCTGGTCGCCGGCTTCTGGATCTGGCAGGTGAAGTCGAAGCAGGAAGCGCTCGAATGGGCGAAGCGGATTCCCTTTTCTCAGGGCGAGGAGGTTGAAATCCGCCAGGTCTTCGAGGCCGAAGATTTCGGCGAGGCGTTCACACCCGAGCTCCGCAAGCAGGAAGAACAGCAGCGGGCCGCGATCGCCAAAAACAAGCAGCGCGCGGGGAAATGACCATGAAATTCATGACGATTGTGAAGACACGCGAGACCGCTGCGCCGCCGTCGCCGGCGCTCATCGAGAAGATCGTGAAATTGGGCGAGGACGCGGCCAAGAAGGGTGTCATGGTCGGGATGGGTGGTCTGGGGCCGACGGCGCTGGGCGCGCGCGCCCGGCTCAGCAACGGCAAGATCACCGTTACGGACGGTCCTTTCACCGAAGCGAAGGAAATCATTGGTGGTTACGCGATCTACGATGTCGCTTCGAAGAAGGACGCGATCGAGTGGACCCGGAAATTCCTGGAGGCGCACATCGGACTTTGGCCCCAGGACATCGAAGTCGAAGTGCGGCAGATGATGGATGACCCGTCAGAAGGCTGCTGACGCCATCGATGCGGTCTGGCGGATCGAATCCGCCAGACTCATCGCCGGGTTGGCGCGCCTCGTCGGTGACATCGGCGTCGCCGAAGACCTGGCGCAGGACGCGCTCGTCGCCGCGCTCGAGCAGTGGCCCGAGTCCGGCGTCCCGGACAATCCCGGCGCCTGGCTCATGGCGACGGCAAAGCATCGTGCGATCGACCACCTGCGGCGCGGCAAGATGCAGGACAAGAAGCACGAACATCTCGGTCGTGAGCTCGAGGAGCGGCAGGTCAGTCCGGAGTCCGCGCTCGCGGCCGCCATCGACGATCACGTAGGCGACGACTTGCTCAGCCTGATCTTCACGGCCTGCCACCCGGTCCTCACGACCGAGGCACGCGTCGCACTGACGCTGCGGCTGCTCGGCGGATTGACGACCGACGAGATCGCGCGCGCGTTCCTCGTGCCCAAGGCGACGATTCAGCAGCGGATCGTGCGCGCCAAGCGCACGCTGGCGGCGGCGCACGTGCCGTTCGAGGTGCCGCGCGGCACCGAGCTCGCCCAGCGACTCGAGTCGGTGCTCGAGGTCGTGTATCTCGTCTTCAACGAGGGCTACTCGGCGACGGCGGGCGACGAGTGGGTCCGGCCGGCGCTCTGCGAAGATGCGCTCCGCCTGGGGCGCATCCTCGCCGAGCTGGCTCCCGCCGAAGCGGAGGTCCACGGGCTCGTTGCGCTGATGGAGATCCAGGCGTCGCGCATTCGTGCCCGCGTGGGACCGGCCGGTGAGCCGATTCTGCTGCTGGACCAGGACCGCGGGCGCTGGGATCATCTGTTGATCAGGCGCGGTCTGGCGGCGCTCGAGCGCGCGGAAGCGCTTGGTGGTGCCTCCGGACCCTACACGCTTCAGGCTGCCATTGCCGCGTGTCATGCGCGAGCCCACACGGCCGAAGAGACGGACTGGACGCGCATCGTGGCACTGTACGACGCCCTGGCGCAGCTGATGCCGTCGCCGGTGGTGGACCTGAACCGCGCGGTGGCGTTGGGGATGGCCTTTGGGCCGGCGGCGGGACTCGAGGTGGTGGATTCGCTGACGACCGACCCGGCGCTAGCCGGTTATCATCTTCTCCCGAGTGTGCGCGGAGATCTGCTCGCCAAGCTCGGCCGGTTCGAGGAGGCGCGTACCGAGCTGGCCCGTGCGGCCGCATTGACGCAGAATGTCCGCGAACGCGAACTACTTCTCAAAAAAATGGAGGCTCTGTGAAGAAGGAGTGGGCGCCGCAGCTGCTGAGCGTTCTCAGAATCGTCGTCGCCTTCCTGTTCTTCCAAGTGGGTTCGGCAAAGTGGTTCGGATTCCCGGCGGCCATCTTGCCGGGGGGCATCACGGCGCCGGTAGGATCGCTGATCTGGTTCGCGCCATTCCTGCTGATCAAACGAAACACAGATGCCCCACAGGCGCGAAAAATCGGAGCCCGGGAGAGTGAGAGCCAACAAAATCAAATACCCAAGGATGAATTTAACAAAAGCCGTTAGACCCAGCGTTCAGCATGCGGCTTCGTTTTTTCCGACGGAACAAAACTGCGTGAAGACGGTTTCTCCAGCAAATGAATCTAGCTTTCAAATCGGCCAGATCAAAGATCGATCTGTCGCGACCCTACGGCGAGGAAAATATGTTTTCGATATCTTCAAAATCCTCCGAACCGAACCTGATCGATTATCGGGATAGATTGGGAAACTATGGACTGACAACGGCCCGAATTCTGTATCGCTTTCCCGACTATCCGGCGCTCTTGCAAACCTACGTCTGGCAAGAGTTCGACATCTATCCGAAATTCCCTTCGCTTAACCTATTTCTGAAATTTTGGGTGGAAAAGATTGAAGGGCCTGCATTCGGTCACTGTCGCTCACGCAAAATTAATTAAGCCTTCAGAAATCCAGGCGATCGACAGAGAATTCAGACTGCAGTAAAGGGACAACCGTGGGGCTAAGGGCAGGACTCAATGTC
>Ga0137418_10001801_pt1 | contig 19655 bp, 22 predicted proteins | sample CZODoug3_1_2_16f_FD_122242 | JGI IMG/M metagenome (GOLD analysis project Ga0137418, IMG submission 122242) | Vadose zone soil fungal communities from Angelo Coast Range Reserve, California, USA - CZODoug3_1_2_16fungal (Hybrid Assembly) | ecosystem: Environmental > Terrestrial > Soil > Vadose...
TGTTGCGATTGTGGGATTTTGATGATGACTTCGCCGACTTTGGCGAGGCCGAGTTCTTCGCGGGCGATGGACTCGATCTTGTGCGGGTCGGACTTGAGTTCCTTTACTTCCTGAGAAAGTTCGCTGTTCTCCTTGTTGAGTCGAGTAATGTCGGACTGCACGCGTTCGATGTCCAGTTTGGTGCGGCGCATGGCCAGAAAGCCGTGGGTGCCGAAGATGTCGTGAAGAAATAGAGCGAAGACGCAGAAGGCGAGGATGGCGCGTCCGTATTGGGACCAGAGAGCGGCGAGTGTGGTTTGTTGCGGCATGGGTCATGCACCTATCGAATTACGAGATTACCGCGCCAGTAGACTTCGCACAAGACTGAAGGAGCGATAATGACAATGGTCGCGGGTTCTGGCGAGTTGATCACCGCTTGAGTTTTTCGGAGTTGGCGCGGATCCACGCCGCAAATTGTTCCTCCGTTATGTCTCCGCCGGCAAGATCCAGGACGGTCCGAATTTCGTCCAGGCGCTCTGAGGTAAGCCGCCATCCGTTTAGCCGCAAGAAAAGAGCCGTTGCGATAAATGCGATTCGCTTATTGCCGTCGACGAATGCGTGATTTTTGACTAAGCCGAAACCATGTGCTGCCGCGAGTTGGGCGACATCCGCGTTCGTGTCATTAATACAAGTTCGGGCCGGTGCCAAGCCGCATCCTGTGGCTTGGTCAAAAAATCCGGAGATACATCGGCAGTGTTAGACAAACGTTTCTACGAGGAGAGAATCCAGTCGGTGGCTTCGCGGACGAGTTTGGCGGAGGCGGCAGAGCTCTCGGTTTCGACGTAGAGGCGGAGCAGGGGTTCGGTGCCGGAGAGGCGGAGGAGGATCCATGAGCCGTCGTCGAAGGCGAATTTTGCGCCGTCGGTGCGGTCGATGGATTTTACTTTGCGGCCGAGAAGAGTTGAGGCTTCGGTCTTGGATTTCTGGATGGCTACGGTTTTTTGTTCGTCGGTGAGGTGCAGATTTTCGCGGGTGGGAGCAAAGGGGCGGCCGACTTTCTTGAAGAGGTGCTGAACCTGTTCGCCGATGGATGCGCCACGGGCGGCGATCATTTCGGCGGCCAGTAGGCAGGCGAGGATGCCGTCTTTTTCTGGGACGTGGCCACGAATGGTGAGGCCGGCGCTTTCTTCTCCGCCCAGGGCGATTTTATCCTCGCGAATGAGTTGGCCGATGTATTTGAAGCCGACGGGAGTTTGATAGGTGGTTTGAGCGTGGAACTTTGCGGCGGCGTCGACGAGTTCAGAAGTGGCAACGCTGCGGGCGGCGGGCATGTTCCATCCGCGGGATTCGACGAGGTAATCGTAAACGAGCGCAAGAATAAGATTGGGCTGGACCCACGCGCCGTCGGAATCGACGATGCCAAAGCGGTCGGCGTCGCCGTCGGTGGCGAGTCCGGCGGTGGATTTGGAGGAGAGGACGAGGTTGCGGAGGGGGGCGAGATTTTCTTCGCTGACGTCGGGGCCGGTGCCGTCGAACAGCACGTCGCGATCGGCGCGAATGGTTTCGACCGGGACGCCGTGATCGGCGAGAATCTTGTTGAGGTAGCCCGCGCCGCAGCCGTGCAGGGCGTCGACGGCGAATTTGGTTTTGGCTTTGGCGAGGACGTCGAATTTTACGAGTTGCTGGAGACGCTTGAGATAATTTTCGCGGAGATTGGTTTTTTCGACTTGAGTGGAGTGGGATTTGAGTGGAGCGACTCCGCCTGCGGCGAAAAGTCTTGCGGCACGGGCTTCAACGTCCTTGGTGACTTCGGGAAGAGCGGGGCCGGCATCTGCAGAAGAAAATTTCAAGCCGTGATATTGCGCGGGATTGTGGCTGGCGGTGAAATTGACGGCACCGTCCAGTTTGCTGCGCTGAATCTCGTAGGCGATGGCGGGAGTAGGAGTGAAGGTGTCGCAGAGCAGCGCGCGGATACCGTGCGATTGCAGAATGGCGACGGCAAGGGCGGAAAATTCCTCGGAGTAGAAACGAGTGTCGTAACCGACGAGAATGGTGGGCTTGGCGGATTTGGTTTTAACGTGTTCGGAGATGGCGGTGACGGCGAGACGCACGTTGGCGAAGGTGAAATCGTCGGCGATCAATCCGCGCCAGCCGGAAGTGCCGAATTTGATGGGCGATGGAGCGATCGAGGGAGAGGCGCTCATTTTTTCACCTCAATTGTTTTAACAGAAAGCCTGGAATACGGTGGGTAGTGTAGCGCTGTCGAGGTTCGGAGAAAAGGGATTAGGGTTTGGGACCAGAGAATGGGAATTGGTTCAGAGCGAACAGTGAGCGGCGAACAGACAAAAAGCAACGCGCCGGCTCGAAAAGCGGCGACGACAGGAGAAAGAGCATAGCCAAGAGTGGCTGTGCAACGAGAGGTGGGTCGGATGGGCAGGCGAGTGGAAGCGAGAGTGGTACTGGTGAGCTGCGGGAGTTTGACGGATGCGCGTAACATTGCAAAGACTGTGGTGGAGAAGCGGCTGGCGGCTTGCGTCAGCGTGAATTCGTGGCCAGTAGAGTCGGTCTACCGTTGGAAAGGGGAGGTCCAGAAGGCCGAGGAATTCTTGCTGGTGATTAAGACGACGACGCGACGATTGAAAGAGTTGGAGAAAGAAGTCCTGCGGCTGCACAGCTACGAGGTGCCGGAATTTTTGGTGATCAAGATCGAAGGTGGATCGGCGGCATACTTAAAATGGCTCCTCGACAATGGCTGAGTCAGCGATCGGTGGTCAGTGAAACCAGCATGAGGGGGCCAAGGATTCAGACATAAAGCAACGCCTGGTCGAGGTCGGCAGTGATGTCTTCGAGGTCTTCGATACCTACGGAGAGACGCACCAGGCCGTCGGAGATGCCGATGCGTTCTTGAACTTCTTTGGGCATGGAGGCGTGGGTCATGAGCGCGGGCAGCGAGATTAAAGTTTCTACACCGCCGAGGCTTTCGGCCAACGCGCAGAGTTTCACTTGATTGAGAAAACGGCGTGCGGCTTCCAAGCTGCCGAGATCGAAGGAGAGCATGGCGCCGGGACCGCGCTGCTGTTTGCGGGCGATTTCGTGCTGGGGGTGGGAGGGCAAACCCGGGTAGTAGACTTTGCGGACTTTGGCGTGAGCGTCGAGGTGGCGGGCAACGGCGATGCCGTTGGCGTTGTGCTGCAACATACGGATGGCCAGGGTCTTAATGCCGCGGGAGACCAGGAAGCAGTCCATGGGGGCGAGGCCGGCGCCGGCGGAGCGTTGGATGAAATAGATTTTCTCGGCGTCTTCGGGGCGGGTGAGGACAACGCAGCCGCCGGTGGAGTCACTGTGGCCGTTGAGGTATTTGGTCATCGAGTGGACGACGATGTGCGCGCCAAGAGCGATGGGGCTTTGCAGGTAGGGGCTGAGAAAAGTGTTGTCGACAACCAGCAGAGCATTGCGATCGCCGGCGATTTTGGCGATAGCGGCGATGTCGGTGATGCGCATGGTCGGATTAGTGGGCGTTTCGACGTAGAGCATGCGGGTATTGGCGCGCATGGCGGGGAGCACCAGTTCCGGCGAAGAGGTGTCTACGAAGGTGAACTCGATGCCGAAGTGGACGAGAAGTTGGGTGGAGAGGCGGTAGACGCCGCCGTAGACCGCTTCCGAAAGCACAACGTGATCACCGGGGCGGAGCAAGCGGAACACAGAATCGATGGCCGCCATACCGGAGGTAAAAGCGTAAGCGGCTTGGCCGCCTTCCAGCTTGGCGAGCGTTTTTTCCAGAGCTTTGCGGTTGGGGTGATTGGTACGGGCATAGTCGAAGCCCTTATTTTTGCCGAGTTCGTCCTGCACATAGGTGGAGGTTTGGTAGATGGGGGCAACGATAGCGCCTGTAGCCGGATCCGGCTCTTGTCCTACGTGGATGGCATTTGTTGCGAAACCCATGAAGATCTCCTTATAAGCGACGGGCATTTGAGCACACGCGGTGACAGCCCGTTTAGCAACGCGAAACTAAGTTCACGTGGCGGAAGTGAGAGGTCGCCGTGCAGCAACGCGGCGACAGGACCTTCGGCAAGCGAAAGCCGTACAGTTTAAACAAATTACAGGACGTATCGTTCGGCGTCAATTGGCAGGCACCTCGAAGCAAGCAGTAGAGGTGAAAGCCACGAGGATGTGGTTGATTCTGGCCGATTGGGAAATGTTTCCTGGAGCCGGCACTAAGCGAGGCTTGACGAGCCGCCCGGTTTCCGTGGACGATGAACAAGGGCCAGACATGAAAAGAATCTTAGCTTTTGCCATTCTAGTGTACGTCGGCGTTGCGGCTTCTAATGTTGCGGCGCAGGATAATTCTCAAAGCGGCACAAACCAAAGCGCACCCGCAGCGGATAAAGCAGACCCGCCTGCAACGCCGGTCAAACGGCTGACAATCGAAGTCACCGGCGGCGAAAACAACGTTGCGGTGCCGAACGCCAGTGTCTACTTGAAGTACCAGGAAGCAAGAGTTCTTCGCAAAGACAAGAAATATGCGCTGAACGTGAAGACCAACCACGAGGGATCGGCGCATATTCCCGATGTGCCGCTGGGAAAAGCGTTAATTCAAATCGTTGCGGACGGCTGGAAGACTTACGGGCAGTATTACGAGATCGTGGACGCCGGAGCGACGATCAAGATTCATCTGGACCGGCCGCCGAAGTGGTACTGAGACAAGCGACGGAAAAGTTTTACATAGTGATGCCCTGAAATTGTGCAAAACGCACCAGCTTGTTGGAATAGGTGGAGTTAGGTACGAGCAGCGGGTGTTTTTTCACAGAGTTATCCACACTTGTGTTGAAAACTTCACGGAGAATAAATATTGTTTGCGGAGTTCGGAACGAGTGATGCAGCGGTGGCACCAGCAAACGACTAAGTACTGAAAGAAGAGTAGTTAGCGGTGTGAAAGGTAGTTACAGGAATGGATGAGACGTTCGAAGGCCGGTTTGCGGAGGCTCAGCTGCTGTGGGGGAACATTACAGCACGCCCGCTGCGAGCATTTTTGAATATATTGGCGATCACCATTCAAGTTTTTCTAGTGTTGATGATCGTTGGGCTGACCACCGGCGTGATTTCCGAATGGGGAAAACGAGTGGAGGGAGTGGGCGCGGATATTCTGGTGCAGCCGCCCAACTCTTCCATGTTCCTGGCGTTCTCACGAGCGGTGATGCCGGAATCGCTGGCGGACAAAGTGGCACAGCTTCCCGGAGTGGATGAAGTTGCGCCGACGCTGACGCTGATGGACCAAAAAAACTTTGTGCTGGTGTATGGGATTGACTTTCAAAGGTTTAACGCGCTGAGTAAGGGATTTTTGTTTCGTGCAGGGCGGCCGTTTGCGGGAGCCGACGAGGCGATGGCGGACGACATTGTGGCGCAAACAAAACATTTGAAGGTAGGGGACAAGGTGACGCTGCTGAGCCACGAGTTCACCATTTGCGGGATTGTCGCGCACGGCAAAGGCGCGCGGTACTTCGTACCGCTAAAGACCGCGCAAGACATTGCCGGAGCCGACCAGCGGGTGTCGATGCTATATGTGCGCAGCAAGGGCGATATCGAGGCGACCCGCGAACAAATTCTGAGCGTGGCCCCGGGCAACGGCGTGAAATCCGTGGCTGAGTACACCACGCTGATGAATTCATCCAATCTGCCTGAGTTGAAACCATTTATTCGAACGATGGTCGGCCTGGGGATGGTGATCAGCTTCCTGGTGGTGCTGCTGAATATGCACACCATGGTGATGGAACGAACCCGCGAAATCGGAATTTTGAAAGCCTTGGGCAGCTCCCGGATGGATATCGTTAGACTTTTCCTGGGAGAAACCCTGGTTTTAGCTATCATTGGCGGGGTGAGCGGGATTGCCGTCACTTTTTTGGCTGAAGCGATCTTGAAAGAAACTACCCCGACGCTGCAGATTTTGATCACGCCCGGATGGCTGGCAGGATCGCTGCTGTTGGCGTTGGCCGGAGCGGCGGCGGGAGCGGTGTATCCAGCGGTTCGCGCGTCGGGTTGCGATCCGGTGGTAGCGCTCGCCTACGAGTAAGGCCCGCGGTGAAGATGAGTCATGGATTGCCAGTTTCAAATCAAACTGATATTAGATTATGGGCGGAGCAAAAGATGCTCCGCCCGATTTTTTGTAGGAACACCGTTTATAGGAACGCGGTTTTCGGCAACACGGTTTTCAGCGACACCAGTGGTGAGCGAGGAAACGGATGAGTGAAATTCGGATGGCGCCCGCGGGCGACAAACACTACGAAGCAACGGTAGTGGAACGGCGGGACATTTGCGAGGATTTGTGGCTGGTGAAGGTGGACCCGGGCGGTCCGTTTCAGTTTAAGGCCGGGCAGTACGCCACGCTGGGAGTGGATGTGGAAGGAAAGAGAGTGGAGCGAGCGTACTCGATCGTTTCGTCGCCGTACGAAAACGGATTGGAATTCTTTGTAGAACTGGTGCCGCAAGGCGCGCTGACTCCGCATCTTTACAAACTGCATCCCGGCGACAAGCTGTTCTGCCGCAAGATAGCCAAGGGACGGTTCACGCTGGACTTGCGCAGCGGACGCCCGAATCATCTGCTGCTTTCGACGGTTACCGGGCTGGCGCCATTCGTGAGCTATGCCAGAACGCTTTATAAGGACTGGAAATCGGGAAATACCGGAATGCCGGGCAATCACAAACTGTTCTGTTTGCAAGGCGGCAGCCGGTCTTGGGAATTTGGCTATCGAGATGAGATGGAAAAATATGCCGCGGAAGTTCCGTGGCTGAAGTACGTGACCACGGTAAGCCGACCATGGGAAGACGCGCAGTGGCAGGGTGAGACCGGACGGGTGGATGATCTGGTCCGCAAGTATTCGGATTTGTGGGGGTTAAAACCCGCGGATACCACGGTGTACCTCTGCGGGCATCCCAGCATGGTGGAAAATGGACGGGGAATCATGCAGCGCGCGGGCTGGAAGAAGGACCAGATGTTCGAAGAGGTCTATTTCCAACCGGCCAAGGAAGCAGAAACGGATTAGCATCGCGCTTCGTTGCGATTACCAGCCCGTAGTACAAGCGCGTTGGTAGAGTAGCTGTGACTTACTTGCGGCGCGATTTTTTGCCGTTGCTGGTGTCGGCTGCGATTTGCAACACCTCGCCTTTGACGCCCATTGTGAATTCGTGAATTTCCGCGTGCTTGGAACCGTCGAAAACTTCCAACGTAAAGCGCGTGCCCGGTGCGATCCGCCACAAAACGTCTGAGAGTTCCTGTGCGGTGCAATAGATTCCAACGTTGCGGCCGCGTCCATAATTTTGCACGTTGATGATGTCGCCAGCTTTCAGCCCGCCCTGGGCCGCGGAACTGGAAGGTTCCACCGAAGTAATTAAGACTCCCGCGGAATCCACTTTCTTAGCGCGCTTGCAGTCGTGATAGCCGTCCTTAATGGCATTCGCCGCACCTTTGTCGGTGGGCTGGTCTTTTACATCGGGAGTAACGGTGATCATGGCCACGCCGAAATGATTCTGCTTGGCGCCGCCGGTAAGCACGATTTCCTGTGGACTGGTGTTGACCGGAGTCACGCCATCGCAAATGTTTCTGGTGGAGAGATAGCCGAGGATGGGATCGGGTTGGGTGTGTGACCGGCTTTGATAGGTGGTCAGCTCATATTTAATCCGGAGCACCGTGCCGTTGTCTTCAACGAAGGCGGTCATGCGGTGCTTTTGCTCCGGGATGGCGCATGACGGATTTGCTGGGTCGCCAGATGCGGGCAAGGTTGCCAGCCCAGTGATGGCGTCCTGTTCAAAGTGGCCTTCGAAAGTCCATGGCGAATCTTGAGCCTTCAGGTCGGTACCATCGGAATAGAGATAGCGAAAGCCAGCGCATCCTGTTTTGCACTGCCACCACCCGGAAAGCGCCTTGCGCTGATCGATCTGTTGCTGTGAGGCTTGCACCACGGCGTGGGCCTTTTTCTTTTTGGCATCAAGCACGTAGATGTGATCCTGGGCGCTTCGAGCTTTGTCATCGGCGGGATTGCTTAAGAGATAAAAATGCAGGGATTTTGCCGCGTCGTCGAGTTGGCCGGTCAATTCCTGGGAAACCGATTGACCGAGATAGATATCGCCCCACCACGGCGCCAGTTGCAACGCCTTGGAGAACGCTTCGAGAGCGATTTTCTCGTCGTCAGGCGATTTAGCTTCCTGGTGAAGGGTCATGCCCTCAATCAAGTTGCGGCGGGCATCTTCGGGAACGGCAGGAGCAGGATCAAGCGCCGTGGCGGCCTGAATCACTTTCTCGCGCAGAGCGTCGTCGCCGGGATTCTGCTGGAGTTGAGCGACCATCTCCTTGAAGGCCTCACGCGGCGATTGCGCGGCGAGTGAGAAAGCGCCCAAGAGTACAGCCAACAGTAGTGCCGCGAAGTGTGCCTTTTTCATTTCCGTGTCCTCATTTTTCGCGCGGTCATTCCGAGAGCAGAAGCTTGATGCGGCTTCGCACTTCCTGGCGATCGCGGATTTGCCGAACCAAAACCTTATTTCGCGCGGCGAGCGCATTCAACTGTTCTTCGGAGAGGTTCGTGAGGGTGTCCACCTGTTTACGGGCGACGTAGGTTGCAGCGCCATAATAGAGTTCGGCTGCAAAGATTTTGGCCTCGCCTCTAAACAGCTTGCATTGCGACTGAAACGTTTCTGAAGGCGCACCTTCACAAGTGCTATCCAGCGCCAAATTTAGCAATTGCTCCCGGGTTTGCGCATTCCAGCCGGCGTAACCGGTTTTCAGGAAATGCGCCAGGATGCCTGCATCTGCAGCCAACTGCGTCCGAGTTTCGTTCGTAGTCATCCGTTCGACGGCGTGCATCACCGTATCCGTTTGCGGTCGGCCTTTATCGAGAATGCTGATCCATTGCGCGGCTTTGTCCTGCGGCAAACCACGAGTTCCAGCCAACAGTCCGTCCTGGACCTTATCAGCAATCAGATCGACGGCCTGCTCTTTCACTTTGTCGACGAACTGTTTCCTGGCTTCCTCGGAAAGCTGGTTCCACTCCTCGATGTCTTCGGCGCGGTGGTCAAACCCGAGTTGCTTGATCGCAGCCAGATTGCTCTCGATCTCACGAGAGAGCTTCTGGTCCTGGGCGATCAATTGGCCTAGCATCCCGATGTGCGCTTGCAGCGTTTCTGCGTCGCGTTGTATGCCGGTGCGGTTCGCCATCCACTGTTGCTTTAGGGATAGGCATTCCTGTTCCAAAGGGGAACCTTTTTCAAAATGCCCACAATGCTGATTCAGATCTTTGCCCGCACTGACCAGTCCGTCTACCCGCAATTGAAGCGGAGCGATTCGAGGCAGTAGCGCTTGCCGAATGTCTGGTGGAAAGCTCTCAGGTATCTGAGGGGCTAGAGGGATCTGTGCGGCCACAGCAGCAGTGAACAGGAGCGACACTGTGGCCAGTGGGAGGCCGAGACGGGTGCAGGCCCGGAGTTGGGAGAGGAGATTCACCATGGCGTCAAGGCTGCGCAGCCGGTGCGGGAGTCGTCGCAGAAGTAGGAGAGGAGCCTGGTCCGCCGGGGCTCAGGTCGACCTGAATTGCGCCGAAGTCACCGTTCGAAGCGTTGTTTGAATCGAGCAGGGACTTCTTAATGGCGTCGCGGTCTTTTACGACCTGCACAAATTCTTCGGGCGTTTTCCCGGGGTTCGGCTGGGCATCGATAGAGTTCAGCGCCTTCTGCATTTTCCAGGCGGCGGCAAGCTTGGGATCGGCCGCAATGTCCGGAGGAAGTTGCAGGTTGATTGGCGGGATGTGGTATTGCTCCATACGTTTTGCGATCTGGCCGGCCTGATCCAAATCACTCTTCAGTTTGTTGGTGACCTTTTCTACAGCTCCCCGCCCGTAGTCGGTCGAGGGAGCGGCGGGGCAGCTGACATCCATCGATTTGCCGTCAAACGCTTTCCCAGCTTCCGGAGCGAGATCGTGGAAGTCGGTGTAGTTGTTGAGTGCCATGTCCTCGAAGGCAATGCGGCTGACATAGGCCATGCAATGCAGCTGCTTCCATGCCTTTTGTGCCGCGGCACTGCCGGAAGAGTTTTCGGAGTTCGAAGAAACGGCGAGGCTTTGGTTCAGGAATGTGGAAGCTGAATCGTGCGCATTGGCAAATGAGTTCTGCGAGTTCCGTAGTTCCCGCGCCTTGCGGGCCTTGTAGCGTGCGAGGTCATCCGTCTGGGCTGCGTCTTCCGCGTTCTCAGCGTCTCGACTAGCCCCTGCAGCGATACGGTTACCGTCGGCTGTCGCGGCATTGCGTTGCGCGGCCTCGCGCGCGCGCGCGTCGTCCAAGGCCTTCTGGTAGGCCTGAACGAAGTTGATCATCGGGTTTGACGCAACTGCCGTTGTGGTCGCCGCGATTGATTTTGGGCAGCTGACCTGACCGGAGCCCTTACCATCGCAGATGCAGCCGTTCTGGTTGACCCAAGCCTGATAGTTGCTGGCGGCCGTGCCGCCGGAGGCGGTACAAGCGTTGAACATCCGCTGAACTTCCGCGGCTTCGACCTGAGCGTGTGCGGGGCGAGCCGCAAATAGTGCGCCAGACGCACACACCAAGAGTACGAGCAGTGCGAAGTGCTTGAAGCTTTGGGAAAGCGGCTTAGGGACGTCGAGATGGCTGGGCAAGGTTTCCTCAACCCGGAAGAGTGGTGATTCGAAAAAAGGGAACTTCGATAACTCACTCTAAGCGGAAAGATAGCAACCATGAGCATCAGGGGGTAATAGTACTAACGGGGGTGCGTGTTCAATCGGAGAATGGCGAGTGCGCCGCCGACGGGATGTCCGGGGGGTATGGGAAGCAAAAGAGCCGGGCTGGAAGAAAGACCAAATGTTCGAGGAGGTCTATTTTCAGCCGGCGAGAGAAGAATAACGGAAGAGGAGCCCCACGCTGGTTGCCTGAGGAACTCTTAAGTTCTGTCACCATCGAGGACTTCGTCAGCAGGAACAGCCGCTGCGTACAGTCGTTCGGCGGTCTGACGTTATGTTTGTGTAGGTACGGCCGTGGGGAGTTGGCGCTGCACAACCAGGAGCGTCAAATCGTCCGCTTGCTTAAGACCTTCGGCAAAACTCGCCAAGTCACCCAGACACTCAGAGATCAAGCCATCAGGTGCGTTCCCTACGTGCCTCGCCGTGAGTGCGCGAATTCGTTGGAGACCATACTCTTGGCCCGCGCGATTCCGAGCTTCCGTCAGTCCATCGGTATACAGAAAAACGGTATCGCCCTGCGCTAATGTTAGGCGATGGACCGGAAAGCGCGCATTGCAGAACATTCCCAGAGGTACTCCCGTGGAATCCTTCGGCAGAACTCCGTCCGCATGGATGTGAAGAAGAGGGAGATGGCCTGCGCTGACAAACTCCACCAAACCATCCGGAGTAGCTCGCCCGACAACCAGAGTCGCAAATTGTCCGGCAAGAGTGCTCTCGCAGAAAATGCGGTTGGCGTCCTCTACCATCCGATCGAGTGGGAGACCAGCCTCGGCGAGACTGCGAAACGTAGCGTGAAGGTGACTCATGAGCATCGATGCGGCCACACCCTTGCCGGAGACATCCCCTAGCATGAAGAGTAGTCCGCCATCTGTTTCAACAAGGTCGCAGTAGTCGCCGCTGACCATGCCGGCGGGTTGGTAGTGGAAGCGTACGTCCCAGCCTTTTGGCGCCAGATCGAGATTAGGCAGGAGGCGTCGCTGGATGAGAGCGGCAAGTGACAAATCACTCTCCAAGTCGCGCTGTTCAGAGCTCGTTAGATGGTCGAGGCAGAACCGCACCAAGGGATCGGCCAGCAAACGTTCCGCTTCAACGGAGTCGTGGCAGGTCTCGCAAAGCCCGAATGTTCCTTGATCGATGCGGAGCAAGGCGTCATCCACTGCCGTCAGCAGTTGCGAAAGAGAAGGATCCGAGGCGGGGGAATGCAAAGCGGCATGAAGGCGCTCGCGGCGCCTTTCCAGTTCGGTGCGCAGATACGTTTGTTCGGCGGTGATCATGTGACCTCCTGCCGTAGTTTGCTGTTTTGCCGCTGAGCTTTCCATCCGATTTCCTCCTTTGAATTCAGGATCGAGGGAAGAAGCTTTACGGAGATATCACCGACTCTTGACGTTCAATTCACAGCTGGGGAACGTCGTGTAAGTCGGTGGCTTAGTTCGATGCGGTAGGCAGGCCAGATGGTGCAGGAATATCGCTCGAGAGGACTTCTAGTCGAGTCCCCGCAGATCAGAAGAGAAATGCGACGTTTGGTCAGAGACGAGCCAGAAGCTGGCCGGTCAGATGCCGGGGGCGTCGGCCGCCAGTTGGCGAGCGACGTCGTTGACAGTGGATAACGGAACTGCGACGTGGACGTTCTCTTCGTCGTTGACGACGTCGATTTGCAGCTTGTTACCGGCAGTGGCGATGCGGACGTGGTTTTTTCCATCTTCCACGTCAACGAACGTGGTGTCCGGATATTTGCGCAGCTCGGTGGTCACAATTTCGACCAGTGGCATGTATTCCGAAGCGTGCTGGGAGGCCTCTCGGAGATGCTGTTTCGGCACAAAGTGCATGGCCATAGGAACCGCGGCGGCTGGCACCCAGAAGTGAACATGAGAGCCGCCGTCGCGGTGCTCGTCGACATCAACGCGGATGGTGCCTTCGCGGAAGGTATAAACGCTGGCGACGACGATGGTGCTGGCAAAACCAAGGGCGAGTTTAGCGAGGATCATTTGTGTTCTCCTGGTCCCTTAATCCGAAATGTTCTTGGAGTCGAGCCATACACGGACGGTGTTGTCGTCGCTCTTCACTGAAACCAGTTCGGTGTCGCCGTGCGCGGAGAGCGCGCGGAGGGCGGCCACGATGTCCAGTTCGTCCTTACCGGCGGAGAACAGCGCATCCACGACCTTCATGGGAACTTTGACTTCGACTTTGGACTTTTCTGACGATTTAGCGTGCTTGTCGGAGCCATGCGACTCCTTTTCGGTCACGTGGACGTACATATAGCCATTCTGCTTGGCCACGCGGACATCGGCATCGTTGCTCTGTACTGTGACGTATTCGCCGTCCTTGGAGCTGCGAACCGCGTCGAGAAGAACCTTGAGGTCGACGCCTTCGAAATCATGATCATTGAATTTGACTTTGCCGTTGTGCAGGCGGTCCTTATTAATGGCTGGAAGGACCTTTTCGGCCATTTCGAGAGGGACATTGACCCGAACAGTCTCAGTCTTGTCCTCCGAGCTGGTGACACGAACATGCAGCCAGCGCTCGGAAGTGCTTGAGGAAGTTGAACTTGCAGGAGTGGTTTGAGCTATTGCGGAGACTGGAATGATCAGCGCCGTTGCTGCGATTGCGACTACGGCGGAACGGGAAATATGTCGAACGATGCGATTCATAGGAACTCCTCCTCGAGGACGGCTAAAAGGATGCGGGACCGGTCCATTGCTAGATTGAGGCCCGATTGGCCGCGTCTGGAAAGAGATACGCGAAGCTCCCGGGAAAAGTTCCAAGGTGAATGGCGTAACCTTTTATAAATCTGGAACTCGCATACGCAAGGGAAGGGTTTACCTTATTGGAGCGGCAGCAACGTCCCGCCTCCGACCGATGCGGATAGTCTGGTGAATTGGAACCTTAGCACCGAGGAAACCGTGAAAAGCGGCCAAGCGATGGCGACGACCGATAGAAACGAGCCGGAGCTGATCGCGCGGATATTGGCCGGCGAAAAGGAACTGTTTCATGAACTCATCCGGCCGTACGAGCGGATGGTGTACATGACGGCGTTTTCGATCGTCAAGAATGCTACTGACGCGGAAGATTGCGCGCAGGACGCAGTGGTGAATGCATACCGGCACCTGAGCAAGTTTAGAGCGGAAGCCAAGTTCAGCACCTGGTTGACGACGATCGCGGTGAATGAAGGACGGCAAAAGCTTCGACGTGCCAAACGGGCCAAGGAAGATTCTCTGGATGAACCGGTGGACGGAGAGGAGACAGAATTCACGCCAGCGCCGCTGACTGATTGGCGGGAGATTCCGCTGGAAGCGCTCGAGCGGAAAGAGCTGCGGGAGGCGCTACGCGAAGCGGTGGCGAACTTGCCGGACATTTACCGGCAGATTTTCACATTGCGGGACATTGAGGAGCTCAATGTGGCGGAGGCCGCGGCGGCTTTGGACATCAATGAAAACATGGTGAAGGTGAGGCTGCACCGCGCGCGGATGATGCTGCAGAAGAGTTTAGCGCCGCTGTGGAAGACGACGGCTCCGGCGCGCAAGGGATTTTGGGGGAGGATGCCATGGAACTGAACTGCAAACACGTTTGGGCCCACATCTCCGACTACATTGACGACAGTGTCGCGCCAGAGCTGCGCGTGGAGATTGAACGGCACCTGGAACACTGCGAGATCTGCTCGGCGATTCTGGACTCCACCCGAAACATTTTGGTGCTCACAGCCGATGACCGGACGTTTGAGCTGCCGGTGGGCTACAGCCAGAGATTGCATGAACGGTTGGCGCAGGAATTGGCGGCGAACTGAGGGGCTAAAAAGGGTACAAAAGTTTAGGAGTACAAAGTACAAGTGGCGGTTAGTGGGCCTTTTGGATTTGGGTTACGGGACGCGGTGGACCATCGGATGGGTGATCCACTCGGCGGCCAGCAGAACTAGAGTGACGATCGAAAGCGCAATTTGCAGCCGCTCGGAGTTGAGTTTTTTTGAACTGATGGGTTGTTGGCGCCATTGCGCTGCTGGCTTGTTCCGCAGCCTGCGAATTTTCCAAATCACATAAAGGTTCACCAGTGATCCGGCCAGGGCCAGCAGCATCATTGGGATGCGAATGGCGTCCTGATGAAAGCCTTTGGCAGGAGAATGGATGCCGGCGGCGGCCGCCAGAGCGCTCAGTCCGATGGCGACGCGGACGCTGCTGATGGCGATCACCGCGGTACAGAGGCTCTGCAAAACGGCGAAAAGCATTCCCGACCAATTCAGAAATTTCAGACGCGAGCCTGGTGATTCTGCGGGCACTTCGGCGACGTCTCGCTGCGTGACTGGCGGCTCGTTTGGCTGAGTATTGGCCATGAACCCAAGTCTAGCGAAGGAGCTAATTTGCGTCCAATTGATGCAACGGTCAGTGCTAGTTAACGCCGAGGCGATTGACGAGTGCCTTGGGATGAGGACACTTCTAATCTTTTGCCTGACAATAGCGTCCGCACGGTTGACTTGCAGGCGCCGCGTGGCCTAGTATCCGGCACACTCCATGAATTGAGAGGCGAACGGATGAGCGAGTGGGTTTATCTGCAGGCAGATCCTTCCGAGATGCTCACGCAGTATCATTATTTTTCTTTTGTGAAGCGGCAGCCCGGCGGGGACGTGACATTTGCGTTGACCGTGAAGGAGTTTGCAGTGCCACCGCCCGGGCAGCGAGTGCGGTTTTACGCCGAGGCCGACAAGCCGGTGAACCAGAAGACGGCGTCATTTGTGCCCTGCGGCTGGGGCAGCTCGGTGTTTGCGGCGTTGGGAGATTGCGTGCGGCTGATTCGCCAGTTCCCGTTTGAGGGAGAGGAAGGGGCCGGATCGTGATCCTGCAATTTACGAGAAAGCCGATGGGGCCGGGAATGACCGCGTTGGAGATCAAGGGCAGCATCCATTGCGGACCGGAATGCGCACGACTGGAAAAGCAGGTGGATGAATTGATTCTGGCCCGCGAAACGCGGGTCATTTTGGATATGGCTGGAGTGACGCATATGGATAGCGCAGCGATTGGTGCGTTGGTGCGCTGCCTGACCAAGCTGAAAAAGGCCGGCGGCGGACTGCACATGGCCTCCACTCAGCCAATGATTGAATACAGTCTCAAGCTGACGAAATTGGACAAGCTTATCCCCGCATACGGTTCGGTTGGCGATGCGGCTGCGGGATTTCCTTCGACTGGAACGGTTCAGGCCTGATTGTAGCTCGACGCAAAATTCTACTCATTGGAGGTGACCGTATGGCGGCGACACCACTCACGTTGATTCACGTATTGATAAGTGTGATCGGGCTCTTGACGGGCGCAGTAATGCTTTTGGGTTTTCTGAACAACAAGCGCCTGGGCGGCTGGAACGGGGCGTTTCTTGTAACCACAGTGTTGACCAGCGTCACCGGCTACTTTTTCCCGTTTCACAAGCTGCTGCCTTCGCATATTCTTGGCGCGATTTCGCTGGTGGCGCTGGCGATCGCAATTGTCGCGCGATATGCAAAACAGATGGCCAAGGCATGGCGGCGGATTTACGTGATTTTTGCGATGCTGGCGTTTTATTTGAACGCGTTCGTTTTGGTGGCGCAGCTGTTCATGAAGGTTCCCGCCCTGCACGCACTGGCGCCGACACAATCGGAACCGCCGTTTGCCATCACGCAGGTAATTCTACTGATCTTTTTTCTGGCGGTATCGATACTTGCGGCTGTTCGGTTCCGCGAATCAGCGTCAATCAGCGCATAGCCGGTTCAGTCTAACGAGCAGGAAGAGGGAAGAGCAGTAGGTTGCGCTTACCCGGCGGAATGACCGCGAGGGTGTGGCCATCCGGTGAGATGGCGAAATCGCGAAACGTCAGGCCGTGCAGAATTGGAATCGGGTCTGGCTGAATGACCGGGATCAAGTCCGTGCGTATGCCCGCAACGCCTGCAAGCGGCGGCAGCGGAATCCAGACCAAGTCCCCTGATTTGTGCTCCGGCGATCGTTTGACCATAAGATAAGTTTCGTCGGCGGACCAATCTACCGCGCCAAGTCCAATGCGTACGCGCGCCAGGCGATTGGGATTTTGCAGGTCGCGGACTTCCAAGACTTCCTTATCCACAAAATAAGCCACATGTTTTCCCGAGGGCGAAACCGATAGGCCGGTTTCGTAGCCATCCAAGGTGGCAATTTCCTTGTCATCTTGAGCAAGCAATTCCAGGCGTTGCAGACGCGGCGGGCCGGAAAGATTGCGGTCGCGCTCTATGGCGATGGCAGAGTTGGTGTGGGGAATTGGAACCGACGCGATAAATGTGCGGCCTTCAAATGCCGGCCCGGCTGGCCCGGTTTTCACGTTCGCATACCGGAAGGAATAGAGCAGGTGTTCCACAGCTTCATTGAGATAGACAATGGTTTGGCCGTCGTTGAGCCAGGCGGGGTCTTTGGCGTTGTGGAGCACTGCGTTGTCGCCGCTCAATTTTATTTCCCGGCCCGATTCATCCAATACCAAAGTCATGCGCTCGTCCTGGGTGCGGCTGGACTCTTGGGTCATGGTGCTGGTCAGTAGTCCGACCAAAACCATGCGGCCGTTTGGCGAAAAATTGAAACCTTCCACCAGGTACGTAAATGGCGGAGTTAGCGGTTTGTCGCGTTCGCTGGGAGCTTCCTTGCCGCGCTTGGCCTTCTTGCCCTTCTTGTCGGTGTCTTCGCTTTCATCGGAGCTGTCGCTGTCCGCGCGTGCGAACGGCTTCATCACGGTGAAGTGTTCGCCCTGAAAGATGCGGTGGCGGTGGCCGCCGCTGGAATCGGCAATCCAGATGTCGTCGCGCTGCATGTCGTATTTTTTGTTTTTGTACATGCGGCGGACGGAATAGACGATGCGGCCGTCGGGAGCGAAGGCAAAGGCGGTGACGTCTTCGTCGATGGTGACGGAAGGCTTGTCGATGGATTGCGCGGGGGTGGAGAGAGGAAGGAAAAAGACAAGGATAACGCAGAGACGCAGAGCACGCAGAGGAGCGCGGAGGCCAGAAATTGCGACTGAAAGAGGCGTTGACCGAGTTGGTGCGACGAATTGGGACGGGGGCGGCGAGAGAATCGTCATGGTTTGGGATGGGGACCGGTGAATTCGGAGCAACAGGGCTTTTCGACGGGAGTGAACTCCATGAACTCGACGCGGGTGTCGTCGGGATCGTAGACGTTTAGCTGCCATTTGCCGTCGCGGCCGATCTTTGGTTCTTCGGTGAGTTTCATGCCATTCTTATGGATGCGGTATGCGGCCGCTTCGATGTCTGGAACTCCTAACGCGAAATGATTCATGACGCCGCGCAAGTGCTGGTCAGCCGTCGGCAAAACATTGAGCATATATTCGATCCAATCGCCCCCATCTGGCACCTGCATGTCCAGCCAATCGGTTGCGTCGTCTTTCATCCCGCCGTGCCAATAAACATGAAAACCTAGGATGTCTTTGTAGAATTTGTCTTCGGCCTCCCGGTCGCGGACGATGAAGCCGGCGTGAATAATCTTCATTACCGGGCCATCGGTTTCTCGTGTGCGCGCCTTCGGACGTCGCGACACGAAGGTAATTTGGTGTCCTTCCGGGTCGTGTGTAACCAGATGGTCATCGGGTTCGTCTTTAAGGGCGGGAGAGACAACAACATGCTTCGAGACAAGATATCGACGGAGCGCAGGAACACTATCAGTGAAAAAATCTATCTCTTGCAACAAATCGGTGGCGTCGGCAGAAGGTGCAGAGTCCACAATTACGAATTGATCGTTATAGGCAAAATAGACCGACCCAAATGGGGAATTAATGTTTCCACACCAGACACACGGCCGAACAGTTTCAAGAAATTCACCATAAAACGCACGAGCTGCCTCTAGATTCGACACGTGGATGCGAACACCAGCGATTCCGGTGATGTGAGGACGCTCGGGCTCCTTCGCAACCGCCGGACAACTGAGAATTAGGCCAGCCAAGACCGCAGCAAGAAGTTTCACTTTACTGTCCTCCCGTCGCAATTGGCGATCCAATTCTCATGGCTTTGGATGCGGCGACTCATATGGATGGCAGCACGGAGGCTGCGCAGGCTTGTATTCCATGAACTCGACGCGGGTGGCGTCGGGGTCGTAGATGTCGAATGACCATTTGCCGTCGCGGCCGATTTCCGGCTTATCGTCGCCGGGCTTTAGGCCGTGAACCTTAAGCCGTTCGAAGGTCGATTTGATGTTCGAAACGCCGAGCGAGAAATGATTCTGAATGCCGCGCTCCCGCTTGTCGGCTCTGGCCGGAATGTTGAGCATGTACTCGATCCAATCGGAGCCGTCGGGAACCTGCAGCTCTTCCCAGTCCACATCATTGTCCTTGAATCCGCCGTGCCAGTACATGCGAAAACCAAGCAGGTCGCGGTAGAAACGATCTTCGACGGCGTTATCTTTGACAATAAAACCGGCGTGAAAGATGCGATTGCTGATCTGGTCGCCAGTGGAAGAGAAAAAGTGGTCGGACTGCTGCACAAAAGAGATGGGATGGCCCTCGGGATCGAGAAGTTCAAAATGCTCGAGTCCGTTTGCGTCTTTGGCCATTGGTTTTGCGGCGACGCCGTGCGCCAGCAAATATCCGCGCATCTGTTCTACGTTGGAGGTAGCGAATGCGACGGTAGCCAGCAGATTGTCCGGAGCTCCGCCAGAAATTTGCGCCAGCTCGATTTGCTGATGCGAGTTAACGGTGAAGCATGGACGGGCGATGCCGAGGCATCCTCCGGTGCCGCTGGTCAGGCCGAGAATTTTGCCGTAGAACTCGCGCGAGGTGTTGAGATCGGCGGCAAACATGCGCACGTATGCGATTCCGGTGATCTTCGGGCGCGACGGCTGGTCCTGCGCGGTGAGCGGAAGGTACAGCAGGCTGGCGGTAATCACGAGTAGGAATCGATTCATCGGCTCGCTCTAGGATTTTCCTGCCGTGTGCGATTTTAGCTTGCGAATCTCTTCCAGGCGA
>Ga0137418_10001802_pt1 | contig 19650 bp, 12 predicted proteins | sample CZODoug3_1_2_16f_FD_122242 | JGI IMG/M metagenome (GOLD analysis project Ga0137418, IMG submission 122242) | Vadose zone soil fungal communities from Angelo Coast Range Reserve, California, USA - CZODoug3_1_2_16fungal (Hybrid Assembly) | ecosystem: Environmental > Terrestrial > Soil > Vadose...
AGCGAGTGAACGCCCTTTACCGTCTGCTCGGGTACGCGCGCCCTCACCGCGCGCGGCTGGCCGTCGCTCTGGCCGCCATGGTCCTGTACGGGGCCGCGTCGGCCGGGCTCGCCGCGCTCATCCAACCGATTTTCGACGACGTGCTGCGGACGCAGTCGCGGCTCTCATTCGTCATCACCGGGCTGCTGGGCACGGCTGTCGCATTTACGGTGCAAGCCTGGGCGCAACAGTTCATGGCAGCTACCAACACTGCGCTCATCTTCGCGCTGGAGCCGGTTTTTGCCTGGATCACGTCGTTCATCGTCTACGGAGAGATGCTGGGCTGGCGAGCTGGCGCTGGGGCTGCCTTGATCTTGGGCGGGGTGCTGCTCTCAGAGCTGCTGGGTCACCCGGTTGAGGTCGAAGCCTCTACTCCGGCGCAGATGCAGAGAGCGTAGTCCTCTACCCGAGAGAACTGGGCAGCCTGATGCCCATAATCAGCAGTTCAGATAACGAAAATGCGCGTTTCTGCGTCTAATAGGTAAGGAAAGCCAGGGCAACCCCCGAAGCGTACCCCTACCTAAACAGGTATAATTTTTATTCCGCACTCATAAGGAGAAGCACGTATGAACTCGCGCTTTCGCGCATATTTTCAAAGGATCAAGGCACACCGGTTGGGGTCCACACTGACCGTTGTTGCGACCTTGGCATTAGGGATTCTGATCGGCACGGTCGCGACCCACAGCGGAAAGGGTAAGGCACTGGCGGGATTCAACTCGTCTGACGATGCCGTGCCGCTGCAGGTACCCGCACCCAAGCAACTTTCTTCCGCCTTCGCTCAGATCTCGAAGCAGATCGAACCTTCGGTAGTGAATATCAATACCGATTCCACCATCAAGACGCCTTCGCGCAAAGGGCGCCGCGCGCCGGGTGGCGGTGGAAGCGGCGATGACCAATCCATGCAGGATTTCTTTGACCGCTTCTTCGGCGGACAAGGCGGCGGGCCGGATGCTCCGGGCGGCGACGCGAGTCCTGACGGTATCCACGAGCGCAGTCTGGGTTCGGGCGTGATCGTCGATCCCAAGGGCTACATCATCACCAACGAACACGTGGTCGATCGCGCTGACCGCGTGCGTGTGCAACTGCAGAACGACCCTCCGGGAACTCTGCGCGAAGCCAAAGTCATCGGCGTGGACCGCGAGACCGACCTGGCAGTGATCAAGATCGATGCCAAGGAACCGCTGCCCGCCGCAAAGCTGGGCAATTCAGATTCCGCCAACGTTGGCGACTGGGTCCTGGCGATTGGTAGCCCCTTCGGGTTGCAATCGACTGTGACCGCGGGCATCGTATCGGCCAAGGGCCGCGACATCGTCCCGCAACGCCAGTTCCAGTCGTTCATCCAGACTGATGCTGCCATCAACCCCGGCAACTCCGGTGGTCCGCTGGTTGACATGGATGGAAACGTCATCGGCATCAACACCGCCATCTTCACCCAGTCGCAGGGATACCAGGGTGTGGGCTTTGCCATGCCGGCGAACACCGTGCGCACGGTTTACAACAAATTGATCAGCCCCGACCACAAGGTGACTCGCGGTTCGATCGGAATTGAATTCAACGCACAACCCAGCCCGGCGATCGCGCGCGTTTACGGCGTGAACTCCGGCGTTATCGTTGCGAACGTTCGTCCGGGCGGACCTGCCGATCAGGCTGGCCTCAAGACCGGCGATGCCATCACGGAAGTGAATGGCAAGAAGGTGGCTAACGGCAACGAGCTGGTAGGTGAGATCTCCAATCTTGCACCGGGCACGAAAGCGAAGATCTCGTATCTGCGCAACGGAAAGCCGGGCGAGACCTCGGTCACCATCGCAGATCGGGCCAAGCTCTTTAGCGATCGTCTGGGTGACGAAGACGACAGCAACAGTCAGGATCAGCCGACCGAAAGCAAGCTTGGCATCACGGTTCGGCCGCTCTCCGGCGACTTGGCTGACCGACTGGGCACGGCGCCCGGTAAGGGCGTCATTGTGCAGGACGTGAAGCCGAACTCGTTCGCGGAAGACGCGGGCTTGGGCCGCGGCGACGTGATCCTTGAGATCAACAAGCAGCCGGTCAACAATGAGGACGACTTCCGCAAGGCGCAAGCCAGCCTGAAGAGCGGGCAAGACGTCGTCTTCCTGGTACGCCAGGGACGGGGCCGCAACGCCGGCACCATCTTCCTGGGCGGTACACTTCCGTAACCTTACCTAGGTGAACACCTGAGTGGCGTCGGGCATCCAAACGTGAAATGATGCTCGACGCCATACTGGTTTTTGGGCCCTGGATTCCAAGCTCTGAGGTGTTGTTTGTTCGTTGAAACCACAAGAAATCGGAAGCCCCTGCTGCTCGTAGTAGTGGCATTATTCTGTCTTTTTGCTGCGTCATTGGGCTGGGCAGAGGTGAAAACCCGTACGAATCCGAGCCCGGCGAGGCAAATCTCGAAATCGCCGAAAAGCGGCAAGGTGCACCGGACAAAATCCCGTCGGCGCGGCTCGTGGAAACGTCGCGGGCAAAAAGAGATCGACGACAAGCGCTGCCGAGCCATCCAGGAAGCCTTGATCCGGGAGAAATATCTCGATGGCGAGCCCACTGGGCGTTGGGACGACCATAGCAAGGCCGCCATGCAGAAGTATCAGCAGGACAACGGCTGGCAGAGCAAAGTCGTCCCCGACTCGCGCGCCATCATCAAGCTAGGCTTGGGGCCCAGCAATGAAGGACTGATCAATCCTGACACTGCTGCTACCGCGATGAGTTCCGCACCGGCGTTGCCGGTGGAAAAGACCTCGGCCGAAGTCAGCGGTCGGGCTGGTACTGCGCACTAGATCTTTCGATTTTTTGGCTTGGATCCCAGCCGGCTGGCTGGGATTTTCCATTTCCCGGGCCAAAATCCACTAAATCCGCCGGAACTAAGGCCCGCGGTTGTTCGCTTCCGGCAAGGTCACGTGGATTTGGCGTAAGTTGACTAAATAATTTTTACCATGCTCTGTAATGTGGAGTACACTACCCGGCATTCCCCGGTCCTCGACGTTTGAAATTCGCCATTTCATCGCGTTAAGTCCAGAGAAATATCTCCCGAAGGCCTGAGTCTGGTTCCTCGGCAAGATTGCTTCTGTGCTCTTCGTCCAGTCACGACCCTCGGACTACCGTCGTCTACGCTGCCCGTCTTCGCTTCGGGTCCTGGCAGATTTTCGCATCTGGATCGCGCTGCTGGTGGTTTGTTTTGTCAGCACGATGCACGCCCAGTCCGATGATTTCACCCTGGTCGTTTACCCCGATACGCAAAACGAAGCCGAATTTTATCCTCAAGTCCTGAATGCCCAAACTCAATGGGTAGTCGACAACCGGGCGTCCTGGAACATCCAGGCGGTGTTGGGAGTCGGCGACATTGTTAATGACGGCGCCTCAAGTGCGCAATGGCAGAACGCTGACGCGGCGATACGCTTAGTCGACAACGCAAACATTCCTTATCTGATGGCGATTGGGAACCATGACTATAACGGCGCCAATGCCGGCGCCTCCACACGCACCGCCACCGGATTCAATCAATGGTTCGGACCCGCACGGTACGCCGCATATTCCTATTACAAAGGGAATTATCCCACTGGAAGCAACGAGAATTTTTATGGGGTCCTCAACATCGGCGGCGTGAATTATCTGTTTCTAGTCTTGGAATACATTCCGCGCGCCGCAACCCTGAACTGGGCGACTTCGATCGTAAGAGCCAATCCCGACAAGCGGATCATCATCATCACCCATAGCAACATTTACAGTGACAACACCCGCGGTGACCAGTGTGACACTAACGATCTGAGCAGGGACAATGACGGCGAGGAAACTTGGGCCGCTTTAACGAGCCAATACGCCAACATCATGATGGTGCTCAGCGGACATATCACCGGTGCCGGTGCAGCGCGCCGGGCGGACATCGCTGCCAACGGAAACCTGGTGAACCAGATGCTCTCGGATTACCAGACGTACCCCAATGGGGGTAATGGTTACATCCGGCTGCTGAAATTCCATCCCGCCCAGAACACGATCGACGTCTACACCTACTCTCCTTACATAAAGGGCTACAAGACGGACTCCGCAAACCAGTTCACGTTGAACATTCTGCGGCCGACTCCTGCGGCGACCGGAACTACAACCATCTCGGGTAAGGTGCGTGCCACTAGGGCGGGAGGTGCGTGCGCGGTGATCTCCGGCGCCACAGTGTCGTACGGGACTTACCAAACAACCAGCGACGCCAGCGGATCGTACACGCTCAATATTCCCAGCGGCCCGGTGAATGGCGTGGTTAGCGCCTCGGCGCAAGGATATGGCCAGGCCACCTCAACCACGTACGCAGCGCCTGGTTACCCGGGGGATGTACCGCTTTTCATGATCCCCATTCCTGACTATACGGTTACAGCCACTCCGACTGCTCAGTCTGTGGTCCAGGGAACAAACTCTCAGCCCTATTCCGTGATAGTGACCCCAAGCGGAGGGTTCACCGGCAACGTGAGCTTCAGCGTATCTGGATTGCCTGCCGGCACTACCACCTCCTTCTCGCCGAACCTGATCGTTACCTCGGGTACTTCGCAGATGGCGGTGAGTGCCAACCCTACAGCTCCCGTCGGCACCTATGCCCTAATCATCACGGCGGCCAGCGGATCGCTCTCTCACACCACGAACGCAACCATCACGGTGACAGGCGCTCCTGACTTCAGTATTGCGGCGTCGCCGAATTCACAATCAGTAGTCCGAGGAGCAACCACAGGAGCCTATGCCGTCACGGTGAGCGGGCAGAATGGTTTCAGCGGACAAGTAACGTTTAGTGCGATCGGATTACCTGCGGGGGCCGCGGCGAATTTCGATGCGAATCCAGTCGCTTCCGGCGCGACTGCCACCCTCACCGTAACTACGACGGCTGCTACCCAATCCGGAACCTATCCATTCACCATCCAAGGCGTAAGCGGGTCATTGTCCCACGCTATCAACGCGACCTTGACGGTGACGAGTGCTCCTGACTTCAGTATTGCGGTCGCTCCAAACTCACAATCTGTGATTCCGGGAGGAATCACGGCTTTATACAGTGTAAACATTGCCGGGCAGAACAATTTCAGTGGACAGGTGACGCTTAGTACGGTCGGCTTACCTGCCGGATCCACTGCGAATTTCAGCGCGAATCCAATCGCTTCCGGGGGGGCTCCAAACCTAACGGTAACTACAACGAGTGCCACTCAACCCGGTACGTACCCATTCACCATCCAGGCCACGAGCGGGTCGCTGTCGCACACTGTCGATGGCACTCTGATCGTCACAAGTGCTCCCGACTTCAGCATAGCAATCGCTCCCAACACACGATCAGCGCTGCCGGGAGGCATGTCAGATCCATACGCAATCAGTATCACCGGTCAAAACGGTTTTGGTGGAAGCACCTCGCTCAGCGCCTCCGGGTTGCCGGCTGGCGCGACTGCAAGCTTCGATTCAAATCCGGTGAGCGCCGGAGGAACATCGAATCTAACAGTCTCCACAACGGCTTTGACGATACCTGGTACCTATCCGTTCACAATCACGGCATCTAGCGGCTCGCTTTCTCATCCTGTTGCAGCAACGCTCGTAGTGAACAGCACTCCACCGCCGCCGGCGATTCCAGATTTCGCCCTGTCGGCTTCGCCTGCGTCCGTCTCAGTAGTGGCAGGAGCGGAGTCCGCTCCGCTGTCGATCACGACGAGTGTGTTCGGGGGTTTTACAGGCGACATCATCCTTTCCGCTGAAGGAATGCCAGCAGGAGTGACCGCGATTTTTGACAACAGCAGCCCCGCCGCCGGCTCACCTTCGTCGTTGAAATTTGCGGTCGATGCGACTACTGCCGTGGGAAGTTATCCAATAGTGATTACTGGCATGAGCGGCTCGCTGTCTCACATCGTGAATGCGACTTTGGTGGTCTTGCAGCCACCGGATTTCAGCTTGAGCGTTGCGCCTAGTACTCGATTGATCGCGGCTGGGGAGACATCCAAGAATTACCTGGTCACACCGGTACCCGCTCGCGGTTTTAGCGGCGATGTGGATCTCACTGTCGACGGACTACCTGCCGGTGCCACCGCATCCCTGAGTACAGTGACCGTGGCCCAAGGCTCAAGTTCAAACCTCCAGGTCTCAACCGACGAAACCGTGGTTCCGGCAACATATCCGCTGACGATCACGGGAACCAGTGGTTTGCTCTCTCACGCCGCAACCGCAACCCTTATCGTCAATCCTCCTGCAACACCAGACTTTGATCTCGCCATGTCGAAGCAATCGGTGTCGGTGGTGCAAGGGTTCACCGCGACTTTGGACGTTACGTCTTCTGTCTCAGGTGGGTTCGCGGATGGGATCGATATCGCGGCGGACGGACTACCTGATGGAGTCAGCTCGTCTCTCAGTACTAATCCGCTTGCAGGATCGGATTCATCAACGCTGACGATCACTGCGGCTGCAAGCAGCGCACCGGGGACTTATCCCATCACGCTGACCGGAACCAGCGGGAGTTTGACTCATGCAGCCACGTTTGATCTCATCGTAAAATTGCCGGCCGACTTTTCTCTAGCCGCGTCACCGATTTCACAATCCACTTCTGCCGGTGGCACCACGGGAAGTTACACGATCTCGAGTAAAGCCCTGAATGGCCTGACGGGCAACCTTGATCTGAGTGTCAGCGGACTGCCAGTGGGCGCAACGGCCCATTTCTCTGCCACCCCGGTCTCTCTGGGGACCGATTCGCAGCTGACGATCTCAACTCTGAACACCATCGCCACCGGTAGCTTCGATTTCACCGTCAGCGCGAACAGCGGGAGCATGACTCATTCCATATCCCTCACTTTGAATGTGAATGCCGTTCCAGATTTTAGCGTTTCGCTTTCTCCGGTTAGTCGCTCCGTAGAGCAGGGCGGTACCACGAATCCATATACGCTGACGGTGGCTCCGATCAACGGTTTCTCTCACGATCTCGGCTTGAGTATCAGCGGCTTGCCGGCAGGAGCCACGGGCGGCTTCACCCCAAGTCAGATCAGTGCGGGTACAGGTTCGTCCGACCTTACGATCGTCACAACTTCCGCTACTTCTCCGGGTACGTATCCTCTGAAGATCACGCTGGACGGCACTACCGCGAGCCACACGGTCGATGCAACTTTGACCGTCACTGCCGCGGCTGACTTCACGCTATCGGGAACTCCAAACTCGCAAACCGTGGCTGCGGGAGGGATCACCGGCTCTTACAAGATTGGCGTTGCGGCCCAAAATGGATTTACCGGACAGGCTACGCTCAGCACCAGTGGCTTGCCGGCGGGTGCAATCGCCAGCTTCAGCGCAAATCCTTTGGCAGTCGGGGTAAACGCTAACCTCACCATCAGCACGGCAACCATGCTTGCTCCCGGGACTTACTCTTTCAACGTAACTGCGGTCAGCGGCTCCCTTTCTCACAACGTTCCTGTCACCTTGGTAGTGACGGCCGCGCCAGATTTTGCAGTTTCAGCGACACCGGTCTCGCGAACCGCGATGCAAGGACAAACCCCAGGTCCGTTTGCATTGACTATAAGTGCTGTAAATGGCTTCGTTACCCCGGTCGGGTTGACGGTGACCGGTCTCCCGGCAGGAGCGACCGCAACCTTTAGCGCAACCACAATCTCCGGAACTGGGACCTCGAATCTGAGCATCGCCACGTCGGCCAGCACACCCCCAGGTTCCTATTCCCTTAGTGTTAATGGAACCAGCGGATCTCTCTCCCATTCGGCTGTAGTCACTCTTTCAGTCACAGCTGCCGCAGGAACCGTGAGCGGAAAGGTAACAAACATATCAACCGGCGGCGCTGTATCGGGAGCCACAGTGAGCTACAGCGGGGGGTCAACCCTTACCAGTTCGACCGGGACCTACAACTTCTCGTCTGTCCCAGTGGGCACCGTCAACTTCACCGCCACAAGGACCGGTTATGGCAGCAGAACGAATCCCGTCGGCGTAACGGCTGGAGCCGCAACAACCGCAGACTTCCAGCTCGCTACTTCAGGCAGGCTGACAGGGACCGTGAAAAACTCGGCCGGAGCATTGATCTCTTCCGCGACGGTGAAGATCGTCGGCGGCTTGATCTCCACGAGCGTCACCTTGACTACGAATAGCTCAGGAGTTTACCTTTCCGGCTGGCTGCCGGTTGGAAATTACACCATCACTGTTTCCAAGACCGGCTACACCACTAAGGCAATGCCGGCAACCGTGGCCACGGGAACTACCTCTACCTTTAACTTCACCATGCAGTGAAACCCGCCGACTTGTAGCCGAAGCAGTGTATCGCCTCTTAACGCCAAGTGCTTGTAAATACTGGCCGTCAGCACCTAAGGGCTTTCACCAAAGTGCTTTGCTAGATGTAGATGCCCGCCACAATTAGGCGAAACGCCCTATCGTTCCTCGGTTAAGTCGCTTATAGCATTCTCTTGTCCCAAGAACAACTCTGGCCTGTTCTGGATCAAAACCGTTCCCAAAAGGAGCATCATCCAGATGGTCAAGAAATGTCTTACTCTCCTACTTCTTTTCGCCGCCGGACGCTGTTTTGCAGCTACCATCCCGCCCGCCGGACACGTTTTTGTCGTTATGGAAGAGAACCACAGTTATTCCAGCATGATGGGCAGCTCCTCCATGCCTTACTTAAACAGCCTTGCCAAAAAATACGGTTCAGCCACCCAGTACTATGCCAACACCCATCCTTCCATCGGGAATTATCTGATGCTGACGACCGGGCAGATCATCACCAACAGTGATGGCTACACCGGAACCGTTACTGCAGACAATATCGTCCGGCACTTGCTGACAGCAGGCAAGACATGGAAATCCTATGCCGAAAGTCTGCCCTCCATCGGGTACACCGGCGGAGACAAATATCCTTACATCAAACATCACAACCCACTCGCTTATTTCTCAGACGTCGCTGGAAGCTCGGTGCAGAAAATGAACCTGGTACCGTTCACCCATTTCGCGTCGGACCTCGCCAACAACACGCTGCCGCAATTTTCCTTCATCGTTCCCAACCAGCTTCACAATGCCCATGACGGAAGCCTCGCCCAAGCCGATGCCTGGCTGCAATCCAACATTGCCGCGCTGATCTCGAGCGCCGTCTTCCAAAAAGACGGACTGTTGATCATTCTCACCGATGAAAGCTATTCGAACGATACTTCGTACGGCGGCGGGCACGTGGAAGCAGTAATGATCGGCCCAAGCGTCCGGCCAGGGTTCCAATCCGCCGTCCATTATCAGCACCAGAACATGTTGAAGATGATGATGCAAGCTCTGGGAATGAGTAGCTTTCCGGGAGCATCCTCAACAGCTGCGTCCATGAGTGAGTTCTTCGTCGCCACACCGAATGCCTGCACCTTGAGTAGCGCCTCCCCTTCGGTCACGATCTGTTCTCCCACACCGGTCGCGAGCTTGACCTCGCCTGTTCGCGTGCAGGCCGGAACTACCTCTGCCTCTACCGTGATCGGCATGGTGATCTATGTGGATGGGAAGAATATCTTCCACGTGGGTACACCCAGCCTCGACACCGATCTAACTTTGGGAAAAGGCACGCACCGACTGACGGTTCAGGGACATGACAGTTCTGGAGCCGTCTTTCAGACCACCGAGAACATCGTCGTGCAGTGACCGAGTTTGCGCTGAGTTTTTGGAGCAACTGAGATCCCAGCCGTATGGCTGGGATTTTTATTTTCCCGCGGCTGCGGCATGCTGCGGCGCGTCGAGCATCTCCCGCACTTTGCGGATGAGCGCCTCGGTGGTGAACGGCTTCTGCAGGAATTCAGTGCCCGGGTTCAGAACACCGTGGTGCGCTATGGCTTCCTCGGAATATCCAGACATGAATAGCACTCTCATCTCGGGGCGCATAGGGAGTAGCTTTTGCGCCAGCTCGCGGCCATTCATCTGGGTGAGCACAACGTCGGTGAGCAGCAGATGGATCGGGGACCGGTGGCGCTCGCACTCCACCATAGCTTCGCCACCGTGCCGCGTCTCGATGACGACGTATCCCTGCCGTTGCAACAACTGTTTGATCAGGGTTCGCACGCCATCTTCATCTTCGACCAGCAAGATGGTTTCTGATCCGCGTCTCGTAGCCGCCGGAGAAACATCGCTTTGCCCTACCTCGGCTTTCTCTTCCGCCATCGGCAGGTAAACCTTGAATGTGGTCCCGAGGCCGGGTTCGCTGTAGACCCAGATGTAGCCGCCGCTCTGCTTCACGATGCCGTACACGGTGGAAAGCCCCAGACCGGTGCCCTTGCCCTGCTCCTTCGTCGTAAAGAATGGCTCAAAGGCGCGAGCGCGCGTCTCGGCATTCATGCCGTGGCCGGTGTCGCTGAAGCCGAGCATGATGTAGGGCCCTGGCGTGACCGCGAAATCGCGCGAGAGAAATTCGTCGAGCACCACGTTAGAGGTTTCGATGGAGACCGTCCCGCCTTCCCGCATGGCATCGCGCGCGTTGACCGCCAGGTTCATGATGACTTGTTCGATCTGGCCCGGGTCGGCTTTGGTCCTGCCGAGGTTGACTTCAAGCTTGGTGACCAGCTTCACATCTTCACCCAGCAACCGCCGCATCAACCGGTCCATGTTGGTCACGACGGCATTCAGATCCAATATCTTAGGAGCGAGCACCTGTTTGCGGCTGAACGCCAATAGCTGCTGCGTAAGCAGCGCAGCGCGATCGGCTGCCTTGCGCACCTCTTCGATCTCCGCCTGCAAGGGCTGCCCCGGTCCCAACTGGCTGAGCATGAGCTCGCTGTATCCCCGGATGACGGTAAGCAGGTTGTTGAAGTCGTGCGCCACCCCGCCGGCGAGACGTCCCACAGCTTCCATCTTCTGGGACTGGCGCAATTGTTCCTCCAATGCGCGCCGTTCGGTCACGTCTTCGGCGATCATTTCAAAAAAGACAGTGTTCCCTTTCTGGTCCATGATGGCGCGACCGCTCAGCCGCACGATGATGGGTTTGGAATCACGCCGCTTCCATCGGGCTTCCACGCCACTGATCTGTTCGCTGCTCTGGTGTTGATGTACGAGCCGACCACGCTCCTCGGGATCAACGTAAACGTCGCGTGCCAAATTCAATTGCAGTACTTCTTCCCGAGTCTGGTATCCCAGCATGGCGACCAAGGCAGGGTTCACGTCGAGGAACCTGTCTTCCACGCTGGAACGGTAGATGCCGTAGACCGCGCTCTGTACCAGCGAACGATTCCGCATCTCCGACTCGCGCAGAGCGTCTTCCGCTCGTTTGCGTTCAAGAGCATTCGCAACCTGCTGCGAGACGAAGTTCAGGATCTCGACTTCCGCTTGCGTGAAGCGGACTTTTTCGGTGTAACTCTGTACCGTCAACACTCCGAAGGCTACGCCCTCTTTTTTGAGTGGCACGCCAAGCCAGTCGACCGAAGCGGGGCCGATGGGCTGGAAGACTCCGAGCTGGGTGCGCGAGTCTGGAGCCTCCGGCGAAAACAGCAACGGTTTTCCGGTACGAAGAACGTACTCCGTCAGCCCCTTTCCCACCGGCATGTCGCCGACCGGGGCCTCTTCTGCTTCGTCAACAAAATAGGGGAAGCGGACAGTCTGGTTCACGCGGTCATACAAAGCAATATAGAAATTCTTGGCATACATCAGCTCGGAAACGATGCCATGCAGCACGGGATAAAGATCGTCCAGGTTCTTGGCGCGGCTGCTTTCCTCAGCAATGCGATATAGGGCGGACTGCAGCTTCTCAGCCTGCTTGCGCTCAGTAATGTCGAACAAGGTGGCGAGGATCGCCTGGCCACCTTCGAATTGAATGATGGTGGCTGAAAGTTCTACCCACAGCGACTTGCCCTGCTTGCTAACGATCTTGCATTCCAACGATGGGGCTACCGACGCGCCTTGCATGCGCTCCATGGTCCGCTGACGCAGTTCTTCCCGGGAATCGGGATGCACCAGATCGAAGGGATCCATGCGCAGCAGCTCTTCGCGGCTGTATCCGGAGATGACCTCACTGGCGTGATTGACGTACAGGAAGCGTTTGCCGTCGTGGATGTAGATGGCGGAGGCGGCGGTCTCGGCAACCGCCCGAAATTTCGTTTCGCTCTCGGCCAGGACCTGCTCGGTCCTTTTGCGAGCCGTGATGTCCACCATGGTTCCTTGGAGCAGGTCCGGCTGGCCAGCCTCGCCGCGCACCAGGGTCACATTTTCGAGCACCCAGACATCGGAACCGTCTTTCCTGCGTCCGTGGCTCTCATAGTCCAGCAAGACCTCAGTGGTGCGGAGCCGCTCGATGAAGGCGGCCCGGTCAGCGGTGGAGTGATAAAACTCGGACGCGGGATGGCCCAGAACCTCTTCCCTCGAACCGTAGCCATATATGCGAGCGAATGAATCATTGCAATCGATGAAACGTCCGTCGAGTGTGCTGCGGAAGGCGCCGGCAAGATTGCGTTCGAATAGAAGGCGGTATTGCGCTTCGGAATCGCGCAGCGCGCGCTGTGCATTCAAGCGCTCGGTGATGTCGCGCACGATGACCACCATGTTGCCGCTCATGCGGTCATCTTTGGGACGGTTGGCGGCTGCTTCAAACGAAATGTAGTGCCCGCCCTTGTGACGCAGCCTGATCTCGATGGCGTCGCGATCAGCGCCGGTCCGAACTTGCGCAAAATCGGATTGCGCACGACCTTGGTCATCGGGATGGATGATCGAGAATCCTGATCTGCCGATCAATTCCTCTGTCCCATACCCAAGCACACGCGTAAGAGAAGGGCTGATGAAGCTTACGTTCCCATTGCGATCGAGGATGGAGATTATGTCGGTAGCGTCTTCAATGACGGTGCGGTAGTGCTGTTCGTTAATACGCACCGCTTCCTCCGCTTGTTTGCGCGCCGTGATGTCACGATAAATTGCGTAAACGCCCAGCTGACTTCCACCGACCCGGATCGGCGTTCCCAGAACGGAAACATCAACCAGAGAACCGTCCTTCCGGCGGCGCGTGGTTTCCCGGTTCACCATGCCGCCTTGGGAGGTGGTCTCGGAGAAAAACTGCGACTCATCGGAGAACTCGGCCGGCACGATCAGGTCGCGGATGGATTTTCCGGCAGCTTCAGCAGCGGGATATCCGAACATAGTGGTGAATTCACGATTCACACGCTGCACGTGGTCATTTGCGTCCAGGATCACGATCGCCTCGGGAGCGTGTTCGAACAGCTCTTCCAGATACGCCCGCTGCACGAGTGCGTCTTGCTCGGCTTTCTTACGGTCGCTGACGTCGCGCGCGATGCCCTGGATGAAAGGCACCCCATTCTCGACGGCGATCTGGGTGCTGACCTCCGCCGCGATGCGGCGCCCGTCTTTCGCGACAAGAGTCACCTCGTAGCGCGAAGAGACCAACTCTCCCTGCAGTTTGCGGGCGGCTTGTTCACGAGCGAGCTGCCAGTCTTCCGCCGACACGATGTCCACCATGTTCAGCTTGATGGCTTCTTCGTAGGTGTAGCCGAGGATGCGGGTCGCAGCGGGATTGACCCAGGTGAAGTCGCCGGTGAGGTCCTGGGTGTACAGCATGTCTGTCGCGTTCTGTACGAAGTCGAAAAGTTGCCGCCCGGACTCCGCCGAGATGCTGCCCGGCTTGCTCGTACCGGAGGCAGACTGCGGCTGGTGCGGCTCCTGCCCGTGCGGGTGGGCCGGCTTGGGCGGTTTGCCCATGCTTCATTAACCTCTTTCTTCCCGCGGGGGATTTTCGGGAGGGATTGCAACTTTATCCCATTCGGCAGCGCGCCGCAAAATGGAATCAGGACAGTTACTTCACGTTCAAATCACGACCGGCGACGATGGCTGCGGGATTGTCGAGCACGAGAGCTTGCGCAACCGCGTCGTCCGCCAGTTCCGATATTCTTCTCCTCGCACCCGAAAGTACCGGAGGGCGATTCGCGACGTCATGCGCATCGCTGGCGACCACGTGAATGGCCCGCTTCCTGAGCAACCACTCCGCGACTTTTTGGATGGGCTCGCCCCAGAATCCGGTGAAGGCAGACGCCGTGACCTGGATGATGCATCCGTGATCCATAAGTCTCAGGATGGACTCGGGCGTCCGCTGCAAGATGGGATTGCGCTCCGGGTGGGTGACGATCGGTTTCACGCCAACTTCCTGCAGTTTGCGGAGCGCTTCCCCGATTGCGCCTGAAACCGCAAAGTCGCTCAGTTCGACGAGCAGGTATTTCGTGCCGGCGATGGTGAATGCCGAGGGATCTTTGAGCGCGGCTTGGATATTCTCGAAAGAGAAGTGGAAGTCGCAGCCGAGGACGAGTCTGAGGTCGCCGTCTATCTCATTCTGCAATTGCTCGAGCGACATTTGATGTTTGGCGCGGTCGAAAGCATACTCTTCGTCGGCGTGGGGGCTGGCAACGATCTGGGTGATGCCGTCCTGCACAGCAACGCGGCACATCTCCTTGGCCATCTCCCACGAGCGCGCTCCATCGTCGGCGTCGGGCAGGATGTGTGTGTGAATATCGACCACGTTGTCATTGTAAACAGGGACGAGTCTTCGAGCTGCTGGCATCAGGGTCGCTATTGCTCCTGCGTCCGATAATGGGAATACTGGGACCGTGCCTGCCGCCCCGAATGAACGTGAGATTGCAGCCTTTACCGACTACTTGAAAGTAGAAAAGGGGCTTGCTACTTTGAGCGTGGCGGCCTACACGCGCGACCTGGGACAATTTCAGACATTTTTGCAATCGAAGCGGCGAACTCTGTTGGATTGCCGGCGCGACGACGTGCGCAGCTTTCTCGACCGCCTGTTCAGCGATCAGGTGGACGGCCGTTCCGTGGCCCGCAAGCTCTCTGCCCTGAGACACTTTTATCGATTTCTGCTGCTCGATCGACTCATCCAGCACGATCCAACGCTGAATATCGAAACCCCAAAGCAGTGGAAGGTTCTGCCGAAATCTCTTAGCACCACAGAGGTGGAACAACTGCTGGGCGCGGGACAGGGTGGCGATAGCGTCTTGCAAACCCGGGATCGCACCATCCTCGAAGTTCTGTACGCCGGCGGATTGCGTGTCTCAGAGGTGATCGGCATCGGTCTTGAAGATCTGAAGTTGGAGCTGGGCTACGTCCTGGTGCGAGGTAAGGGCGACAAGGAACGCATCGTTCCGTTGGGCAAGGCGTCGCAACACATGCTGACCGCATATTTGGCGGAAGCGCGGCCAAAAATCCTGGGCAAGCACAGCTCCAAACATTTATTCATCGGCAAAAGCGGCAAGCGACTAACGCGGCAGCGAGTCTGGCAACTGGTACGCGCCGCAACACCGGCCGGATCGCGCAAGGCCAGCCCGCACATGTTGCGACACAGTTGCGCTACCCACATGGTGGAGAACGGTGCCGACCTGCGCACCGTCCAGACCTTGCTCGGCCATGCCGATATATCGACCACGCAGGTCTACACTCACGTCGCCCTTGACCGCCTGAAGTCGGTCTACAGCAAGCACCATCCTCGCGCCCAGCGGAAGCAGAATGGCTGAGAAAAAGGCTTTGCCGCCGCGTGGTCAGGTCGAAAAGGCGAGCCTGCAATTTCTGCAGTCACTACGCGAGAAGAATGCCTCCGAAAATACCATCACCGCGTACCGCAAAGACCTCACAAAGTTTTCGGCTTACGCCGGAGATCTTGACTGGAAGGACATCGACCACGTCTTTATTCGCGGATTTCTCTCCAAGCTCTATCAAGAGGGCTTGAGCAAGACGTCCGTGGCACGCGCACTGGCTGCGCTGCGTTCGCTCTACCGCTGGATGGCGCGTGAAGGCAAGCTCAAACTGGAACAGAATCCCGCAGCGCTGGTTTCGACTCCCAAGCTGGCTAAAGTCCTTCCCCGCGTGCCCACCATCGAAGAGATGAACTCGGCCTTCGATGGCCCTATGCCCGAGCAGGCCAGCTTCCCGGAACGCGACCGCGTGATCTTCGAGCTGCTCTACGGATGCGGCATCCGCAACTCTGAGCTGGTCGGTATCCGCCTGGACGACATCGCCTGGTCGAACGAGGCCATCCTCATTCGCGGCAAGGGAAAAAAGGAGCGGTATGTACCTTTCGGTGAGAATGCCCGCGACGCCATTGCTGTGTACCTTAAGAAGCGTCAGGAGATCCTGGGTTCCACGAAGAAGAAAACAGCTACGCTGCTGCTCAACCTTCGCGGGGGGCCGCTGACCACGCGCAGCGTCGGTCGCATCGTCAAAGCCATAGCCGTAGCCAAGGGTATGTCTCCCGATGTGCACCCACATACTCTGCGGCACGCCTTCGGTACTCACATGTTGGAGGAGGGCGCCGACCTGCGCGCCATCCAGGAGCTGCTCGGACACGAGCGGCTCTCTACGACGCAACGCTACACACAACTTTCAGTGCAGCAGGTGATGAAGGTTTACGACAAGACCCATCCACGCGCGAAATAAGCCGCAGCAATTCAGGAAATTCAGCAGCTCCCCATTTTGCTGCGCCGTCAGTTGACAGGCCCTACACAGCCAGCATCACAACTCCCAGTTCCCAATTTTTGTGAGGAGGAGTGCGAATGCAAACCGGAAGAGAATTTTTTATTCACGGACTGACCGACATCTACGACGCAGAGCAGCAGCTGGTCGAAGCTCTCGGAGAACTCGAGCAGGATTCAAGCCTCTCGCAGCTGAAGAAGGCCTTTGCGTCCCACCGGGCCCAGACCGAGAAACAGGTGCAGAGGCTGAGGCAATGCTTTGAGATCCTAGGAGAGCAGCCTGAAGCGACCGAGTGTCATGGGATCCGAGGCATCATCCAGGAAAAGAAATCTTTTATGGAAGAAGAGCCGTCGCCCGACCTGATCGACGTCTTCAATGTGGGCGGGGCCATCAAGACCGAGCAATATGAGATCGCTGAGTACGAGAGCCTGATCGACCTTGCGGAGGAGCTGGGGGAAAACAAGGTCGCCAAGCTGCTGGGTCAGACGTTGAAGGAAGAAGAGGCGACCCTCAAGAAAATGCAACAGTTCGAAAAGAAAGTAAAACCGGAGCAGATGGGCGAGGAAGAGGAAGAAGAGAGCTCCCGCTCCAGGAGACGCAGCGCAGCTTAGTGCGCTCCTCCGCCGCCGTGCACCGGCAGGAGAACGTCCGCTGCCGTAGCGCGGGGCTGCTCCTCCAGGCGATATAGATGGTTCACCGGCCCGTGTCCCTTGCCTAAAGCATGGGCGCGGGCTATCGCCGTTCTAACGTAAGTTTTCGATAACACCACCGCGTCGTAAAGCTGTTTTCCCAGCGCGAGGTTTGCGGCAAGCGACGTTGCGAACGCGCAGCCGGTTCCATGGGTTGACGTCGACTTGATGCGCTCCGAGCCGAACTCCTCCTGCGTAGCAGATCCCTTGCCGTTGCTCATGCTCAGCAGGTCCACGGCTTTCTCCAAGTGTCCGCCGGTAATGACAACGTTCTTTGCCCCCAGCTCGTGCAGCTTGTTGGCGGCGACTTTCATCTCGGCCTGATTCGTGACCTTGGACCCGGTCATCGCCCCGGCCTCGTCCACGTTGGGAGTTATGACTTCGGCGAGCGGCAGCAAAATCTTTACCAGGCTCTGAATACCCTTGGCGTCGAGCAGCGGAGCGCCGGAAGACGACCGGATGATCGGGTCCAGCACCACGTGCTTCAGCTTGTTGGACTTCAGAAAGATACCCACCACCTCCACCAGTTCAGCCGAACCCAGCATGCCGATGCGGACTGCGGCGATCTTGAAGTCGGACGAGAGTTCCCGGAGTGTTTCCGTGACCAGTTTGCCGGCGACCGGTTCGACCTTTCGCACCGAGGCAGTGGATTGCACGGTCAGCGCGGTAATGCAGGCGATGCCGAAGCAGCCGTGGGCGGCCAGGGTCTTGATGTCGGCGGTGACACCGGCGCCGGACGAGGGATCGAATCCTGCAATGCTGAGTACTACCGGAGGGCCAGAGGGCATCTCCGCAATTTAGACGAAATTTTCAGGGATGCAAGCAATATCGAGAGTTGCACAAGAAGCGGGCACTCTGGCAGGCATACAAACCCGCTCATGCCACTGGCAGGGGGCATGTCCCATTTCGCCTCCAACCCCAATCCAGCTCTGCCCATCTAAGTCATTGGCCCTAAAGGGGCTTCAGAACTGCGGCTTTTTTACAACACCTGTTCTTAGGTTTATAACTTAGTTACTTGTCATATCCCCTGTCCTTTCATACAATTAAGTACGGTCGAATCAGGGGAGGCGACCAGAACAAGAAGCACATTGGCGCGCGGAGCAGTTCGCGCAAGGAGCTTTTCAACAATGCGAAGATTGTTCAGCACTACAGCGATTTTGGCGATTCTTGCTTTGTCGCTGGGAGCAGCACCGAATTCCCCCCAAAAGTCCAAAGTTTCCAAACCCTACCAGGTGGGCAAAGCCTCCTGGTATGGCAAGCAATTCCATGGCAGAACCACCGCCAGCGGCGAGCCATACGACATGTTCCAGTTCACCGCCGCGCACCGCCAACTCCCTCTAGGCACGTGGGTTAAGGTCACCAACATGCACAATGGCCGATGGGTCATGGTGCGCGTGAATGACCGCGGCCCGGTGCCGGAATCGCGCATCATCGACCTCTCTTATGGGGCAGCCGAGATGCTGTTCGACGCCAAAGATCGCGGACTGCTCAAAGTCCGCCTCGACATCGTGCAGCCCGAACAGGTGCAGATGGCGCAGAACTTGGCGGGTGGCGACTAGCGCTGATAGACTCGCGGGCGGTGCTATGACGCCGCCCGCATCCAAAGCTCTCCTCTCCCCTCGCGATCGACTCATCGTTGCCCTCGACGTGGCGTCCGCCGCTGAGGCACAGAAGCTTGTCGCATCTATTGGGAATAATGCCGCTATCTACAAGATTGGCAAGCAGTTATTCACCGCTGAAGGTCCGGGCCTGGTGCGCGACCTAATGAGCTCCGGGCGCAAAGTCTTCCTCGATCTCAAATACCACGACATTCCCAACACACTCGCATCGGCAGTGCGCGCTGCAGCGAATCTCAAGGTCTATATGCTGACGGTACACGCATCCGGCGGCAGCAACATGCTGCGCGCTGCGGCTGAAGCTGCGTCTGCGTCTGCAGCCAAGCCACTGGTCCTGGCGGTGACAGTCTTGACCAGCATTGCGGACGGAGATTTGGCGGAGATTGGGATTGGCGGCAACGCGCAGGAGCAGGTAGTCCGATTGGCTAAGCTGGCTCAGAAGGCCGGAATCGGTGGCCTAGTGGCCTCGCCCAGCGAACTCAAAGCTCTGCGGGAAGCGTTGGGTCAGGGGATGAAGATAGTGACCCCTGGCGTGCGACCAGCCGGCAGCGACAAGGGCGACCAGGCGCGCGTGGCGACTCCTGCCGAGGCCGTCGCCAATGGAGCCGACTACATTGTGGTGGGACGGCCGATCACTGCAGCAGCGGATCCGGCTGAGGCGGCGAAGGCGATTCTGGCGGAAATCGGAAGGTAGTCGTCGGTCGTCTGTCTGCGGTCGTCGGTCTTGTGGTAGCCGACTCTTAGACTAACCCAAGCCAAAAAAAAGACGCAGCATCAAGCTGCGCCTTTCAGTACCTTTCATTCATTCGTGCGTACAACGTGGCCGACGACTGACGACCGCCGACTGCTCCTACAGCTTCTCGAAGAACTCGCAC
>Ga0137418_10001803_pt1 | contig 19648 bp, 15 predicted proteins | sample CZODoug3_1_2_16f_FD_122242 | JGI IMG/M metagenome (GOLD analysis project Ga0137418, IMG submission 122242) | Vadose zone soil fungal communities from Angelo Coast Range Reserve, California, USA - CZODoug3_1_2_16fungal (Hybrid Assembly) | ecosystem: Environmental > Terrestrial > Soil > Vadose...
GCGCCACCGAGCGCGCCACCTGCTGCGCGGTCTCGAAGTTCCGAGGGTAGCCGCGTGTCAGCGACGCCCTGGCGAGCGACATCTCCTGTTCGGTCGGCGGCCGGGCGCCGGCGATGCCGGCAATCTCGGCGAGCGTGTCGCTGATCGCCTCCGCGGTCGCGGCCGTGTGGACGCTCGCCTGCATCGAGAACGGCCCGAGGCCGCGCCGCCAGTCGAATCCGGTCCTCGCCCCGTAGGTGAATGCCTTCTCTTCGCGCAGCTTCAGGTTGATGCGGCTGATGAACTGTCCGCCGAGAATCGCGTTCATGACGAGCAGTGGCGCGTAGTCGGGCGTGTCGCGGCGCGCCGAGAGGTGGCCGATGCGAAGCTCGGACTGCGCCGCGCCCTCGCGCGGGACCAGCGCCAGCCGTCCCCCCGAGCCCGCGGACGGCGCGACATCGGCGGCCGCCGCTGGCGCGTCGCTCGCGCTGTCCTCGCCGTTCCACCGTCCGAACGCGTCGCCGGCGATGGCGAGCAGGTCGGCGTGCGGCAGCGCGCCCACCATCACCAGCGTCGCGCGGCGCGGGACGAACGTCGCCTCGTGAAACCGGACCACCTCGTCGAGCGTGAGCTCCCGCAGCGACGCGTCGCTGCCGATGGCGAGATGTCCGTAGGGATGCGACGCGTAGAGCAGCCGGAGAAACGCGCGCTCCGCCACCGCCGGTGGAAGGTCCTTGAGCTGCCGCAGCCGATCGAGGCGCAGCTGCCGGATGCGCTCGAAGTCCGACGCGCGCATCGACGGCGCGGTCAGCATGTCCGACAGCAGCGCCGCGCCGCGCCCCGCGAACCGCGTGAGCGTCGTCAGCGTGAACATCGTGATGTCCGCGCCGACCTCCACGTCGTACTCCGCGCCGAGTCGCGCGAGCGCGTCGGAGACGTCGATGGCCGAAAGCGAACCGGTCCCTTCGTCCACCATGTCCGCGGTCATCGACGCGAGCCCTTCGCGGCCCGGCGGATCCGCGCCGAGGCCGCCGTCGATCTGCATGGCGGCCGTGACGACCGGCACCCCCGGGTGCTCGACCGTCCGCACCTTCAGCCCGTTGCGGAGCGTGTGGCGCGCGATCTGCGGGAAATGAAACTGCGGATCCGGACCGGGCGAAGGCGGGCGCGAGCGGTCGACGGCCATCAGGAGACGGTGACCGGCTCGGAGCCCGGCAGCGCGAGCGCCGCCTGGCCGCGCGGGACGATGCTGAGAAGGACGCGCCGGTCGAACGCGAGATACGTCCGGGCGGCGTCGCGAACCGATTGGCGCGTCGCGGAGCGGTAGCGTTCGAGATCGCCGGCGAAGAAATCGGGATTGCCCCTGAAGACGTTGTACGCGTTCAGTTGGTCGGACTTGCCACCGAAACCGCCGACCGTCTGCAGCCGGTACATGAAGTGCGCCTCGGCCTGCGCCAGCCCCCGCTCCATCTCCTCGTCGACCGGACCCTCGTCCGCGAGATGCTGGATGCGTTGGTCGACGACCGCCGTGATGTCGGTCAGCGACTGGCCGGGCGCCGCGGTCGCCGCCAGCAGGAAGAAGCTGCTGAGCTCACGCGAATGCTGGTACGCGGAGACGTCCAGCGCAATCCGCTTGTCGTAGACGAGCGTGCGATAGAGACGCGAGGTCTTCCCGTTGGCGAGCAGGTCGGCGAACAGATCGGCTTCCGCGTCGCCGTCGGCGAACATCGCCGGCGAATGCCACGCCATGTAGACGCGCGGCAGCTCGACCCGGTCCTCGAGGACGATGCGCACTTCGCGCGGCACCGACGCGTCGGCTTCGACGGGCCGCGGCTTGTCGCCGGACGGAATGTCGCCGAAGTACTTGTCCGCGAGCGCAAACGCCTCGTCGGCGTCGATGTCCCCCGCCAGCGCCAGCGACGCGTTCGCCGGGTGATAGTAGGTGCGGAAGAACGCGCGCACCTCCTCGAACTCCATCGCGCGCAGGTCCTCCACCGCGCCGATCGTCAGCCAGTGATACGGGTGGTGCGGCGGAAACAGCGCCTCGCTCAACGCCATCAGCGCCATGCCGTACGGGCGGTTCTCGTAGTTCTGCCGCCGCTCGTTGAGCACGACGTCGCGCTGCGTCTCGAACCGCTCGCGCGTCAGCGCCGGCAGCAGGTAGCCCATGCGGTCCGATTCCATCCAGAGGGCGAGCTCCAGCGCGGAGGTCGGCACCACCTCCCAGTAATTGGTCCGGTCGGTGTTGGTGGACCCGTTGAGCAACGCGCCCGCCTCCTGCAGCGGCTTGAAGAAGCTGCCGTCGTGATGCTCGGAGCCCTCGAACATCAGGTGCTCGAACAGGTGCGCGAAACCCGTGCGGCCCGTGCGCTCGTTCTTCGAGCCGACGTGGTACCAGAGATTGACGGCGACGATGGGCACTCGCCGGTCCTCGTGGACGACGACGTCGAGGCCGTTCGCGAGGGTGCGTTTGGCGTGCGGCAGCTCGATGGCGGTTGACACCAGCGTTCAGCGAACGGGAATCAGCGGAATCTTGCCCTTGTTGGCTTCGGCGGCCTTGTGCGCGAGGATCGACACCTGCGCCGCGGCGCGTTCCGCGACCTGCATGAACGCGCGACCCGCGGTCGACCCAGGCTCGCTCAACACGATCGGCACGCCCGTATCGCTTCCCTCGCGAATCGGCTGATAGATGGGCAGGCGGCCGAGGAACGGCACCTGGAGCTGCTCGGCGAGCGCTTCGCCGCCGCCGTGGCCGAAGATGTCCGCCTCGTGATGGCAGTTCGGGCACGCGTAGTAGCTCATGTTCTCCACGAGCCCCATCGGCGTGATGTTCAGCTTCTGATACATGCGGATGGCGCGCAGGCTGTCGGCCAGCGACACCTTCTGCGGCGTCGTCACCACGATCGATCCGACGACGGGAACCGTCTGGCTCAGGCTCAGCGCGACGTCGCCCGTGCCCGGCGGCATGTCGACGATCAGATAGTCCAGATCTTTCCACGCGACTTCGCGGAAGAACTGCTGGATGGCGCCGTGCAGCATCGGCCCGCGCCAGATGACCGGCGCGTCGTCCGAGGTGAGGAAGCCCATCGAGACGACCTGCAGCCCGTGCTTCTCGGCCGGAACGATCTGCTTGCCGTCGGTCGTCAGCTGCGTGCCCGACAATCCGAGCATGATCGGGACGTTCGGACCGTAGATGTCGCCGTCCAGGATGCCGACGCGCCCGCCGCAGCGCGCGAGTGCCAGCGCCAGGTTCACGGCGACCGTCGTCTTGCCGACGCCGCCCTTGCCCGCGCCGACCGCGATGATGTTCTTCACGCCCGGCAGCGGAGGCCGGCCCATCTCCGGCGCGGATACCGAGCGGACGTTGGCGGTCATGCGGACGTCGACGGCCGTGACGCCCGGCAACGCGCGGACGGCGGCGGTCGCCTGCTCGCGCAGCTGGTCCTTCACCGGGCAGGCGGGCGTCGTCAGCTCGATCGCGAAGGAGACGTGGCCGTCCGTGATCGACAGGTCCTTGATGAAGCCGAGCGAGACGATGTCCCGGCGCAGGTCGGGATCGTTGACGACGCGCAGGGCGTCGAGCACGGCGTCGCGGTCGGGGGATACGGCCATCTGTTTATTTTAGTTGAGGCCGCCTTACACGACGGCAACGGGTTCGAAGAGTCGGCGCCCTTCGTTGGTCAACAGAATCCAGAGCGCATACGCGCCGAGCGCGGTGCCGAAGGGAAGGACGAGCAGGTTGACCACCGCCAGGCCGAGCGTCAGCACGCGGCCGGCCGGCTGCCGCCGCCGGAGGAGCACGCTGGCGCCGACGTGCGCTCCACCCCAGACCAGCGCGACCGCACCCATCACCGCGAACGCGGTCGCCGTTACACCCGCGGCAAAGCCGACGGCTGAGCCGTCCGGGCCGAAGAGGATCGCGAGCGCGCCCGCCGACAGCAGCAGCAGGGAGACGCCGACAAGCATGGCCAGCGCGCCCCAGAGCGTACAGAGGATGGCGAGGATGTCTACGTGCCGCTCCACCGCCACTAACCGCGTGGAGGCGGGCTGACGAGCACGCGGAGCTCGATGCGCGTGGAGAGGTCGTGTCTCGGTGAAATCGAGAAATGGAAGCAGGCGCCGTCCTCGATGCCCGCGGGCACGCTGATGTGCACCTGGTGGTGGAGCAGCTCGATGCCGCTGCCGGCGCAGCAGCCGCACGGCTGGGCCCAGGTCTCGCCGCGGCCGCCACACGCGCGGCACGTGCAGCGCACGGGAACGTCGAGCGGCACCGTCGCGCCCTGCGTCGCCTCGCGCGTCGAAATCTCGAGCGCGGCCGTCAGCGTCTTCGCGTGCTCCTCGGCGACGAACGCGCTGCGTATCCGTTCGACGGCAGGCGCCACCGACGGGAAGTCGACAACGACCTCGTCGGCAAACCACCGCCGATCGTGGCGAATCTCATCGCTGCCACGCACCGCGATCGCAGGTCCGCCGAAGCCGCCGAAGGCGTGCCTCTCCATGAACTGCTGTTACGATAGGGATCGTCCAGGGAGAAGTCAATGGTCGCAAAGGAATGCCCGATGTGCGGCGAGCCCATGAAGCTGCGCGAACGCGAAGTGACCGATCGCGTTCCCGGCTCGACACAGACCAGGACCGGGAAATTCCGTGAATGGGTCTGTCCTGAATGCGACTACTTCGAGGAAGCCGATGAACAGGCGGGCTGAGAAAACGTGAAGGCGGCGCCGGTCAGCGCGCGCCGAGCGTCAGCAACAGCTCTTTACGCAGGCCCTCGTCGATCTCGTCGATGCTGAGCGCGGTCTCGCACTCATCGCACAGTACTTCCAGAACCGCGGGACGTCCTTCCTCGGACACTTCCACGCGCGCTTCGTCGAAGTGGACCACGTGCATCTGCAGCGTCTTGACCAAGAAGTTCTGGTCGTTCCCGCAACTCGGACACGTCAGGACCACCCGGGTCTCCTCATTAATCGCCAATACGAACGCTCCTGGAACTGATTGTAGGAGATGGGATCTGCAGGCGCAACGCAGAAAGTGACGATTCAGCCCTAGTCGAGCTGGAATTCGCGGTTTTTCCCACTAATCCTCGCGAAATCGTCGAATGCGTGAATCACGCGGGCGTCGATCGAGGCTCCGGGGAACGCCTGCCGCATGGCCTGCAGATAGAGGTCGACCTGCGTCCGGTGCCCGGGACGTTCGCGGCCGGTCCTGAATTCGAGCAGCGTCAGCCTGCCAGGAGCGGTCTCGACGAGGCAATCCACGGTTCCGCGCAGGACTCGCCCCTCGACGGTCGTCGTGAACGGCACGTCGTGCAGCCGGCGGCCCGCCGAATAGAGCTCCCGTACCTCCTCGCTGGCGCAGATCGCTGCATACGAAGCGGCCGCGGCGTCGAGCAGCGCCTCGAGGCCGTCGAGATCGTCGATTTCGTCGGGACGCACGAGCCGCGATGCGAGAGCGCGAACGGCGTCGCTGGGAAGTGCGCTGAAACCGACCCGCTGGAGCAGGCGATGGACGAGCGTGCCGGCGAGGCGACTGGAACGCGACGGCTGCGGGACGGGATCCGGGATCCGGGATCCGGGATCCGGTGGTTCGAGGTTCGCTGGTTCGGGGTTCGCTGGTTCGAGGTTCGGAGGTTCGAGGTTCGCTGGTTCGAGGTTCGCTGGCTCGCAACGACGAAAGCGATGAACGGCGCCCGACGAAGCACGCCACTCGGCATGGCCGTTCGGGCCGGCGAACGCGTCGATCAGCGTTGGCGGAAGGACCTCCGCCAGGCTGCCGCGTCCCGGCTGCAGCCGTCCTTCCTTCAGCACGCTCCCGAGGTACAGCCGATCGCGCGCACGCGTCAGCGCGACGTAGAGGAGGCGCTTGGTCTCCTCCTTCTCCTTCGCGGCGCCGTCTTCGTCGGCGTCGGACCGGAAATCGCCGACCGCGACCGAGACGTCCTCGCCGCCCGCGGCCGCGACCACGCGAATCGGATCGCGGAAGTTACCGGTGCCGCGGGCCAGGTTGACGAGAAAGACGACGGGGAACTCGAGCCCCTTCGCCGCGTGGACGGTCATCAGGTTCACGGCGTCGAGCGCGTCGATCACCGCGTTCGATTCGTCGCCGACGGCCAGGCGATCGAGGTGCGCGGCAATGCGCCCGAGCGTCGCGTAGCCGCGGTTCTGGATGCGGCGGATGAGCGCGCGGATCTTCTTCAGGTTCTCGCGCGCCTGCGGAAACCGGGGACCGCGCATCTCGACGAAGTACGCCGACTCCGCGAGCACGAGGTCGAGCAGTTCGGCGGGCGGCATCCGATCGACGCGCGCGCGCCACCTGGCCGAGACCTCGCGCGCGTGCGCGAGCGTCGACGCGTCTGCGGGATCCAGGCCGGGATCCGAGAGCCTCGGGGCGCCCTGAGCCTGTCGAAGGGCGGGATCCGATCCGGCAAGCGCCGCCGCGATGTCCGGCGCCAGCAGCCGCAGCGCATCGTCCGACACACGGAAGAAGCGGGATCGCAGCAGCGCCGCGGCTCGAAGGTCCGACAGCGGGTCCGCGAGGTACCACATCAGCGCGAGGACGTCCTTGATCTCGTCGGCGTCGAAGAAGCCGAGCCCCTTGTACACGTACGCGCCGATGCCGCGACGCTCGAGCGCGGCCTCGAACTCGCGGTGCGACTCGCGCGTGCGGAACAGGATCGCGATGTCGGCGGCCGTCACGGGCCGGCGAACGCCGGTGATCCTGTCGCGCACGATCGCGCGGTCCGCGAGAAGCCGCGCGATTTCGGCGGCGGTCGTTTCGGCGCACGCGTCGGGTGTGTCGGCGGTGACGAGCCCGAGGGGGTGGTCCGTGGGGTTGCCCTCGCCGTCGATCGGAAAGCAATCGTCCTCGGCGTATCGAAACCCGTCGCGGCGTCCGCCGGCCTTCGGCATGTCGCGCGACACGTCGTTGACGAATGCGAGCAGCGCCGGAACCGACCTGAAGCTCCGCGAGATCGAGCGCCGCGCGTCGGCGCCCGGACGAAGCGCCTCGATGTACCGCCTCGCATCGTCGAGGATGGAGACGTCGGCGTCGCGGAACCCGTAGATCGACTGCTTGCGGTCGCCGACGATGAAGACGGAGGGGGCGAGCGGGCCGATGGATGCCAGGCCGGCGCCCTCGCCCCACGACTGCACGAGCAGCGAGACCAGCTCCCACTGCGCGCGGCTCGTGTCCTGGAACTCGTCAACGAGCACGTGGTGGTAGCGCGACTCGAGGCGATAGCGGCTCTGGGCGAACTCGTCCATCTGACGCAGGAGCTGGAGCGTCCGGAGCAACAGGTCCGCGAAGTCGAGCACCGCGTGGGCATCGAGCGTCCGGCGGTACTCAGTCTCCGCGATGCGGTACATCCGCAAGGTGCCGCGCGAGACGAGAACGTTCAGATCCCGCTTGTAACGGGCGATCGCCTCCCTCACCGCCGCCGCATGGCCGACGACGAGGTCGCGGTGCGTGGTCCACGCCGACTCTCTCGCAAACTGCGTCTTCTTGAACTGACTCTGTTTGCGCGGCTCGCCTTCCTGCGTCAGGAAGTAGTCGCGGGCGTGGGCGTACGCCGCCTGAACGGCGGCTGGCTCCAGCGCCACGGTTGTCTCCACGCTGTGCTCGAGCCGGCGCAGTTCCCTGGCCAGCAGCACGAAGACGGTTTCCGGAGGGCCGGACGCGAGAAAGCGCGACAGGCCGCCCGGCATCGACGTGAAGACGTCGAGCAGCCGCGTGACCGCGCGGCGCGTGGCCACGGTGACATCGAGGTCGCGCGGCCCGGTGTCGAGGTACCGCTGCAGCACGACGGGCGCGACGAGCCTGCGGTTCAGCAGCGCCGCCAGGCCACGGCGCGCGCGGCGGTCGCCCAGCTGCGCGAACACCAGCGCGATGTTCTCGTCCTCGCGCGCGAGGCTCCGGCAGGTGCGCAGCGCGCGGTCGAGCGATTCGTCCACCAGGCGCGGCACCTCGGTCTCGTCCGCGATGTCGAAGCCCGGGTCGAGGTCGGCCTCGAGCGGAAATTCGCGCAGCAGCGAGAGGCAGAACGCGTCGATGGTGCTGATGGTGATGTCGTCGATCCGGTCGCGCAGCTCGCGCCACCGCGCCGCCGGAATGTCGCCCCGGGCCGCCGCGGCGCGAAGCGAGGCGATGATCCGCTCGCGCATCTCCGTTGCCGCCTTGCGCGTGAACGTCATCGCGAGGATGTTCGACGGGTCCACGCCCGCGCGCAGCAGGTTGATGTAGCGATCGACCAGGACGCGCGTCTTCCCCGTGCCGGCGGACGCCTCGAGCGCGACGTTGTACCGCGGATCGACCGCGCGGTCGCGCGCCTCCCGGTCCTTGTCGATCGCCTCGTCCACGTCGAACGGCAGCCGCGGACTACTCGTCACCGATGTAGTCCTTCCTGCAGACCGACGGGTACGCGCAGTACGAACAGATGCGCGGCTCGTACGGGCGTGGCGGAAACTCCCCGCGCTCGATCGCCGAGATGAGGTCGAGCAGGCGCCCGCGCGCGTCGGCGAGCACGGAGTCCTGGTCGTCCCGCCCCGCCCTGACGATCGGCACGAGCGACCGCTTGCCGGTGAACGCGACGTATGCCGCCTCGTCGACCTGCCACGTGCCTCCCCGCTGTCCGGCGAGCCGTTCCTGTGCGCACAGCGCGTAGATGGGCACCTGCAGCGCGCGCTTTGGTTGATACACCGCGCCCGACTTGTAGTCGATCACGCGAAGCCGGTTCCCCGCGAGCAGGTCGATGCGATCGGCGACGCCGCGAAGCGGCACCGCGCGGCCGCCTGCCGCGCCGAGCGTGAACTCGCCGTCGAGCCGGTACTCGAGCCACCGCTCGACCACGTCCGCGGGGCGCGTGGCCTCGAGGCCGAGCACGACGTCGACGATACCGACGGAAATCGCCGAGCCGAAGAGCCGTGTCCGCTCGAGCGCGGCGTCCGCGTCTGGGAGGTGCGCGAGCAGCGGCGCCGCGACCTCCGCAAACACCGCGCGCGCCGCATCGAGGGTCTCCGGCGCGATCCGTCCCTCGCGCCGGCGGTCCCACGCCTCGAAGAAGCGTTGAAAGACTTCGTGGATGAACCTGCCTCGGGCGCGCGGCGACAGCGCCGCTTCGTCTTCGGGCAGCTCCTCGAGCTCGAGGACGTCGGCCGCGAAGAACTTGAACGGACAGTCCTGGTAGCGCTCGAGCGCGCTGACGGAGTACGCCTGCCCGATGTACGCGGCCGTCTGGCCGCCGGCGATCGAATCGGCCGGCCGGGCCGCGCGCCGGACCGCCCACGCCCTCGCGGCGTCGGAGAGTACGGCCGCCTCCTCTCCAGCCCCCGCCCGCGCCTCCGTCCGTTCGATCTCGTCGAGGAGCATCGACGGCGACACGAGCGAATCGTGCTCGAGCGAGAAGGTCGAGATCCCAAGCGTCTTCGCGGGCAGGCGCAGCAGATCGGCAAAGGCCGCGCGTTCCGCGTCGACCCGGTCGGCGTCCGCGGGCCAGCCAAGGTCGCGCAGGATGGCCGGCGAATAGAAGATGTTGCGCCGGGACCGGTCCGGCCACTCGCCGTCAACGAGGCCCGCGAGCTGCACGTGGTCGAACTCGCCGAACGGCGCGCTCTCGGCATCGACCAGGTGCACCCCGGACTCGCCGCGGCGCGACGCGAACGTGTGCATGTCGATCCCGCGGCGCGCCATCGCCGCGACCTCGTCGAACGGCACGGTCCTCGAATCGACGCGCTCGTAGGCGTCACGCAACGACCGCAGCACGCCGAGAACGGCGGCGCGCGCCCGGAGCTGTCGCGCGTGAAGCGGTTCCGCCTCCGCCGAATGGTTCGGCGAACCAGGCGCGTTCTCGTGCGCGGCCAGGAACGTCAGCAGGCGATCGAGGTGCGCGGCAATCGTCGCGTCGCAGCGAAGCCCCGTCATCTCCCGGGCAACCGCCTGCAGGACCGATGCGCCGGCCACGGCCGCTTTCGAGACGCGCGACCCGGCACGCCATGTGTCGACGAGCCGATCGAGCGAGTCGAGACCACCAAGGTAGCCGGCCTCGCTCAACGCCCGATCGAGCGCGGCAATCTCTCCCGCGCGAACCGCTTCGCCGTCCGCGCCCGGGAACCGCAGGTGCGGCGAGCGCAGCAGCGCGACGGCCGGGACGCGCGCGAAGTTGGCGCTGACGAACGAGAACAACAGATCGACGACCGCCGCGTACGGCTCCGCGGCAAGCGGAAGCGCGTCGAACATCTGGCACGGGATGCCCTGCGACCGGAACACCTCCCGCGCGAGGTAGACGTACGGCAGCCGCTGGCGCACGACGATGGCGATGCGATCGAGGGCCGGCGGCTCTGGCGCGCGCGCGTCCGCGCGTACCCGGCGGGCAAACGATGCGACCTCGTCTTCGCGGTCACGGGCGACTGAGAAGCTGGCAGCTGGCGGCTGGCAGCTGGCAGCAAATGCGCGGGCAGCAAGTCCCTCCTCCGTGCTGCCTGCTGCCCGCTGCCCGCTGCCCGCTGGCTCGAGCCGCGTCTCCTCGATTCCCGGCAGCCATTGATGGATGCGCTCGTGAAACGAGCCCGCGAGCATCGTGTCGGTGACGACGACATCGAGGCGCTCGAGGCCGGGGATGCGCGCGAGCAGATCCCAGTCAACCGGAAACAGGCCATAGCGATCGCCCGCGCGATCGCGCACGGCCACAATCACGTGCCGCCACGGATGCGCGGCAGCATGTGCGAGCAGGCGGTCGCGCATCGCGTGCTCGTCGACGCCGCCGGATGCGGCGCACAGCCGCTCGAGCTCGCGGAACGCCGCGGCGAAGAAGCGCGTCTGCCGAGCCAGCCGCTCGGCGCCGCGGTCGGCGTCCTGCCCGCCATCGAGCCTTCCGATGGTCAGTCGCTCGAAGTCGTCCACCGACTTCTGATGGCGCCCGAGCGCATCGAAGAATTCGAGCATCGCGCCAATCAGGCCGGGACGAACGCGAAACGGCGGCTCGGCGCCGGCATCGATCGCGGCGCGGCACGCGACGGCCAGCAACGCCTCCCGCTCCTCCGTCGTGTACGCCGCGCCTTCGCAGGGCGCGCCTTCGCAGGGCGCCCCTTTACGGGGCGCCACATCGTCCGCCGATGCAATCCGCTCGAACAACCGCTCGTGCAGTTCCGCGCGCGTCACGAAATCCGGAAGGACGAGGGCGGCGCCGGCGGGCATCCGGTCCTCGATCGAGCGAAGCAGATGGTGCGAGGCTGCGCGCGTGGGGCAGACGAGGAGCCGATCGCGGGCTTCGAGCGGGGAGCCGCCGGTGGCCAGCGCCGCGAGCGCGCTTCGGAACGACCGCAGATCCGCCGCCCGCACGAGTCGGGTCGTGCGGGGTGTGATCACTGGAGACGTGGAGGTTCGAGCAGCGCCCGGATGTCGTGCTGCACGCGCGCCACCATCAGGATGGCACCCGCGGCGGACGAGGACGCCTGCCAGGCAATGCCGACATCACCCCTCGAGACCGCGCTGTACCGGATGTCGACCGCGGACTCGGCGAACCGCCACGCGCTCACGAGCAGCTGGTGCGTCGCGCGAAGATCGTCTGGGACGGTCATCCGCTGCAACCGGTCCGCGCCGCCCGCGAGCCGGCTCCGCAGCGTGACCAGCGTGGTCGGCGAAGGACCGGCGAGGCGGCGGATGGCATCGAGCGACGGTTGAATCTTGACCAGCTGCATCAGCTGCGACCCGACGGAGCGCTGGTACTCGCGATAGCTCGCGCGGCGAATCTGCCACTGGTCACGAAGCAAACGGAGGCGGCGCGCGCTCTCGAGCTGCACCTGCAGCGCGGTGCTCAGCGCCTGGACGACTTCGGGCCGGCGGGCGCCAAGACGCTCGTCTTCCTTCGACACCTGGTGGAGGACCCGCTCGACGTCCACGATGCGCGCCCGCCCCGCGGCGTTGGCCGCCGACGCGAGGACGCGCCGGGACATCGCCGCGTACCGCTGGTCGATGTCGACCTCCTCGTGGATTTGATCCTCGGCCATCCGGCGGAACCGCGACGCCTCGGCCGGCGGCAACGATGCGCCGCCTTCCACGACGAGCGCGAGCGCTTCCTGCAGGAGCGAGATGCGGTCGGCCACGCGCGGCGCGAGCTCCGCGACGCGGAACGTCGTGTTGATCTGCTCCGAGACACCTGGCGCGGCAAGCAGCGGCTCGAATCCCGTTTCTTCCGGCGTCGCGACCAGCGCGAGCGTGAAGTCGCTGCGCCCCGCCGCCGCGCGGAGATCCGAGATGGCTTCGTCGAGCAGCGACACGACCTCGCGCACGTCGCGCTGGCGGTAGCCGTAGTGGCTCGCGGGCCAGTCTGCCAGCGTCTTGCGCGCCTGCTCGGCCTGATCGAGCGCGGCGTTCTTGTCGGTCGCCAGCGCCACGTCGTTCAGCACGCGGGCGATGCCGCTGCTCAACCGCTGAAAATCGTCCTCGCCGCGTGTTTCCGCGTAATGCGCGTAACGCGCGGAGGCGGCGTACCGCTCGGTTCGCGCCCAGTCGATCTGCGACGAGGGCAGCGTCACGACATGCAGGCGCGGCTGATCGGCGGGCCCGCCGACGGGCATCGAGAAGACGACCTGGTCGTCGAGCCGCGCGAACTCGCCGTAGCTGACGACGCTGGCGCCGTCACGGAAGAACAGGCGGAACAGCGTCGCGTCGGCCGCCGCGCGCGCCAGGGGCACGGCCGCGAGCCACACGAGTACGACGAGGAAGGCAATACGCCGCGTCATGCAGGGTGAATTCCTATTGTAGCGTCTGCCGCAACGGCCCAGCCGGGCGGCCGGATGTGGAAATCCTGTGCATGAGACGTGCAAATCCTGTGGACAACCGCGACAGCAAAATTTATTTCCGCGCGCGATGCGGGCAATCCCGCCGCGCCGGCCGCTGTGCATGGGCGCTTCGCGTCTCCCTTCGCTTGATTGCGACGCGCCGCCGAATAAGATCGTCGCCGCTCCTGACCCCACCGGGGACGCGAAGACGTGATCGTTCATCACTTCGAAGAAACCATTGGCGGCCGCGCGTATCAGATCGAGGTCACGGCCGTCAGCAATCGGTGGCGGGCCCAATTGCGCCGTGGACCGGGGGTGCCCACCGCCATGATGCCGTTCTACGGCCAGACGCCTGATGAGGCAGCCCGGCAGTTGTCGCAGTGGCTGGTGCTGGCGCATCAACGCTTCGCGGACATCAACGCGGCCGCCCGGCCGTCGATCTAGCGATAGGACGGTCGGCGGCGGCTCGCGGCCTCGATCTCACGTCCGCCCTGTCGTCAGGCGCCTGTACATCCAGGCGCGGGCGCTCCAACGATGCGCGCCTGGCGAGGGTCGAGCACGGCCAGCTCGTCGAGGGCCTGATCCAGCAGCACCTTTTCACAATCGAGTGCCTGCACGGCGCCGATTGATTCGACGAAACTGACGCGGGTCTTCCTTCACGGGAGGGCGTGCGCTACCATCAAAGGTCCCCCTCCGAGTGGGCCTGTAGCGCAGTTGGGAGCGCGCCTGAATGGCATTCAGGAGGTCACCGGTTCGATCCCGGTCAGGTCCATAACCCCCTCGCTTCGCTCGGTTGCTCTGGACCATCCGCTCTTCGGGGCACGCCGCCGCTATTGACCTGTCCTCCAGCCGCCACACCGACAGTGCGAGGTCCTCTGCTACCGGCCCGCGTTTTCGAATGGCACTGACGGATTGTCGGCACCGCCGTGAACCGGAGGAATCAGCTCTGTGACCTCCCAGATCTCGTCGCACGGCACGGCGAGGGCCGCCGAGTGAGCCCGCAGGTCGGCGCGCCGAAGCGCTTGATAGAAACAGAAACTGATTTTGTTTCCCTGGTCCCAATAACTGCGCACCCATTGAAGTCCAGGGAAGGTGTCGGCGCAGCGAACGGATCGCCACGCTCCGGCTCGCAGCTCAGTGGCCGTGAACGCGACGAGGAATTGCCGATACACGCAGAAGAGTTGTCCGCCCGTCGTTGGGAACGTTTCGAGCCCGCAGCTGCGCGGCGTGATCTCGTCCACGTATCGGAGCTGGCGCACCGGCAGCGAGGTCGTACGCGCGCGCCTGGTGAGGGCCTCGATCGAGGGCGCCTGCCAGATGCAAAGGGCAGAGTTCTCTTCACCAAGCAGAAACGATCGCTGCCAGAGAACATCCTCGGAAGCGAGGCGGGCAGACCGTCTGAGCGCGAAGAGAGCGTCACGTCGTCCACAAAAGGATCGCTCAATCGCGAACAACGACATTTGACGAGCCTCCTCTAGCCTTTTTCCGAACTGAACGGCGCGAGAACGGATTCCAGATCGCGTTCGCGAACCCTGATCGCCTTCTGGGCCGCGAGCCGAACGGCGGGGAGTCGACCGGAGCGGATCCAGGCACGAACAGTCTGGGTGTGGACGCCGTAGTACGCGGCGACATTCTCGATGGTGTACAGGCGTTCCGGCCCGGCCGCGGAACGCGACACCGTGGCCACGGGGTTCCGCGCGAACTGTTCGACCTGCTCAACCGACACTCCCAGTTTCCTGAAGACCCGGGCTGGAAGACCTTCGGACGTTCGCATGAACGCCAAAAGATAGTGCAGCTCGTCGAGACGCTTTCTTCCGCTGCGCTCGACCTCCTTCATCAGCCTGTTCGTGAAACGGACGAAGTCTTCGCGGAAACCGGCTCTGCTCCGCCGCGCGGGAGACGGGCGCGTCGCTGCGTCTTTCGAGTACATAGCCTCGACCGCGCGCACGTCGATAGTGATGGGACCAAAGCGAAAGAATCCAAACTGCTCCAGTGACTCAAGGAACGCCAGGAACTCAAGGTCGACCGACCATACGGGTTTCCCGTGACGCTCCCACAAGCGCAGACCCACGTCCGCGAAGTCGCGTGTCCACCGTGAGGTGTTGGTCGCGGGGTGCACGAACCGGCCTTCCCGAAACGACGGCTGGACGACTTGCCTCATGCGCCGCATACGCGTCGAGTATTGCCCAAGCCGGGGCCTGTATTCAACAGTCATATACAGTCACTAAAACTCATTGACACTCATATGCAGGCAGCCACATAATCCGCATCCACCCGGCGTGAAGGACGCACCAGGCACTAACAAGGAGGGGTGATGTCCAGTATTCAAGTCGCCACGCTTTCTGGTTCGCCTGCAAAGATTGCGCAATCGGAGGCGGAGTCGTTCACGGCGGCGTTGCGGGGCCGGCTCCTCCTTCCGGGAGACGCGGCTTATGACGACGCCCGCACGGTTTACAACGCCGCGATTGATCGTCAGCCGGGAGCGATTGTGCGCTGTCGAGGTACCGCAGACGTCGTCGACACCGTGAAATTTGCTGAAAGACACGAGCTCCTCGTGGCCGTGCGCGGTGGCGGACACAGCGTGGCGGGCCTCGGTGTCTGCGATGATGGCCTGGTTATCGACCTGACCGAGATGCGAGGTGTTCACCTGAACCTCCACGCGAGGACGGTACGGGCCCAGGGCGGAGCCACGTGGGGCGATCTGGATCGCGAGACTCAGGCCTTCGGCCTTATTGCGCCGGGAGGCGTCGTGTCCACCACCGGCATCGGCGGCCTCACTCTCAACGGCGGTCTTGGCCACGTCCGCAACAAATACGGGCTGAGCTGCGACAACCTCGTGTCGGCGGACGTGGTGACTGCGAATGGGGGACTCCTGACGGCGAGTGCGACGGAGAACGCAGATCTCTTCTGGGCTCTCCGGGGAGGCGGCGGCAACTTCGGCGTGGTTGTCTCATTCGAGTTCAAGACACAACCACTTGGACCAATCGTTGCGGTTGCCCTGGCGATGTACCCCTTGCAGGATTCGCCACGAATCCTTCATCGGTGGCGCGACTGGGTCATCGCGTCGCCCGCCGCTGTCTCGTCCCTTGCGATGACCATGACGATACCCGCTGCGCCGCAGATGCCTGCTTCGCTGCATGACACAGACGTGCTCGTCGTCGTCGGCGTATATGCGGGCGACGTCGATGAGGGAGAGCGGTTCATGCGACCGCTTCGTGAATTCGGTCCGATGGTGGCAGACATGAGTGGCCCGATGCCGTTCAGGGTTCTGCAGACCGCGTTCGATTTCCTCTTCCCGAAGGGAGTCGTCTCCAGCTACTGGAAGGCCATCAATCTCGGGGAATTGAGCGACGCGCCGATCGACATCATTGCCGAGGCGTCTCTGCATCGGACCTCGCCGAGATCCTCGATCGCGGTCATTCACTTCGGGCCGGTGATTACCTCGGTTCCGACCGGGGATACGGCGTTTGCCGGACGCGACGCACGGTTCGTGGTGAGCCTCGACGCGAACTGGTACGACAAGGAAAAGGTCGAGGACCACAAAGCGTGGTCGCGGTCAACTTGGGATCAACTGCGACCGTACTCAACGGGCGGGGTGTACCTGAACTACCTGGGTGACGACAGGAACGAGGCGCTCGTTCGGGCCGCATTCGGCGCGAACTATGAGCGTCTCGCCGCGGTAAAGGGCAAGTACGATCCGGCGAACAGATTCCGGCTCAATCAGAACATTCGGCCCAGCGTGACACAGTGATTGCCCTGATTGACTGCAGAGTTTCGTCGACAACATGAATAGAAAGTTCACGATCGCGCGACGCGCGGCCAATGACGGGCCAGTTCAATGAGTGCAGCGCGGGATCGGTAGGGTCCAAGAGGAGGCTACGCGACCTTGCGAAGGCCCGCCACTTGGCGCAACCAAAGGCTCACCTGGTTCCAACTGGCGCTGTTCTGGTCCACCAACCCCAACAGTTTCTTCCGCAGCGACGAAAGCACAGTTCTGAACGGCGACGACGGTCACGTTCGTGTCGTCGTACGAGCCCACTTGACGTGTGAGGACCGATCACCGAGAAAACCGGCCCTCCGCCGCTCGAACCGGAGCGATCCTCGTAAGAGTCTCTAAAGCGGACTTCGCCTTGGCCTTACGCAGGGCCTTCCAGTCGCCGTCGGCGCGCTGGTGCCGGAGATCCGTCAGGTACGCGTACTCCGGCGTGAGCAGCCGGTGCTGCTCGGCCTTGGCTTTCGTCCACGAACGGGCGAACTCCTCGAACGTTGGCGCCTCTCCGCGCGTCCAGAATTTCATCGCCAGCACCCGCGCAACGGCGCCGTCCCGGAACCGGCCGGCGGTCAGGTCGCGGAGTAACCGCATGACCCCTTCGAACTCCTTCGCGTACCAACGATAGTAGAGGCGGTCGCGAGGTCCGAGCCGCGCTGGCGGATTCTCGTCACGGACGATGCCCGTGGGGATGCGGGTGGGCTGACCGACCCGGCCTGTCGTGAGGTAGCCGCGGACACGGGCCAGCACGATCGGCTTTCGATCGCTGTCCTTCGTGGCCTTCACCTTGCCTTTCGGGTACTCGGCCACGATCCGGTACGGGATCCCGCGCTCCGAGCAGAAGCCGCGAATCTCCTCGAGATTCATGTAGTTCAGTTCCTTGAGGAGCCGCGCGCGCTCGCTCGCGGTGAGCTGCGACAGGAAGTTCGACATTCAAATGCTTTCAACGCGTCCGGCCCGCGCCGACGCGTCGCCAGTTCTACGATCGCGGAGTTGGCGTCGCTCAACCGACTAATCGTTGCGCTTGCCGCGGCCCTCGCGAATGAGATTCGCCAGCAGCACGCTCACGAGCGAGTTGCCGCCGTCGGTGCTGCCGCTCCCGCCGCCGCTCACGACGACGTCCGGCACGAGCTTGAAGCCGCTTCCGGCGAGCGCCTTCGAAATCTCGATCCCCGCATAGTTGCCCGAATCCATCGAGGCGATCTTCAGCTTGATCACGTCCGCTTCCGCGGTGCCGACCGCCTTGGTTTTTTCCGCGTCGGCGTTGCCCGTGGCCCGCGTGGCGTACGCCTCACCATCGGCGACGAGCTTCCGGGACGCCGCCTGACCTTCAGCGGTTTTAACCGCCGCGCTGGCCTGGAACTCCTGGATTTGCACCTGCCGCTCGGCGGCGACCACGCTCGCCTGCGTGTCAGCCATGGCCGTCGCCTGCTGGAGCTCCTTCCGCGTTTCCTCTGCGAGACGCTGCGTGTCGTAGGTGACCTTCTCCTGCTCGGCCAGTTTCCGGTCGGTCAGGGTGGTCATCAACGCCTCGGGCGGCGTGATGTCGCCGATCAGCGTGTCCACGGCCACCACGTTGTAGTCCGTCAGCGCCGAGGCGATCTGTTTGCGGGCATCGTCCTGCCGCTCGCGCCGCGTCCGCAGGAAGTCGATGACGTCGGAGCCCTGAGCGGCGTTCCTGAAGTAGTTGCCGATCGTGGGCTCGAGCACCTGCGTCACCAGATTCACCATGCTCCCGAACCGCGCAATGACCTTTGGCGCTTCGGCGCGGGGAATGTGGATGATCTGGCTGACATCCAGGTTGAAGGTGAAGCCGTCCGAGGATCGGACCGTAATCGTCGAGAGGTTCTTGTCGAGATTGTGCGCCTCGGTCTTGCCGGTCGCCCAGTTCAGCACGACGTTGGCGGTGGGGACAATCTCCACGCGATGCGTGTATGGGTTGATCGGGTACTTGCCCGGATCCATCGGTTCCACCCACACGCCCTTCTCGCCCTTGTTGACGAGATTGCCGTGCTTGAACGCGTCGCCCGTCACATCGACGCCTTCCCTTCCGATGTACGCGATGACGACGCCGACGTTCGCGATCGGTACAATTGTCGTGTCCTTGATCTCGACGGTCGCAAACCGCGGATTGACGAAATAGCGGCCCGCCAGCATGACCTGCTCCTGCAACCCCTTGCCGCCGCCAGCGTCGACGAACGCCTGCGCGTCCTGGAAGGAGTTGTGCCCGTTCACCGGTCCACTGGCGATCTCGCCTGCGGCCAGCGGACGGCCCTCCTTCGTGGTCACGATGCCCAGCATGTTGTCCGGGATGTCGAGCACCTTCACGGGTTGCACCGTGAACAAGGCGGTGTTGATGCGGTAGGTTCCCGGCGGAATGATCGTCATCTGCGGGCCGCGTTCACCTCCGCCCTCCAGAAAGGCTCGCGCGTCCTGAAAGGAATTGCAGTTCACGCGGCGCGCGAGCACGTGGCCGTCGGTCAGCGGATGGCCGTCGCGCGCTTCCACGATGCCGATGGTGTCCTGGCTGATCGTGATGAACTTCTGCAGCGTGACAACGTACTGCCACGGCCAGAGACCGAAATGCAGGCCCGGCGCGAGGGCGTCGGCCTGCAGGCCCGCTTCGCCGTGGAGCGCGATGATCGCGCCCGGCGGCAGCGTGCGGTGCTGACCGACCAGCGCGTATTTCTTGTTGACGATGCCCGCTGAGTCTTCCGGGACGATCACCACGCCGAAGAGCCGCACCACCGTCCGATAGAAGAAGATCACGAAAAGGACCAGGAGGACGAGGGCGATCATCGGCCCAATCGCCCAGAGTTGCGCGTCAGTCACGTGTCTACTCCAGTCGCGTAGCGTCGTTCGTTGGGAGAACGGTCGCCCGGTGGCGCCATATTAGCGCCACCTTTCCCTTTATCGTGGATTCCGAAGGAGAAACCGGCGAGCGGCATCCTTAGCGTTTCCGCTGGAGTACGCTCGGCAGTCGTCTCAACGGTTGTCGGAACGGCCTGTTGGAGAGCTTTTGGACCGACGCGATGTAGTCTCGCAACAGTCTGGGGTGTTGCCCGTGACCTCCACTCGCTCCGCCTGGATCGGCCGCTTGCTGCTGGTCGGCCTGATTCTTTGGGGGTTG
>Ga0137418_10001804_pt1 | contig 19636 bp, 17 predicted proteins | sample CZODoug3_1_2_16f_FD_122242 | JGI IMG/M metagenome (GOLD analysis project Ga0137418, IMG submission 122242) | Vadose zone soil fungal communities from Angelo Coast Range Reserve, California, USA - CZODoug3_1_2_16fungal (Hybrid Assembly) | ecosystem: Environmental > Terrestrial > Soil > Vadose...
CAACCAGGAGTATGGCCACGTCTGGTTCCCAAGCCGCGTCTCCGCCGACTGGGCTCCCTACCGCGACGGCCACTGGGTTTGGATCTCTCCATGGGGATGGACGTGGGTGGATGATTCTCCGTGGGGCTACGCTCCGTTCCACTATGGCCGCTGGGTCGACGTCGACAATCGCTGGGGATGGGTCGCCGGCCCCGTCGCCGTGCGCCCCGTCTATGCGCCCGCTTTAGTGGTCTTTCTCGGAGGCGGCGGAGGCGGCTTCGGCGCCAACATCGGCTGGTTCCCGCTCGGTCCGCGCGAGGTTTACGTCCCGTCGTATCACGTCAGCCGCGAATACGTGAACCGCGTCAACATCAGCAACACAACGGTGAATAACACAACCATCACCAACGTCTACAACACCACCATCATCAACAACAAGACGACCAATATCACCAACGTCAACTATGCCAACCGGAATGCAAGAGGCGCAGTCACCGCTGTTCCGCAGCGGGCCTTCGCCAACTCGCAGCCGGTGAACCGTGCCGCGGTTGCGGTGAATGCCCAGCAGATCGCGTCGGCTCCGGTCAGTGCCAGAGTCGCCGTCACCCCCACGCAGCAAAGCGTCTTCGGTGCCCGCGCCGCTACCGCCAACCGGGTAGTCGCTCCGCCTGCCGCCGTCGCCAATCGCCAGGTCATTGCCAAAGCCACGCCTCCGCCGCCCCCGGTAGCTTTTGCAACACAGCAACAGTCTCTGGCCCGACACCCTGGCGAACCGCTGGCCCGTCGCGAAGTCCAGGACTTGCGCCCAGCGAACGCCGCGCAGCCCAGGGTCAAACAGGCTCCCCCGGGAAAACCAGCCACGCCCAATATGGGATCTCAGGCCGGCGGCAACCCGCCGAATGGCGCACGTCCGGGCCAACCAGCCAATCAGCCCAATCAGCCCAATCAACCCGCTCCCAATCATCAGCCGAGCGCGGCCCGCCCCGGCGAACCCGGCAACCAGCCGTTGAATCGGCCGCCGAATCAACCCGCTCCACCGTCCGCCAATCGTCCCGAACCGGCTCGCCCCGAAAACAATCGTCCGGAGCCCGCCCGTCCAGAAGCCAATCGACCCCAACCAGCCAACCCGGCCGTCCCGCCGGCAAGAAACGACCGCCCGCCAGCAGCGGAATCCAATCGACCACAGCCCAACCCAACTCAACCCAGTCGCCCGCAGCCCGCGCGCCCAGAGGCCGCTCGACCCGAAGCGAATCGGCCCCAACCAGCTAATCCGCCCGCTCCCCCAGTCAGAAATGATCGCCCGCCAGCAGCGGAATCGAATCGACCACAGCCCAACCCAACTCAACCCAATCGCCCGCAGCCGCCGCGCCCAGAGGCCGCTCGACCCGAAGCGAATCGGCCCCAACCCAACCCGCCCGCGCGCCCGGAGCCGATCCGCCCCGAAGCCCCGCGTCCGGAAGCGAACCGGCCCGCCGAGCCGCCAGCCCGGAACGAGCACCCTCCGGCGCCGGCGCAACCCTCTCGGCCGGACCGTCGCCAAACCGATCAACCTCAACCACAACGCCCGCAAACAGATCGGCCGCCTCAACCGGAGCGGCCTCAGACAGTCCGGCCACCACAACCCGATCGCCCCAACAATCCCGCCCCTCCTCGCGCCGACGCCCCGCACAATGCGCAGCGTCCCCCAACCCCAGAGGAACAGAAGCGCCAGCAAGAAGAACAGAAAAAACGCCAGCAGGAAGGACAGAAAAAACCGCCAGGACTCTAACGTTCCAAAAGTGTACGGGGTTGCCTTCGTGTGGCGCGGGCGCACCCGCTCGCTTGGTTCTCGGGTGAACAGGTCTTGCCTGCCAGAATCGGCTTCCGGCAAGACACGTCTACAATCACCCCATGGACCACCACACGCTCGCAGCCGTGAGCATCACCGGCACCTGTCTCGACGTGCTCGGCAGCCTGTATCTTGCCTATGATCTGCTCGGTGGCCGGCACGGCCCGCTGCGCCTGCTCACTCGAGCGGTTACCTACTCGGTCGTTTTCGGAATCGGCTATGGCCTTGGCCTCGGTCCGTTTTTTGGCCTCCTCACGGGGATTGGCACCGGAGTCACGGTGGCGATTGAGCTCAGTCGAGCGGCGCGCGGCCAGGAGCACTATTCCTTGCCCTGGGAAGCATTTTTCAGCGCCATTCGCGGGTTGGCTTTCGCCGCCGGACTTTACAGGATTTTGGGGCTCGAATTCGCTGTCGCTTTTGCAGGTCTCGTCACCATCGGCCAAGTCGTTGCTTACTCTCGTGGCATGCGTCCTTCCCTCGACTATGAAGCGTCTCGTCGTCCACGGATTACGCCGCGTCTGTTTTGGGGGACCGTCGTACGGACCGTGGGCTACATTGCCACGGCGCTGGTCTGCAGTGCTCTCGCGCATCGTATCGCCCACCCCTGGCTCTTTGCGATCCAGGTAGGGTTGGTGACTGGCCTGGTTACGGGCGTCGGATTCACGGTGAATCCTTACATCGAGTACTACGCCGACAGCCTCCCCGAACAACGCCTCGGAGCCTTCGGCATCGGGCTGATCCTGTGCGGCTTTACCCTGCAATCTCTTCAGTATTGGCTGGCCTTGTTGGATGTGCACCTGACCTAGCATCCGGGGCGGCCCTCGACAGGAGTCGATACGATCTGCCTAGGACTAGGTCAAATCCCTCAAAATAAAAGCTTTACCACCAAGAGGCGCAACGCTTCCTGAGTTCTCCGCACGTCTTGCGACCCGGCTAGGAAAAGAAATCCAAAGAAAACCCTTGCCATTTTCTTAGTGTTATAGTTAACTATAACACTAGATCATCGGCGTGTGCCGAACGCTGAAGTCAACCACTTAAGGAGAATGAAAATGAAATTGCTACCTTGTATTCTGCCCTTTGCTCTGCTGTCCCTTTCGGTAGGGGCTTACGCCCAGCATGACGAACAAAAGTCTGAGGCGCCAAAATCCGGTGCGCAAATAACCTTCGAGAAACTCAAAACCTTGGCCGGTACCTGGGAAGGCCACCTGCAGACCACCCCGCCACACCCCGAAATGGATGGCTCGATCGGCCAGGTTACGTTTCGCGTGACCTCCATGGGCAACGTCCTCATGCATGAAATGAAGTCGTCCGCCCGACCCGACGATCCGATAACTATGCTCTATCTCGACAGCGACCGCCTGCTCCTCACCCATTATTGCGACGCAGGCAATCGTCCGCGCATGGTCGGGAAGATGTCCTCCGACGGAAAAACAGTAGAATTCGAATTTCTCGACGTCTCCGGCGGCACGCAATACGGTCACATGCACCACGCAGTCTTTACCATCGTCGACGAGAACCACCACGTGGAAGACTGGACCTACATGGAACCAGGCGACAAGCCCATCCATGCGCACTTCGAACTGCAACGCACCAAACTCTAAGGACTTCTCCCGAACCAACTCAAATCCATGACCGACCATGAGTGGAACGACAGTCAGCCGATCTACCGCCAGCTTCGCGACCGCGTCGTCGCGATGATCCTGGACGGCGTGCTCAAGGAGGGCGACCCGCTGCCCTCCGTGCGCACCGTGGCGGCGGAATTTCGCGTCAATCCACTCACGGTCCTCAAGGGCTACCAACAGCTCGTCGACGAAAACCTGGTCGAGAGCAAGCGAGGGCGCGGCATGTTCGTCAATACCGGCGCGCGCGACCTTCTGCTGCAGAGCGAGCGCCAGAAGTTTCTCGCGGAAGAATGGCCAAGGATCTCTGCCAACATTCAGCGCCTTGGCCTGGAGACGGAACAATTGCTGAAGGCATCCGCCGACAAAACCTCGGTCAACACAGAAGCCCGCAGCAACGAAAAAGCTCTCCAAGAGGAGAACAAACCATGACCGTCATCGAAGCCCGCGGCCTGCGCAAGGCCTTCGGCTCGACCATTGCTCTCGACGGCGTCGACCTGCGTGTCGAAGAGGGCCGCATCCTCGGAATCATCGGCCCCAACGGCGCCGGCAAAAGCACCGCGCTCAACGCCATCCTGGGACTCATTCCCTATCAGGGCGAACTCCGGGTCTTGGGCCGCAATCCCTGGACCGAGCGCGAGCAACTCCTCCGCGATGTCTGTTTCATTTCCGACGTCTCCATTCTGCCGCGTTGGCTGCGCGTTTCCCAGGCGATTGACTACGTGGCCGGAGTCCATCCTCGCTTCGATCGCGCCAAGGCGGAAGCCTTTCTCGCCAAAACCTCCATCCAGCGCACCAGCAAAATCCGGCAATTGTCCAAAGGCATGGTCACCCAGTTGCACCTCGCTCTGGTCATGGCCATCGACGCCAGATTGCTCGTCCTCGACGAGCCCACGCTTGGCCTCGACATCCTCTATCGCAAGCAGTTCTACGATTCCCTGCTCAACGACTACTTCGATCGCAGCCGCACCATCGTGGTCACCACCCACCAGGTCGAAGACGTAGAGCACGTCCTCACCGATCTCATGTTCATCCACCGCGGCCGCATCGTACTCCGTTGCAGCATGGAAGAATTCGAATCTCGTTATCTGGAACTCACCATACTTGCCGATCAACTTCCCGCCGCCCGCGCCCTCAAACCGATGCACGAGCGCCAGGTCCTCGGCCGCAGCATCCTGCTGTTTTCTGGTGTCCCCCGCGAACAACTCGCGGCGCTCGGCGACCTGCGCACCCCCAGCATCGCTGACGTCTTCGTCGCCGTCATCGGCAACAACGCCGGCGCATCACAAGGAGCCACTCTATGAATCCTCAATCGCCTACCGTGCCGGAGCTCAACGAGCGGGACGTCGTACCCGCCACGCTGTCAGCGACCAGGCCCTTTTACTGGTCGGTGAAACGTGAATTGTTGGAGTACCGTTCCATCTACCTCGCCCCGCTGGCCTTCGCGGGAGTCATTCTATTCGGCTTCGTCTTCGTCCTGGCCCGTCTCCCGCACACCATGCAAACCCTGTCCTCTCTGGACCCGGCCCACCAGCGTGAAGCCCTCGCCCAGCCCTACGACGTCTCGGCTGGCTTGATCATGGCTGCCGCGTTCCTCGTCAGTATCTTTTACTCACTCGACGCCCTTTACGGAGAGCGCCGCGATCGCAGCATTCTGTTCTGGAAATCGATGCCGGTTTCCGACCTCACCACCGTGCTGGCCAAGGCGAGCATTCCGGTCGTCGTTCTACCCTTGCTCAGCTTCGCCATCACGGTTGTCACCCAGTCCATTATGCTGCTGCTCAGCAGCATGGTCCTGCTGGCCGGCGGCTTCAGTGTCGCGTCGCTGTGGACGCAGTTGCAGCTGCCCCAGGTATTGCTCATGCTGCTCTACCACCTGGTGACCGCGCATATGTTTTGGTTTGCGCCGTTTTATGCATGGCTGCTGCTGGTCTCAGCCTGGGCCCGCCGCGCGCCATTTCTCTGGGCCATCTTGCCGCCGCTGGCCATCGGCATCTTCGAAAAAGTGGCTTTCCACTCGTCTTACTTCTTCGCGCTCATCAACAACCGCTTCAGTGGCGGGTCCGACGCTGTCGCCTCCATGATGGGCAACTTCCCCTTCCATCCCGGAATGCTACTTACGGTAGGCGCGTTCCTGCTTGCCCCCGGTCTCTGGCTCGGCCTGGTATTCGCCGCCATATTCCTGGCGGCGGCAGTCCGCCTCCGCCACTACCGCGAACCGAACTGATTCTGCACAACGGATGCAATGATTCACCCGAGGAGGAACCATCATGGGCGCTCAAGTTCAAATGACATTTCGGACCGCCGCAACATGGCAGAAGCAGCATTCCCTCGAAGCCTTCGCGGGCACAGCCCTGAAAGCAGCCACGCGGTTGTGGTTTGTGGTTGCCTTCATCGGCCAGCTGTTGTTCGCCTTTACTGTCGCTTCGTTCTATGGTCGGACGGCTGCGCGAGGGGACTGGCAGGCGTGGAACAAATCCATGACGCATGGATACCTCCCCGGTGATCGGGTGGGCAATTTGGTTATCGCCATACATCTCATCTCGGCCGTCATTATCATCCTGGCCGGAACGATTCAGCTCATTCCGCAGGTCCGGAACCGGGCGCCGTTATTGCATCGCTGGAACGGACGCCTCTACGTTGTGACCGCCTTCACCCTCAGCCTCGCTGGTCTTTATATGATGTGGATGCATGGGACGGTTGGCGATCTCTCGCAGCACCTGGGAAACAGCCTCATGGCTGTCCTGATTATGTTCTGCGCCGTCATGGCGCTGCGCTATGCCTTGGCCCGGGACTTCAAGACTCATCGCCGGTGGGCGCTGCGCCTATACCTTGTGGTGAGCGCGTCCTTGTTCATCCGAGCAGCGATATTCCTCTCGCTGTTCCTCAATCGCGCCCCTTTCGGTTTCGATCCGGCCACATTCGAGGGCCCGTTCCTCACATTCCTCTCGTTCGCCCAATACCTGGTGCCGCTTGCCGTTCTTGAAATCTATCTGCGCGTGCAGGACCGGTCCGGCGCGGCAGGCCGCATGGCTATGGCGGCCTGCCTTTTCATACTGACGGTCGCGCTCGGCGCTGGAATTTTTGCGGTCACCATGACCAGATGGCTGCCCAGCATCCAAGCCGCCTACGACAGTCGCAGATCCATTGCCCAAACTCTCTCCGCCACCATCGCCTCCGGCGGCATCGACCAGGCTGCGAAGCAATACCATGATCTCAAGGCCGGCGCACCCACCACCTACAACTTTGATGAAAACCAACTCAATTTTTTGGGCTATCAACTCCTTCGCGCCAGTCAGTGCAAGGACGCCGTCCGCATTTTCCAACTCAACGTCGAAGCCTATCCCCAATCGAGCAACACCTACGACAGCCTCGGGGAGGCTTACATGGACGACGGTGACAAACCTCAGGCCATTGCCAACTATCGAAAATCCCTTGCGCTGAACCCAAAGAACCGCAATGCCGTCAAGATGCTTCAGAAACTCAACGCACCCTGACACGATCTAGGAGGGGGCCAATGGCCGGGTGGCACGGGCTTTTGATCGCTTAGCCCTACTCGGAGAGATGCGCGCACCACCTTTGCGTCTCTGGCCAGAGGCTGCCCTGAGCGCGACGTCGAAGGGCTGGAAGCGATACGGCTGATACTGCGAAAGGGTTTCCTATGTCGAACACGTCTGCCAAAACGGGACGAATCAACCCAACCTCCCCGCGCCTCCAAGCCAGAATCGCCGGCTTCCTCTACCTGCTCGTCATCGTCGGCGGCATCTTCGCCGAGATCTTCGTTCGTGGCCGCCTCGTCGTCCGCGGCGATCCCGCGGCCACAGCACACAACATCCTGACCCACGAACTCCTCTATCGCGCAGGCTTCGCCGCCGAGGTCTTCTATTGCGCTTGCAACGTCCCGCTCACCCTCATCTTCTATAACTTGTTCAGGCAGGTGAACAGGAGCGCCACTCTCCTGGTAGTGTTCTTCAGCCTCGTCGGCACCGCCATCGAGAGCGTTAGCCTGCTGGCTCACTACGCGCCTTTAGTCCTTCTGGGAAACGGTCACCATTTCCATGCTTTCACCTCAGAACAGCTGGAGGCTTGGGCCTATGTGTCTCTCGAGTTGTTTGAATGCGGCTTCGCCATCGCCCTCGTGTTTTTCGGCTTCTATTGTCTCTCGATGGGATACCTGATTTCGAAGTCGACGTTCCTTCCCCGATTCATCGGCATCCTCCTGGCCATCGAGGGCGTCCTCTACCTGGCCAACAGCTTCGCGAACTTTCTCGCCCCTGCGGTTGCAAGCCATGTCTTTCCGTTTCTGGCAGCTTCCGCCGTCGCGGAAATATCGCTGTGCCTGTGGCTGCTCGTGGTCGGTGTAAATGTTCCGAAGTGGCAAAACCAGGCAGGCGCAGCAGGCGGCAGCGCAGCATGAAAGCTGCCATCTACACCAGATACGGCCCTCCGGATGTCGTCCAAATCACCGACGTCGAGAAACCCTCGCCCAAAGACAGCGAGTCCTTATCCGAGTCCACGCAGCTTCCGTCAACCCACTCGATTGGCACTTCATGCGAGGCACGCCGTATCTCGTCCGCATTCATAGCCGGGCTGCGCCATCCCAAGGACCCCCGGCTCGGCGTGGACGTCGCCGGCCAGGTCGAAGCGGTTGGCAGGAGCGTAACCCGCTTCCAAGCAGGCGACGCGGTCTTCGGCGCGTGCCGTGGCGCCTTTGCAGGGTCTTCGCGATAAGGGGCACATGCAAGCGGGGCAAAACGTCTTGGTCAACGGCGCCGCCGGAGGCGTAGGCACGCTCGCCGTGCAGGTCGCCAAGTCGTACGGCGCAGACGTGACCGGCGTTTGCAGCGCCGGAAATGTGGAGATGGTCCGAGCCCTCGGCGCCGATCGGGTCATTGACTATGCGGACTATGCGCAAGAGGATTTCACCAGGAGCGGACGACACTACGACCTGATTTTCGATCTCATTGCGAACCATCCGTTGTCCGCATATAGGCGCACCTTAAGTCGGAAGGGAAGATGCGTCACCGCCGGAGGGTCGACCGGCCGAGGCATGGTCCGGGCTCTAGCTCGTTCAATGACAGCGTCGGTATGGTCACGGTTTTCGAGCCAGGCGTTCGTCGGATGCCTGGCGAAATCGAGTCAAGCGGACCTGACCGTCATCCACGACCTCATGACGGACGGAAAGGTAACCCCCGTCATCGACAAGCGTTACAGCCTCAGTGAGGTCCCTGCAGCAATCCGGTATCTCGAACAAGGCAGCGCTCGCGGAAAGGTCGTAGTAACGATGTCCAATAGAAGGGGTACGCCTTAGAGCGAGCGCGCCTTCAGCAGCCGGTCCCCCGAGCGCAACCGAAAACAAGCTTTGCCCACCCCTCGGGTGCTCGATTCAGTTTGCGGCTGGCAGGCCAGGGCAAGTTTGACGGTAGGGCTGTTTGGGAAAAGAACCCTCCCATTCTTCATGAGACAAGTTCTGCGTCAGACGCGCGCAGGCTTGATCTCGAAGGTCGCTCGAGCGCCAGAGCCAAAGTGCGGCCGAGCGTTCGTCATATCCGGTGAGGAGATAACGGCCGTCGGGACTGAAAGCGGCGGCGGGGAGATAGCCCGCATCGGGAAGCTGCGCCAGGTGAGCGCCCGTCACCCCATCCCACACCGTGAGACGTCGGTGAGTTATGGTCGCCAAGGAGCCGGAGGAAGGATCGGGAACGATGAGATCGATGTCGCCGCTGGCATGGAGCGAGAAACGTTGCCTGCCGGACGGGATGTCCCACGCCTGCAGATTCTCGTTTTGCGCCGTGAATGCGATGGTGCCAGAGGGATTGAAGGCGAGGCGATTCAGTTCGGCAGGCAGAGGAATGCGGCTGATGCGGGCTTTGCTGCCCACACTCCAAATATCGAGAAAGGACTGGTTGGGGGGTTGATTGGTCTCGAATGCCAGCAACCGGCCTTCTCCCGCCGAGCGCAGCAAGCTGGAAGAGGGGCCCTCCAGGGAAGCGGTCTGCTGCAGGCTGGGTAAGGCATACAGTCTGCGAATCGCGTCCCCTTCGCTGACCAGCACCCTGCCCGATGGATCGATCCTTATTTGTCCCGGGATACTGGGCAAAACTGTCACCGAGGACCGGTCTATGGCGATGAGAAATAGCTTGTTGCTCCACTGGGCAATCACGGTGTTCGGATCGACGAAAAAGAGCCTGTCGATCGACGGAGCGCCATGGAATTCGATGTCGCGCAGAGTTTTGCCGCCGAGGTCGGCGATCCTCACCAGGGGCGCCCAGTGCGCGGAAATCGCGCCGATGGCGAAGCGCCGGCCATCCGGGCTGAAGGCAACGCTGCCCACGCGGCCGGGCAAGTCCAAGAAAGCGGGGCGGTCAGCGCGGCTGCTCTCGGAAACGGAAACCGAGCCGTCTAAGCCGCCAGCGGCGAAGCGGCTGCCGGCGGCGGCGAAAGCTACCACCTCTGCCCCGCCGCCATGGGAGACACGCTCGAGTTCTCTTCCAGAAGGGAGTTCCCAAACCCGCGCAGTCCCGTCGTATGACCCCGTGCCCAGCTTGGTTCCATCTCCATTGAAGGAGACGGCCGCAACCGCGGAGTCATGTTTGAGCTCAAGAACCTGGCGGCCGGTGTCTACGTTCCACACGCGGGCCAGGTTGTCGCCCTTCGCAGCGTAGGCCAGGAATTTGCCGTCGGAACTGATGGCGGCATTCACGATCCATTGCTGCGGATTGAGGGTTTCGGAGGAAGCAGCATGGGTCGCCTTCAGCAGTTGCCGGCCGGCAGTTACATCCCACACCGAGGCAAAATCACCGGTCGCAACCGCTACGCGCTTGCCATCATGGCTGAAGGCGAGGCTGAAGCCGGCCTCACCGCCACCCATGGTTCGAGTACGCTTGCGATGCACGAGATCAAACACGGATATCACGCCCTCGGAAGACAGCGCCGCAAGCACATCTCCGCTGGGACTGAAGGACGTGGAAACGATTTTGTCCGCACATTTGAAGTCGGCCACCATCGCGGCCGGAGCGACATCGAAAACCCGCACATGACCGTCGTCGCTCGCCGTAGCCAGTTGGTTGGCCTTGGGGTGGAACGCTATCTGGGAAACCGGCGCACCGTGGGAGATGCGCAACAATTCGCGCCCGCCCGGGAAAGCCCAGATCCGAGCGACGCCATCGCGCGCCCCGGTCGCAAGCAACGAGTCGGAGGAGTTGAAGGCCACGGAAACGGCTTCGTTGTGTCCCGGCGTGGCCGGGGAGGCGCCGGCCAGTTCGATCCCGGCCGCGGGCTGTTCGTCCGGATTGAAATATCCGATCGGCTTCTTGTTGACGACGTCGATCAGTTGAGTGGAGCCGTCGTCGCGCGCTACGGCGAGGGTGGCGCCGTTCGCCGAAAATGCCATGTCGCGAATGCGTTCGGCGGGGTCGGCGCTTTCTGGCGGATAAAATTGGGCGTTAGCCGGCAAGACGGAAACCGCCGCCCGCAACGCGCTGTTGGCTTCGAAGGAGGGGTGGAGCCGATTGGATTCGATAGCGAGAAGCGCTGCCTCTCGAGCTCGATCCGGATTATCGGCGAGGACTTTGGCAGACTTGGCGGCGAGTCCCGCGGCAAGATTTTGGACCGATTCCTCGCGGCTCACGCGCGTTTGACGAAACGCGAAGAGCGAGGCCACAACAATAGCGATGAGACCCGAAGCGGCCAGATAGCGGGTGTGCCGCTGGCTGCGAATGTCTGCGCCGTCGAGTTCGTCTTTGGGACGATGGTGCAGCGTAGCCGCGAGTTGGAGGATGGCCTCGTGAAAGCGCGGTTCGCGCATGCGTAGAGGCGCGGTGCCGTCGCGAGCCCACTCAAGATCGAGGTAAAGAGGCTCCTCGGGAAACGAGCGCAGAAGGCCCGCCGGGAGCGCTGTGCTACTCTCGGGCAGGAATGAGGCCGAGGACCGGTCCCACTTCAGAGTGCCACCCGTCAGCACAATCAAAACGTGCGACGATCCGTTCTTGGAAATCCAATATTCGGCTTCCTTCCCCACCCAGGGCGAGGCAGCAGCTTCAGGCGAAGCCAACAGAATGAAGAACAACGATTGATCGAGGGCCTCGCGAATACTGGACCAGAGTGCAGGATTGACCGCGAGGTTGGTCTGATCTCGAAAAATGTGCAAAGCCCTCAGCTTGTACCAGGGCTTGGCAAAAGAATGCAAAGACGATTGAAGGGCAGCGGCAAGAGCCCCGTCGGTAGTATGACTGTAAGAGATGAAGGCGTTATAGGCCGTCATTGTTCTCTAAGAAAGTTCGTCATTCCGACCCCAGGGAGCAAGCCCGCACTCTCCATCCCGCGCACCGCTGAATCCCTGCTCCCAGTGTAGCCGCAGTCACGTGCTGTGAGTCTAAAAATGCTCCTCCACCACAGCCGCACGATCCACCCGCGAAACACCCGAGGTTTCCGCCCAAGCCGTAGTCTGCCAGTTGTCTTTCCCCTTCTTCACCGGAATCCACGGCGGCAAAGGCTGCAACAGGTAACTCGCCAGCGCAAAGATATAAGGCTCATACATATTCCGCAGCCGCACAAGCTTCAAGTCTGCCTCTTCCCCATCGAGCAACTTCAACCCATGCTGCGCCAGGGTATCCCGAATCCGCCGCAAATCCTCAGCCGGCAAACGGTCATACGGCAGCGTTTGCGGAGGAGTCTTAAACACCTGCGACAGATCCACCACCGCATGACGCGCAATCGCAAACGTAAGCTCAGCCTGCCGCTCGCAGGCTCCTTCAATGCCCACCTGCACCAGCGCGCAGGTATCCAAAATTGCCGTCAGCGACGCCACCCAAGACTGGTTATCGTGCTGCGACCGAAAATAAGCCAGCACCGGATAGGAAAGATGGCTCTCCATCAACTCCGCGCACCAGTACTCCCACTCCTTCAGCAGTTCCCGCAGAGCATCCTGCCCATTCGGATGACTATGCCTCCGCAACAACTCCCCCGCTGTAGGCGGCGTCCCAGCCCGCGAATCCAGCAGCGAAATATTCACCTCGCGCTTGGAAAACGACCCATAGATAAACGGCAAATACCCAATCACCACAGCTAGGAATCCAAACCCCAGCCCGGCCTCAAAAACCACCAACCCCCGGGCCAACCCCGAACGCGGCACCACATCCCCAAGCCCAAGCGTAAAAAACGTAGTCCCGCTCAAATACAAATCGGTCAACACTCCCGGCTGTAAACCGGCAACGTTAACCGAAGAACCCGCCCCATACTGCAGCAACCCAAACCCAACCACCAGCCCCAACGCCCAGATTCCCACCAGAATCAGCAGCGAAATCGGCCCATAGAAACCGAACAACCCCTCCCTAGCCTTCCTCGAAGGCACCAGCCCAGCCCCCAGTCGCCAAAGCCTCCACGAAACCTTATAAAAGAGCCTCGTAAGCCGAAACCGCCGCGTAACCCTCCGCGGCAAGATAATCGCCTCAAAGGCATCCCAGATCACAATCAGAATGAGGACAAGCCCCACCGCAAACGCACCCGGCGCAGGAATCATCCCCAGATTGTATCGGTTTCAGCTACAAGCAAGACGATGGCTCTAGACGAACAGTAGGATTCTGGTGGACCTCACCGAGATCGAAGCGGCGACCTCTGCCATGCCACTTCTCAATCCAAAACTAATTTGTTGATCCTGCAAGGCCCTGATCGCCCCTTGAAGCCCCTAATTTTCGGCTTAGGGGCGCAAGAGAAATGCTCAATCTCTGCGTGGTCATCCCATTCTCCTGTAGGAGGCTTCAGGACATGAGTGGTTGGAACGCGGCCCGGATGGAACTCCCCCGCCCTTGCGCTCGAACAGGTTAGGGCGGGCGGCTGTCGCCAATGGATTGGTCGATGCAGCGCATAGTGGGTTCCCCGGCTCGCAGCGACGCATCCTGAGTTCTTCATGGCTCAAAACGCCTCCGCCATAAGCGCCTGCGCCCGCTTTTGGAATACCGAATCTGTCTGCTTCTTTCTCCGGCCAGACACAGCGGCATCGACTGCTAGCAATGCCTCATTCGCCCGCGCCGTGGAAATCCCCTAGCTCTTATAGGCATTCATGGCCACGGAGACATCGCAAGCAGTCTCTGTCTCGTCAATCGCGAGAGACAGTTCATTGCGGCGAACCGACGGATTCATGTCATAGGCAGGCGAAAGCTGAATGCCTTGCTCATCGATTCCGTAGTGCGGTCAGGGTTCATTGCAGGAGCCTGAGACAGGCTGCTGCCCTTGTCTTAACCCCTTCACTCAAGCGCGTGATCGTCACATGCGATAGTCCTTCTCCTTCGATTTGCTTTCGAATGGTAGCCGACTGCTCGGGGATGGCTAGCGCCATCGTCCTGATTCCGTCGATGAGCTTGGCATCGTCCAGGCGCAACTCCGCTGCGAGCCTTTGCCAGTGCCGTAACCCAATGTTTCGCAAGCGGTATTCCCCGCCGACCTTCATAGCAAGTTTCGCCTTGCGGAGATCCAGCTGGCGATATGGAAGGATGCTCGCCAGGTCGTACAGCGGTGCGAGGCGCACAACCGCATTTTGGCCCAAGAGCAGCGAGTAGTTTTTCGCGTGGGCGTCCGTTCCCGCGATGAGCCAATTGAACGCGATGGCATCCATGAATGCTTGAACGTCCTGATCTGGGCTACTGGACTGATCCCTAAGCAGTTCCACGATTCTTGGTACTCCCGGTCCACCGTCGTTTTCATACTTGCGCGCGGGGTGAAGGCCGAGAGCCTGGCACATATCCTCCTGATGAATACGCGACCATTTATTCCCAATGCGCGCGCGGTCGTAGCGCTCAACCACGATTGCGATTTCGTCCCCGAAGTGCAAAACGCTGGAGTTGGGAACAATGAGGCCGCGCGTGCGCGCCAGTTGCAGGGAGAAATGCTCATTCTCTGCGTGGCCATCCCATTCTCCTGTAGGAGGCTTCAGGATATGAGTGGTTGGAACGCGGCCGGATGGAACTCCCCAGCGCTTGCGCTCGAAAAGGAGGGCAGTCTTCGATTGCGCGCCTGCGAGACTGAATTGGCCTGTGTCACGCGCTTCGCGCCACGCAGAATGGTCAGCGCGCAGGGTGCGTAGCCGCTCGGCCACATCGTCTTCCGTGAGCCATGCAACTTCCTTTGCCGTTGGCTCGGTGAGCAACTTTTCCAATCGTTCCGGGCGGATCAATTGAACGGCTCCGGCGCAATCCTCGCCTACATTGGCGATCAGGCGAAAGACGTTTTTGGGCGATACCTGAAAGCGCCTACCCCAATTTTGCAGAACCCGGTCATTGTCAGGCAGTAATCCCCATAGGAATGCTTCGATGCGTGCATGACCATGAGTCGCTGAGCCGAGTGGCATAGAGAGCGAGAGTGGATACGCACCTGGATCATTTCCCCACGTGTCGTTGTAGGTGAACGAGAGTCTGTCGTTCTTGTAATGGACGGTTCCGACCTGTCGACCATCTAAAAGGGCGAGGAGCTGATTTGTCATGGGTGTTTCTTCAAGGAATCGAGAATGTGGTTGATGTCGATATGCCTGGGCTCGCCAGTGGAGGATGCCTTAGGCGCGGCATCGGCGGTAATGGCGATGGAAACGCCCAGAGTTTTGAGGGTGCGCAGGATCAGGCCGATTTCGGCGCGCGGCTTGCCATGTTCCACTTCCACAATCCACTTGCGGCTTGTTCCGGCCTTCTCCGCGAGGGCGCTTTGATCCATTCCGAGTTTGCTGCGGCGCTCCCGGATGAAAGCCCCTAAATCGGCAGCTGTTCTTATCCGCATCGCTAAAACCTCCCTATGTCACTTCACGATAGTAACCGAACGGTGACATACTGTAAAGAGAGCGAACGGTGACATTTTATGAAGGGAGCGAGCGGTGACATTTCTGGAAGTGACCGGACGGTGACAAGGCAGGGCGCCCGGCCTTAACACAGAAGCGAGACGCCACTCGCGGCGTCTCTCGGGCTTTAGGTGAGGCAGGGAGAGAGTTGGGGCCCGGTCCGATGAGACCAACATGTCGGCTCCTTCCGGGTGCCTCGCGCACCCGGCTTTTTCTCCGTAGCGTGCTATCCTTAGCAGTTTTGCGAGATTCGTCATGAAATATCGTTCTGATATCGATGGTTTGCGGGCATTCGCTGTCATTCCCGTAGTTCTGTTCCACGCGGGCATTTCTCAGATAGGCGGCGGTTTTGTTGGGGTTGACGTTTTCTTTGTCATTTCCGGGTATCTCATAACGGGTTTGATCCTGGAAGATATCGCACAAGACCGTTTTTCTATTGCCTCTTTCTACGAACGGCGCGCGCGCCGCATTCTTCCTGCCCTATTTGCGGTCCTGCTGGGCGCATCGGTTGCTACCTGTGCCTTGTTAATGCCGGATCGTGCACGAGCGTTTGGACAAAGCCTCGTTGCCACCGTGCTCTTCTCTTCCAACGCGCTGTTCTGGAAGCAGTCGGGGTACTTTCAGGCTTCCGAAATCAAGCCACTCTTGCATACGTGGTCACTCGCTGTCGAAGAACAGTTCTATATTGCTTACCCACTTTTTCTTTTTCTCGTGCACAGGTATCTTCGCAAACGATACGTCCTGGCTCTGCTTCCGGTTTTTGTTCTTTCGTTGGCGTTTTGCATTTGGGGCGTTCGTAGACATCAATCCATGACCTTTTTCCTTGCGCCCGCGCGTGCTTGGGAGCTGCTTCTCGGTGGACTGCTTGCGATCCCGGTGATTCCGCCATTGCGTCATCGTTGGATGGCCAATGTTCTTGGTTTGTTTGGACTCGTCCTTCTGGCATACAGCTTCTTGAGATTGTCGGGAGCTCTTCGCTTTCCTGGCGCATATGCGCTGTATCCCACGCTCGGAGCCGCACTCATCATCTACAGCGGCACGGCCAGCGGGACCATCGTAGCCAAGGTCCTGAGCGCCAAGCCCATAGTTTTTATCGGTCTGATCTCCTATTCGCTCTATTTGTGGCATTGGGTCGTTTTCGTTTTCCTCAAGTCCTATCTCGTTCGCCCTCTAGCTCGTTGGGAAATTGCGGTCGAGATTGCCGTCTGCCTTCTCATGGCCAGTCTTTCGTGGAAGTTTATCGAGTCTCCTTTCCGTGGGCGCCGCGGCCGCAACGGAATTCCGCGACGCTGGATTTTCGCTGGAGGGGCACTGGGATCGATGATTCTGGCGATTTTCGGCGGGCTGTTGTACCTGAAGCACGGACTGCCTTCCCGGTTCAACGACCAAGTACTTGAGTTGTACAACGCCAAAAATGACCGCTGGAAAAGGCGCGAGGAATGTTTGGGTAAGATTTGTCAGATTGGCAACAATGGCGCGGCCCCTGGTTTCCTGTTGTGGGGCGACTCCCACGCGAATGCCATGGCTCCCGTGTTCGAGCAGATTGCCGCATCCACCAACGCATCCGGGTTTGTCGCCTCCAAGGCCCTGTGCGCCCCGCTTCTGGGCATCAGGCGCTATGACAATAACAATGTGGAACTATGCACACCCTTCAATGACTCGGTGTTGGCCTTCATTCAGGCGAAGCACATCCGAAATGTATTCCTGCATGCACGCTGGGGACTCTATTGTGAAGGCAACCGCTATAAACAGGAAGAGGGCTCTCCTGTGCTACTGACTGCCAACCGGCATCCAGAGGAAAACTATCATGAGTTTGAAAGTCTGTTCCATGCCACCATCGAGGAACTGCGGCGACGTCAGGTCAATGTGGTGATCATTGCCAGTGTACCGGAGGTGGGAATGGACGTCCCCACGGTACTGGCACGCAGTCGGGTCAAGGGAGTGGCGGTCGAGCTCGAGCCGAGGTATTCCGAATTCATGGAACGTCAAGCGCGTGCCTTCGGAGTGATGTCGCGAGTCGCGGCCGAAAACGCGGCCCAAGTCCTCTATCCACACCAAACGCTTTGCGACGGCACATCGTGCTCAGTCGTGAAGGAGAAACATGTTCTCTACGCAGATAGCAATCACCTTAGCATCCATGGGTCGATGCGGCTTGTGTCCGCAGTCGCGCTCTTCCTTAAAGAGGCCGCGATAGAGGCTAGAGCAAATGGCGAAAGCGCTCACTGAGGCGATCAGCAAAATTTGGTCCAGCAGCCGGGATCTTTTGGGGCCCTGTGGCTTTTCCCCTTCGGGATTCTTCTATTTAAATGGGGTTTTCTCCCCGCATCCTGGGTGTCCTGCTGATCGCTGCAGGTTGCGGCTACATGGCGGAGAGTCTTACGTCGTTGCTTCTGCCGAGTTGCGAACATGTTGTGGGCCGGATTACCGACATCCCGCTAACGCTCGGCGAGCCCGCGACAATCTTGTGGCTTTTGATTAGGGGAGCAAAGGTTGGAAGCCGCACCATAGAGTGCATCGAACTCCGGGCGTTGGCTTCTCTGACGTGCGACGAGCATGTTGCCGAAGCTGAATGTCACCGGCCAGGCTAGGTCAATTGCGGTAGAGATGGGGTAGTGGGCTGTTTCGAAATCAGGGCGAAGGCATGCCAAGCACTGCAGTCAGAACGCAACCCGTGAAAACGAGCGCCAGTTCAATAGCACCGGTGATCTTGATCGCTCTGAGCCGCTTTGGTGTAGGGTCCTTGACCCTGAATAGCTTGCAAATCAATTGAGGGTTGGTAAAGAACAGAAACCCCCATCCCCCTACCCATGCAGTCCCCAAAGCGAACATGCGTACTTGCGAAATCATGCCGCAGCTCCCCCATACCTTTTCGTTTCCAATAGTCCCACCAACTCCTCCAAACTCCAAACGGGTTGTGTGAGGCCAGCTTCCATCGCTGACGTGACTCTCAGCGTTTGATGCACGCGGCAGAAATTGTAAAAAAGCATGGTAGATCGCAACCATGTGGCAGTGATTCTCAAGCTTTTTCGAGAAGGCGTTCGTGAGTCTTCAAACAACATAAGCTCTGATATTCCATAAAATTCAAAACAGCCCACTACCAGAGATGGCACAGAGAAAAGCCTCTCCGCAGTCTGTAGAACCTAGTCGGGGCATGGCAAACAGCGCGAAATGCTGCCAGCTCCTGTGAAACCACCCTACGGTTTGGGCGGGCATAAAATGGAATCCCATCGCATCGAAGGATGAGCTCAATGGATCTTGAGTAAGCACACTTGGGGTCGATGAAGGAGCCGCCGGAATGAGGTACTCTTGTTGTCCGCCGTTGCGGCGCTGGGCTATCCGCGTCCGCCCGAAGGAACCGAGAACATTTCCAAGTTGATGGAAGAAGTAACGCTTGTCTGCACGGGAGAGGTTACCTCGGCCCCAAGCCGCTTCTCGTTGCCGCCCGCCTCGCATGACTGGTGCGGCCACCGTGGGTGGAAAAGGAGGGCCTTGCAAGTTGTTGAAAATATGGTGGACCTGGTCGGGATGGAACCGACGACCTCTTCCATGCCATGGAACTACAAAAACCGTAACTTGCTGACGGCAAATGCTTTAAGAGTCGGACGAGTCGGTAAAAACCGCTAAAATCGGCGTGTTTTGCTACCAAAATGCTACCAAAACACTTGCTACCAATTTGCTACCAAACTCATTTGGGCCAAGGGCTGATCGCGGGGGAACAGCCCTTTTCAATTCAAATGAACTGTCTCTCGGTCCCAAGCCCCTGAGAATATCTTTATGCTTATCGCCATCAGGTCAACGGCCTTGGAAGGCCCTGCCCCCGCAGGTTTTGAAGAAGCTGGTCTCACCACTTTCGCCATCATGTTTGGCTCAAGCACCTCGACTAAGAAACCCAACTCAGCTACAAACATCAAACACCTAATTAGTGGACGGCGGGCGACTACTCCACCGTAATCTCGCCCATGTAGTACCATCCGTCCTGTTGCCGCTCGGCAATCGCCAAGCGGATCGCTGGTTTCCTCGTCCGCGGATCGAGCAGCGCCACTCGCAGACGATATTTCCCCGGTTTTAGCTCGTGAGGGACGGGCACAGTGTTCTCATAGACCGAGTCTCCCGGAAGCCATTGCCGGACGTCGGCATCAAGTGGCACAACCACGTCCCCGATTTCGAGCGCCAGCACGAAATTGCGATACACCGGCGCAATCCCTGCATTGAACCACCACATATTCACGGGAATCATCGCACCACGGTTTACTTGCGAGGGATACTCCAGTTTCTTTAAAACAAATCGGTACCCGATCTGTTTCTGAAACTCCCCAAATGCGGCCTTCCACTCCGGAGGAATATGGCTCGACTTCAAGTTAATGGTCGAAACGTGCCACCGCAGCGCCT
>Ga0137418_10001805_pt1 | contig 19635 bp, 17 predicted proteins | sample CZODoug3_1_2_16f_FD_122242 | JGI IMG/M metagenome (GOLD analysis project Ga0137418, IMG submission 122242) | Vadose zone soil fungal communities from Angelo Coast Range Reserve, California, USA - CZODoug3_1_2_16fungal (Hybrid Assembly) | ecosystem: Environmental > Terrestrial > Soil > Vadose...
GATTCATGTCCTATGTTGACAATGCGAAGTTGGCGGACAAATCGAAGAACTATCTTCGGAACGGATGGCGTCTCCTTGAACAGACGAGCATTGTCGGTATGAGGCTGAACCACATTACCGCTGAAGACGTCGATGCGCTGTCGTTACCGGGCGGGCCCTATAACGTGAACTGCGCCCTGAAGACACTGCGCCGGATGCTTCATAAGGCAGAAGAATGGGGACTGGTTACCAAGGTTCCCAAACTGAAGCTGAGCAAGGAACTCGGCCGGACTCTCAGGTTGGACCAACAGGCAGAGCTCAAGCTCTTGGCTGCTGCCGACGGCCTGCTAGAAAGAGGCATATGGGCGCGCAAAATGCATGGCACTTTCCGGGACATTGTGGTTCTCGTGCGAGACACGGGGATGCGCAACAAGAAAGAACTTTCTTGCGCGCGCATAGAGGACATCGATTGGCACAATCGTGTGTTCTTCATAGCTGACAGCAAGACTGACAACGGCAGAAGGTTCGTGCCACTCAGTGATCGCGCTCTGGAACTGTTGAAGGCTCGCTGCGGGGAACGTCGCGAGGGCTGGATCTTCACCGCCTTCTCTGCTTCGGGGCATTTGACAACCGTGGACAGGAAATTCCGTCAGGCTCGAAGTGAGGCCGGGCTTCCGGAAAAACTAGTCCTGTATTGCGGGCGTCACGATTACGGAACCAGGGTCCTGCAGGGCACTGGCAATCTTGCCGTTGTCATGCGCGCCATGGGGCACGGCAGTCCATCGACGGCAATGAAATATCAACATCCCGAACTAGAGCAGGTACGGCGCGTTTTGAACGGGACCAACAGCCATCTCGATTCCGGAGAGGCATCGAATGGCACATTCTACGGCACAGTAACTAAACAGTAAACTCGGCAAGTGATTGATTTATATGGTGGGCAGTGCAGGACTCGAACCTGCGACCTCCTGCTTGTAAGGCAGGCGCTCTAACCAGCTGAGCTAACCGCCCCTCAACAACTTACGGACTTTGTTCCTAGCTGTTTCCCAGCTTCCGCTCTAATGCTCATCATGAAAACACGGCGACGTGGGCAACGTGGATCGGTGCGCATAGAGTCTGGCTCTTGGTACGGTTACTTTAACACCCGGCGAGATAATCCAACAACGGGTGAACGGGTCCGCAAACAACAATGCGTGCGACTCGGCCCGAAGAGTGCCTTGACGAAGTTCGACGCGTACAAGGAACTCGCCAAGCACATGTTACGTGCGGGTGCGACGAACACTCACATCGACGGCTCCGTGTCGCTCGTACGATTCGTGAACGAGCGTTGGTTGCCGACGAAATCATCCCGATGGCGTTCCTTCACCGACGAGCGCGGCAGAGTCAGCAACTCGAGTGAGACTTCCGCGAAGCACATCCTCAGCCACATCCTCAAGCGTTTCGGTTCGATGCCGCTGCAGCAGATCGATTCTGTAGCGCTGCAGAAGTGGTTGAACGAACTGGCGCGTGAGCACAGCGAGTCGCTAGTACGACATAGTCGCTACTATCTCCGCTCGATTTTCGACTGGGCGGTGTGGGAAGAGATCATCCGCAGGTCTCCCGCGAAGTTCCTGACGCTGCCCCGCACGAAGCCAGTTGAAAAGCGACGCTCAGTGTGGTGGAGTTCCACCAGGTGCTCGCGGAACTCGATGCTAAGCACGCGCTACTCGTGAAGGTCGCGGTGTTCTGTGCGTTCCGGCCTTCTGAGTTGCTTGCCTTGAAGTGGACCGACTTCGACAACGAGCGGAAGATGTTCACCATCAGCGGTTCGATTGTGCGTGGGATCTGGCGACCTTACACGAAGACCACCGAACTCGATGAGCCGAATCCGAAGTTGCTCCAGGTCGCCGTTCCCGATGGTCTCACCGAAGAACTGATGACGTACTTCAACCACGGAGACATCAGCGGACAGTACATTTTCTCGAACTCGGATGGTGGCCCGCTGCACAAAGAGAATCTGCTGCATCGTGTCTTCCAACGCATGCGCAAGAAACTCGGATTGCGGCAGCTGAATTTCCAGACGCTCCGTCGGACGTGTGCGACTCTGGCACAGCACGCTGGGAGTATCCGAGACATCTCCACGCATCTACGGCACCGATCACCGAGTGTGACAGCAATCGAATACACCATGGACATCCCTGAAGGCACACGCGAGGCAGTCAACATCTTCTACGAAGTCACAAGGCCAAAGGGCTGAGCCTCAATTAGAAAAGAAACGGGATGCACACTGTGCAGAGCCCCGTTCGAGTTTGTCACGCTAATCTTCCAACCCCACCGCGCAGCGATGCGAAGGAACGAGTGAAGCCCGGATTAGGCTCATCAGGAGCCGTATGGCGGACTCTATCGGCAATCCGGCTTTGCGAAGCTCGCGCGTGTGCAGACGAAGAGCGTACGGAACGTGACAAGTTGCATTTGCTGTATCAACAACATGGGCTTTCGGACTGGCTCTACGACTAGGGGCTCGATTCGCCCGGGAAACCGAATTGCTGTTGCAACATCGCCTTCTCACCAGCAATTCTCAATGAGCGAAATCGCAAAGCTACGTTCTGTGAGTTCCTCACAAGCTCCGTCCAGTCCGGGGAACAATGAACCCGCAGTAATCCCCATATATCTCAGATCACGGACGACGTTCCTGCGCTCGCGCACGGGAAGATCGATTGCCCAAAGATACTTCTTGGTATCGGTTTCCTTAGACCGTATGTACGATTCGATATCGTCAATGTTGGTTACCGTGGAGGCGGCCTGCTGCGGGATCATCCGTTCATTTTCGATAGCCATAAACTCTCCAATAGAAAAGTGGAGTCCCGGGAAAACTAGGAACAATATTTGCCGCCAATCCTTCTTCCACTGTTCCTGATCGAACACAAGAATTCTGACTTTTGCATTCGGATCTGCCTTGGCTGCTTCTTCATTCGAAATCCTACGGTACGCGAAGAAAGCTGCAACATATGGAGAATATGTCCAGTCCAGAAGTGGTGTCGGATACCCATGGTGTTGTACAAGATTGAAAAATGCGCCAAATTCCTCCGGCACGTTGAAGCCGAAAACGTGTCTCGTCCTAGCGCTACAATAAGGTGCTTGCGGAGAACCGGAACGTCTTCGCGCAGGAACCTCGAGAGATCAGCCCATCCAGTTCGATGGAACGAGGTCCGAAGTCGCCATGGATGCGTTTGACCTCGAAATAAATATCGGCTCCCCTTCAGACCCGCCACGTACAGTTTGTATTCCGTCCAATCCTTGCCCGGCGCTGAGAGCTCGGAGGGCTGGTCCGCCTTTGATCGCTCCAGTACACAGTTGCCAGTGACACCGATGTCTGTTGCCCACGACAAGACCAGAGATTCGTGCTCCAAAACAGCGGTCACGTCAGCGTATTGAGAGAAGACGACTTCTTTGGGATACTTCTCCTTTATGTTCTCCCACGGAACGGCGTTTCCCGTGAGGGGATCAATCGCTTGGATCAAACCTGTGCGAAATTGGGCTCTTGCATTCTTGTCCGCGGTTCGAAAAAAGGCCATCGAGCCGGGGAGTGAATCGTTAGCCAGGCACGCCGCCCCTTGGTAGTTGGACTCAAGCTCGTCATGTTGATGATGACGTTTCCACCTCCATTCGAGCCCGTGTAAGTGCCAACCCACTGTCCGTTCATTCTCATTTAGACTTTAGTGAACCTTGCAGCAATTTTTGAATCGGAGCGATCATTGGCGGGAAACGGCAATACTACTGCCCAAGGGGCTTCCGGTCAAAGGAAGCTACGACGCTGTGGAGATGAGCCACGGATGAACGGATTCTACATCCCTGGGGAGAACGCGGGCTGGAAGCCTTGTCCGAGGCGACGGCACTATCCGACCCAATTGTGACAATCAAACAGATGAGCAGCCGAGCACAAAAGCGCATCTAGGCCCTCGTGTTTGCTGCTTCGCCCTCGGCCCATCGTGTCGACGTATTTCAGTGTTGACGCAGGACACAAACCAACGCTCAGCGTTGGTCATCCGTGCGTCTAAACTGCGTATGCGCGTACACATGAACTGCAGACAGAGCGATTTCAAACCGGACCCGGTTTGCGCACTCAACTCAAGTCGGGAAGGTTTCGCCGTACATTGCGGTTACGTAATGCGGTGGAATGTGGTCTTTTTCGTGAGCGACCTTGTAGACACCTGAGAACGCTGCTTTGTCACCAGCCTTAAAGTGTTCCATGGGGGAAGAATCTGGCTCCTGTCGTTTAGCTTTCGACCTGAAACAACGTCGGCCTGGTTGGCGAATGTAAAGGCGCGCCATGAATCAACACAATGGCACCAACGTGCTAGGCGAAGTCGGCAACCCAGCGTTCCTGCTGCCAAGGAACCATTGGACGTAGCTCGACACATCTGTGAGTCGAATAGACTCGCGCACGAGTAACCGCCCTAAAAAACGTACGGTCTGTATCCTCCATTTCTTCTGTGTCCTCACTTTAGCCTCCGGCTGCGAATTGGCATTCCGTTTGCTGTGTGTCGGACGCCTCTCCCCCGGCGACTGCTTCTGCAGAGAATCCACTATGACGCAAGAAGACACTGAGCAGGACCACCATCCTGTCGCACAAAAAGGAAAACCTGACTGGGTGTACATCGGGTCACTCATTGTCATAACCATCTGCCTGCTTGGCATGGCTGTAATTTTTTGGACTCGCTACGGGCTGGAGAGATAAGCCGCTAGCCGAGACAGACGCGAAAAGAACATCCCCTCGGCGTGCTTCCAATAATCGTGCTGTCGAGCGACCCCGCTGCGAGTTGCATCTGAGCGCCATTCCCGCAGTGGTGCCGCGGCCCCCGCAGGGATCGTGTCGATCGGTTTATAGAACGTACTTATGCCGTAGTTGCCCTTCGGACGCGGACGCTCGAGCCACTCGACGGCGCCGTCGGGCCGGGCAATAAAGCCGTCGGCGCTGGTTGCGATGTAGACGATGATCTTTCGCTTGCGGACCATAGCGTGACAGCGCCCCAATCGTACGGGAATCAACCTCTTCGCGCTGACAAATTTCTGGCGGGGCAACCGGCGGTATGGGACCTGAGACGGAGGACTTGCAGGCAGTTCATGAACAGGTGAGTCTGCTATCGCCGCGGTAGGTTACGGTCGAAGCAAGCGGCAAACAAACGAATACAGCAAAACACCTGCGGAAGATAGGCCACTTGGCAGAGCAATCAGCAAGGCGACCAACCACGCCATGTATATTCTTGGCTGCCACTGGAGGGCGGTTTTTTCGTGCTCAAATAATGCAAATTGCAGACCCTCCGTAGCCGCGTTTCGACTAAAGCGCCACATTGAGCGCTTGCAGCGGCTGTTAGAAGAAGCCTTACGAGCCGGGAAGCGGCAGAGTCGACGAACTGAGCGTCTTTTTCAGCCCCAAGACGATCCGGGTGCCGTCCTACCTCAAAGAGTATCGACACTTGCACGACTTTCTAGCTGCAAACGGATTGGACTGCCAGCAGGAGCCGGCTGGGTCTTAAGACGGCTGCTCAGTAATAGACCAAGTGTCGCCGATAGGTCGCTGCTACGGCGAACTCCGCGTCTGGGCTGGATCTAGACGTTACGACCTGTTCCGTCCAGTTGTCGCGGTTGTCGTATCGGTATTCGTGCCGAGCCTCGTAATGCTCGTCGACACGGCGCGCTACGCTATGAATCGTGTACTCCTCGGCTTTGTCGCCGTGCTCGTTATAGCGGACGGTTTCTACGTGTGCGTGAGCGGACGGTAGCTGCCTGCGTGTTTCCGTAACGCGACCTTGGGCGTCGTAGGTATACCTCGTGCTGTTGAAACTCTGTTCAGCGCCTTCACGCTGTAGGAGCTCTCGAAAGCTTTCCCGCAGCTTCTCTTTTATCTCAGCAATGGAAACACCCTTTTCGCTCAGCTGAGCTGCGAGTAACTCTGGCGGAAACAGAAGATCCGGGCGTTCAAAAATCGTCCTTTCCTCGCTGACCCGTCCTTGCTCGTCATACATACACGCGGCTCGGCTCACGATCGTGCCCTCGGCGTCGCGCACCTGAGCTTCTGTCGGCTGATCGGCATCGTTGTAGAGCGTCAAAACGTTTCCCCCGTCGGGAACGCCGTGCCCCGACTGGGCAGCCGAAATGGCTGAACCGCCGCATGCGCATTGGCGGTTTTTGCGCAGGAGCTCTGGGTCGAAAGTTTGGACTGTAGTCTTGCGGCCGTGCTGGTCGTATCGATACTCGGTGCGATCGATTGGTAGACGGGTGTTCGATCTGGTTAGCAATCTGCCTGTTTCGTCATACGTATACGAATAGGCTTTCTCGGTGGTCGACGAACCTGACTGGCTGACAGCTCGTTCGCTCGTCATCCGTCCTGTCTGATCGTAGGCATACGTCTGCATGTTCGACGAGTCTGCATTGCTCCATTTTGAACTTAACCAAGCGACCGTCGTCGTCATACTCGTAGGCGGTCAGCGACTCCGAGCTATTGCCTGCAGGTGATCCTGCAGCGACGTAGCGGATGGTGAGGGGCCGGCCAGACAGATCGTACTCGGTGGTGCTAGACAACCTGCGCTCGGGAGACTCCTGGAAAGCTGGCCAGACGGTCTCTTCGATGCAGGTTTTGACTTGGCCTCGCAAGCCAGCCGTTTCGCGCGCGGAGGTTGTGGAGTTCGTCATGGGCGATGGAGTATAAGCCTGGGCCTGGATATTTCAACCGTGGTTCGCAGCAGAAAGTGACTTTGGTCAGCGTAGCGGGTCAAGGGCGCCCAACCTGCCGATCTCGCGAACGCGTCCTCTGCTCGTCCTCTCGTTACGTCGCCGGGACACGGCTCGTCCGTCTCGCGCATCCTCTCGCAAGCCGAATTCGCAGACTTCTCGCGGGCTCGGGTCGTTCTCGTCCACCTCGGCGTCTCGCGTTTCGGCTTGGGCTAACTCAGCGGGGAAAGTAGAGTATTCGTGTTTTGGTCGCCTAGCGTATCGAACGTCTCGACGCCGCATGCGCCCAGGAATTCCATTCGCCTTTTCAGTGCCTAACTAGCCCGCAATTCTCACCGAAGGTATAGCAAAAGGCCGTCAGTTCTGGCATAAACATGTTTATCGAGAACAAGTTTGCGCCAGGAAAAGGACGGCCTTCGCTATGACAGAGTGTAACCAAGAGAGTTTCGAGTTTGAAGAGCTTTTTTCTCGCCAGGTGGTGGCGCGGTTCGATGGGGGAACGATAAGTTCCGATGCCGGGGGATTACTTCTGCGGGAGACGGAGCGGCGGATCCGGTTGCTAAAGCGGCTGCGGGGTTGTTTTAGCGACGGACGGAATGCGGCGCGGATCGAGCACGGGCTGGAACAGATGTTGGCGCAGCGTATCTATGGGTTGGCCCTGGGATATGAAGATCTCAACGATCACGATCAGTTGCGAGAAGATCCGCTGCTGGCGGTGTTGGTGGGGAAGAGGGATCCCACCGGGGAGGATCGAATACGGCACCGGGATCGGGGCAAAGCGCTGGCGGGCAAGAGCACGCTGAATCGTCTGGAGCAGGGGTCGGCCACCCCGGATCGCTATAGGAAAGTGAATTACGATGCGGAAGCCATGGATCGTTTGTTGGTGGATGTGTGGCTGGAGGCCCACGCCTGTCCTCCCGAAGAAGTGATTCTGGATCTGGACACCACGGATGTGGCGCTGCACGGACACCAGGAAAACCGTTTCTTCCATGGCTATTACAACCACTACTGCTATTTGCCACTCTATATTTTTTCCGGGGAGCATTTGTTGTGCGCGCGGCTGCGGCCGTCCAATACCGATGCCTCGGCCGGGAGCCTGGCCGAGGTGCAACGGATCGTAGGGCAGACGCGAGCCGCGTGGCCGGAAGTAAGAATTATCCTGCGGGCCGACTCCGGCTTCTGCCGCGAGGCCCTGATGAGTTGGTGTGAAGCGAACCAGGTGGACTACGTCTTCAGCTTGGCGCGCAATGAACGCCTGCGGGCCGAGATTGAAAGCCAGATGCAAGAAGCGACTGCGCGGTATGCCCTGACGGGAAAGCCGGCGCGGGTGTTCACCGAGTTCTTCTATCAGACCCACAAGAGTTGGAGCCGGAGTCGTCGGGTGGTGGCCAAGGCCGAACAGATTGAGGGCAAACAGAACCCACGCTTCGTCGTGACCTCACTGTCGCCACAACGCTGGGCTGCGGCCGCTCTTTATGAGCAGCTCTACTGTGCCCGAGGGGACATGGAGAATCGCATCAAGGAGCAGTTCTCTCTGTTCAGCGATCGGCTCAGCAATGCGACCATGCGCGCCAATCAATTCCGGTTGTATCTGTCTTCGCTGGCCTACGTCCTGCTACAGGCTCTGCGCCGTTTGGGTCTCCGGGGTACGGAACTGGCGGGCGCGCAGGTTTCTACCCTGCGTCTGAAATTGCTGAAGATCGGAGCTCAGATTCGCATCACGGTGCGCCGCGTCTGGGTCGCGATGGCGACCGGCTATGCCCACCGACTCCTGTTTCAAACCGTCTACCAACAACTGCGCTGCTGACCGCCAACAGCATCGGGTATCCCAAAAAACCGAAAAGTAAAAATACCAGTCAGCGCGAGCTTTGCCACAAACTCAGATCCCTCTCCCTGCCCACAGCTCTTGCCATAGATTCCAGCACCTGCGCTTTGCCCACTTCTCCCCGTCGAGCCAATCGACTACTATTTTTGCTATTTTCTCCCTACTGGTGAGAAGGACCAGTTAGTGCTTTCGCTGGACCAAATGTGGGTATTTCTGGGTAATTGTCCGAGTCGGTGCGGGAGTTAAGTCCAAGAAAAGACGAAGGGTGGCAAACTAGGGCAAAATCGCTGCTATGCAGGCGCTCTAACCAGCCGAGCTAACGCCCCTCGCGCCCTTCGCTGTGAGCCGAAGTGTAGGGTCGCTCAACCATGGGGGCATCCGCGCGAAACGCGACGTCATCGACGATACGCGACGTCAGAAAGACCGGTCAAACTGACGCCCTCCAGAGTCAGTCTCTGTTCGCCATCCACTATTCGAACGCCCTGCTAGACTCTTCGCGTGCGGCGCCTCATTATCAATGCTGACGATTTTGGCCTCACCCAGGGCGTTAATCGCGCCATTGCTGAGGCACATGCGCGTGGGGTCGTCACCTCCACCACGCTCATGGCCAATGGACTTGCCTTTGCCGGTGCCGTGGAACTTGCCAGGTCCAGTGACCGCTGGAGCGTGGGCTGTCATGTTGTGCTCCTGGACGGGGAACCGCTCATCGATCCTGGCCGTCTCTCCACTTTGGTTGCCTCAGACAATCCTCGGCGCTTTCGAGATGGACTTGCCGGCTTCGCGATGCGCGCCTGTTCTCGGCAACTTGACCCGGACCAGATCGAAACGGAGACGATCGCCCAGCTTCGTAAACTGCAATCTCACTCCATCTTGGTCTCCCACCTCGACACGCACAAACATACGCACATATTCCCTGTAGTACTCGAAGGCGTGCTCCGTGCCGCAAGGACATGCGGCATAACAGCTATCCGAAATCCATTCGAGGTAATCGCGGCAGATTTCGTTCGCGCCCAGGAGGGACTGTGGAAACGTTATGCGCAGGTCAAAACGTTGCGCGGTCTGGAGGGACATTTTCGGAAGGCGGTCGCCAAGGCCGGCTTGCGCACGCCCGACGGGACTCTGGGAATCGTGGCGACCGGTCACCTCGATGCCCGGCTATTTCAGGGCATGGCGGGGAATATGCCAGAAGGTACCTGGGAGTTTGTCTGTCATCCGGGGTACGTAGACGATGACCTTTGTTCCATGCCCACGCGCCTGCGGCAGTCGCGCGAGCAGGAGCTAGCCGTTCTGACTTCGCCTGAGACGCGGGAGGCCCTCTCTCGTCGCGGAATTGAGTTGATCTCCTACCGCGAGCTGTGAACCCGCGTCCAAATTTCAGAATAGCCATAGAGGCTTCCCGGGTTCACCGGGGTCACTTCCGTAACCGCCAATCGCCCACGGTCGCGATATCATGGGTTCAGGGAGAAATCGTCTTCCATCTTTCTTTTATGAGCCAGGGCCGACCCGATCCCCGAATTCTCGCTGACCTTTCCGTACGTGTCTGGGGCATGGCTGCCAATGGCCGGACGTTTTCCCAGCACGTTCGCGCGCGCAACATCAGCAGTTCGGGAGCCCTGCTGGTTGGATTGGAGAATGAACCGAAGGTGGGCGATGTCATCGGCCTGCAGTACGATGACAGGAAATCCCGCTGCAAAGTGATCTGGGTTATGGACAGCGGGCCTCTGCAAAAGATTCAGGCTGGAGTCCAGATCGTTGCCGGCCAGGATTGCCCGTGGAAGAATGAGTTATCACCTGACCAGTTGGCTGCCCCCATCGAACCGAACAACCGCCGGCGCTTTGCGCGTCACCGCGTCGACTTTCCGCTCGAGGTACGCGACGAACGGGTACAAACTCCGATGCGCGTCAATGCCACCGATATCAGCGGCAACGGCTGCTATGTCGAATCGATTCTTCCGCTGGCGGTTGGCACTATGTTACGTGTCGATTTCTGGATCGAGTCCGAAAAGATCTCAACCTCCGCGGTCGTTCGCACCAGTGATCCCGGGGTCGGAAATGGCGTGGAGTTCATCGGCCTGCCGCCTGAGACCAAGCAGCGATTGCAGGTGCACTTCGAGAAGATCGATCCGCTGCTGGTCAACACCTTCGAACGAAAAGCCTCCGAGTAATCAAGAGTTCCCTTCTCTGACATAACCCCATCCCAAGGTGAACGTGGGGAAAGCAGCGTAAAATCTGAATCGCGAGTGCCCTACGACCATCGAATCGACATGTCTCTGGAGAAAGCGGAATGAAGATCGGAATCACCTGCTATCCCACCTACGGTGGCAGCGGGGTAGTGGCCACGGAACTTGGTCTGGAGTTGGCACAACGCGGGCACGACGTGCACTTCATCTCGTACGCGCAGCCCATTCGACTTACCGAACCGCAGCCGCACATCCATTACCACGAAGTCGAAGTCTCCCGCTACCCACTCTTCGACTACCCACCGTACGATCTCGCTCTGGCTACGCGCATGGCCGAAGTGGCCGAACTCTACGAACTCGATCTTCTGCACGTGCATTACGCGATCCCACACTCTGTCAGTGCGCTACTCGCGCGGCAGATGCTGGCGGCGGGCCCATCGCATCGAAAGCTTCCCTTCGTCACGACGCTGCACGGCACTGACATTACCCTCGTCGGCCTCGACCGTTCGTATCTGCCCATCACCCGTTATTCGATTGAGGAAAGTGACGGCGTGACCTCGATCTCGCAGTACTTGCGCGAGAAGACCCTCAAGGAATTCGATATCAAGAATCACATCGAAGTGGTTTACAACTTCGTAAATTGTGATCTTTACGTTCGCGATGAAGGAGCGGCGAAACGACGTGAGGAGTATGCTTCGGCGGGTGAACGAATACTCGTGCATCTCTCCAATTTCCGTCCCGTGAAGCGGATCACCGACGTGGTCGAGATCTTTGACCGGGTCCGCAAGAAAGTTCCGTGCAAGCTTCTGCTTATCGGCGATGGGCCCGATCGATCCAAGGCCGAGTGGTTGGCCGTGCAAAAAGGTATTCACGATCATGTGATTTTTCTCGGCAAACAGGACCGTGTACAGGAAAAACTCGCGATCTCGGACGTGATGCTTCTACCCAGCGAACTGGAATCCTTTGGTCTGGCCGCGCTCGAGGCGATGGCGTGCAAGGTAGTCCCCATCGCCACGCGGGTAGGTGGAATTCCGGAGGTCATCGAGCATGGGAAAAGCGGTTATCTCGCCGATGTGGGGGACGTCGACACCATGGCGCAATACACCATCGACTTGATCAGCGATGAAACCCACTTGAAGCAGATGGGGCAACAGGCGCGCGCGATGGCGCAGTCACGCTTCTGCGCCAGCAAGATCATCCCTCAGTATGAGGAATTTTACCGGCGGGTGCTGGAACGCTCTTCGTAAGTGCAGCGGGAATTCCGGCGCCTTCCTGAAGCAGAGGCAGTCGCAGTCGCACTAGAGTGCCCTTCCCGTCGCGACTGTCGATCGTCATCTTGGCAGTGTCGCCATATAGAACCTTGAGCCGTTCGGCAACATTCGCCATTCCGATTCCGGTGCCACCGAGTCCGTTCGGCTTTTCCAGCAACTGTGCGGCGCCCATGCCGACGCCGTCGTCCTCAACTTCAACTACCAGGTCCTTACTACTCAGCCGGCTGCGGAGGTAGATACTTCCGCCCTCCACCTTGGAAGAGAGGCCATGCTTGATTGAGTTCTCGACCAGAGGCTGAAGCAACATCGAGGGAACCATGACCTCCAGCGACTCGGGCTCAAGTTCCTTCACGACCTGAAGTTTGTCGCGACCGAAACGAACAACTTCGATATCGAGATAGTTGTCGATGAACTCGACTTCGTCCCGCAGAGGGACGAACGATTCTGAGCTATTCAGCAATCGCCGGAAGATCGTTGCCAGTTTGATGATCAGTTCGCGGGCCGTGTCTGGGTCAAAGCGCACGAGAGACGAAACAGAGTTCAAAGTGTTGAAGAGGAAATGCGGATTGATCTGGTTCTGCAAGGCTTCCATGCGGGCCTGCAACAGCAAACGTTCCTGTTCTTCGAGCTTGATCTGAATTCGCACGCCGCCGAAAATTTTCAGCTCGGTCCCGATCACCGTGATGGAGGTAGCGTAGATCGCCAATTCCACCCATCGGTTCGGACTTTCCAGCGTGAAAGTTGTCCATGGAAAATAGTGCGCGAGTTCGCCATGCATGAAGCGCAACGTGACGATCGTGACGAAGAACATGATTTGCCAGTCGAACAAACGTGGCTTGGGGAAATTCCGGCGAATCCACCGATAGATGCTGAGATCGATAAACGGAGAAAAAGACCAGATCTCTTCTTTGTCGGGCGAGAGGCTTCGCAGCTGACCGGCGACAAATCCGCACAGCACGTTGAAAGGCAGGGTCGCCCATTCGCCATGGAGAATCGCAGGAAATGCGATCAGGCTCCCCCCCAGCACACCGGTTAAACGGCCACCGATCACACCCAGCAGAAGAGTCGTCTCAAGGGATAGATCGCCGGCCGAGAAACTTTTCTGGATGAAACGAATCCACACGCCCAAGGCGATGGGAATTCCAAACCAAAGCACCAGGTAGATTTTTTGAGCAGTAGTGCGCTCTTCGCGGAAGAGCAGTTTCTTGAACTCGAGCGACCGAACCAACGCGCTCGACACTGCGGCCGCCACACCCAATTTGAGCAGCAGGTTAACGAGTATGAGGCGTTGTTCCATCGGGGGAGCTCTCAGGGCAATGTAGCACGAAGAGGGCGCGGAACTCGGAGCAGCATTTCGCCCAAGCGCCGCGGGCCTGCTATCGAGTAACGGAAATCCAACAGGCTGACAAAGTCACCTAGTCATCCGTGGTGAACCTCGGCGGCTAAAGCCCCAATGATTCGCGGAGCCTCACGGCCCGGCTGAAAGCCGGGCCCCTTCCAAACGAGGCGAGGTGCAGATTGTTTCGCTAGCCTGCTAAGTCCTTAGTCGCGAGGCAATCTTCTCCAGGGCTGCTTCCACGCCCGCGGCCCGAGGAGCGCCTCCCTGCGCCATGTCTCTACTGCCACCGCCACGCCCGCCGAGCTCGTTCAAAGTCTCCTTCAGCAGAGCACCCATGTCGAACGGCATCCCCTCGGATTGCGCGAAGACCAGCGACGATTGCTCGGAACTTGCCGCCAACAGTGCTACCAAATTGGCCTCAAGGTGAGTGAGTTTCTGGGCCAGAAGCCGGATGAAGGTCAGGTCTCGATCGGAAAAGACGCGCACGATGAGCTTACGTCCACCAACCGTGGTCGCCTCCGCGAGCAGCCGAGCCGCCTGCAATTCAGCGAGCTCTTCCAGAAGATGTTCGCTCGACTTGCGCACTGCCCGGGTTTCCTCGAGGGATTTCCGCACTTGTTGTGGAACATCCCAGATATGACCTGAAAAAAGCGCGGCGGCTTCCGTGAGAGTGTTGAAATCGTGTCGTGCAGTTGACACGGCGCGTTGGCCGCAGACAAATTCCACGCGCCAGCCCTGTCGAACTCTTTCCGTCTTGCGCAACAGAATGCAGCCGATCTGCCCGGTACCGCGAACATGCGTCCCGCCGCACGCCGAAAGATCGAAGTCCTGGATGTCGATCAGTCGCAGCTCATCCTTGTCCGTTCGCGGCGCTTTGCGCAGGCCCAGATTCTGCGCCTCTTCCTGGGTGACGAACTTGATTTCCACCGGACGGTTTTCCTGCACGATCTGGTTCGCGAGCAACTCGGCCTGCTCGACTTGCTGTGCGCGCAGCGCGGGGCTCTCCAAGTCGATTGAGCAATAGTCGTCTCCCATATGGAAGGAGACGGTGGGCATATCGAACAGTCGGATGAATGACGCCGAAAGTACATGCTGGCCCGAGTGCTGCTGCATATGGTCACGCCGACGCGCTGGGTCGATTAGGCCGCGAATGCGGGTTCCCCGCTCGGGCGGTTTATCTGCTTCGAGGTAGTGGACAACTCGTCCATCTTCCGCCTCAACTACTTCGGTCACGCGCAGCTTGGCAGGGTCACTCGGACTTTCCAGCGAAATCCACCCCGTGTCATGTACCTGACCGCCGCTGGTGGGGTAAAACGCCGTGCGATCGAGGAACACTCCATGGCGGCCGTTGATTTCGGCCGCCGGCACGACTTCCGTAATTTGGCCCTCGAACTCATACAGAAAAGGATCGTGATAATACAACCGCTCAGTCATAACCAGAACCTACACGCATCATTCCAATTTAGGCAGCAGTCACAATGTTTGGCTGAAGGGCTGACGACGGACGACTGAAGACTGCTCTCAGTACGGTCCGATGATTCCAGCGATCTGCCGCGACGTGGGTAAATCTTTGCGCGAGCGCTGCTGAGCACAGTCCAACGCGTCCAGATATTTCAATCCCGTGCCCGTATTAAAGAGGACCACCGTATCTTGGGAATCGAAGAATCCATTCTCGCGCAATTTTCGATTCGCCGCTAAAGCGGCCGCTCCCTCAGGTGCCGCGAAGATACCTTCGACGCGAGCCCATTGGTGCAGCGCATCCATGATTTCTAGGTCGGTTACCGCAACCGCGGTGCCCCTGCTCTTCCGCAAAATGTCCAGGATAAGGTAGTCCCCATAGGCCTTGGGAACGCGAAGACCAGCAGCTTTGGTGGCTGCGTTGGCCCACATCTCGGCCGCCGCCTTACCTTCATCCCATGCTTTAACAATAGGCGCGCAACCCGCTGACTGCACAGCTACCATCTTTGGGCGCTTCGGGCCGACCCAGCCCAGTTGCTCCATCTCGTCGAACGCCTTCCACATGCCAATCATCCCGACGCCGCCGCCGGTCGGATAGATGATTCCCTGTGGCATTCGCCAACCCAGCTGCTCGGCGACTTCGTAGCCCATTGTCTTCTTGCCTTCCAACCGAAACGGTTCCTTGAGAGTGGAGACGTCGAACCAACCTTCTATCTGCTTGCGCTCGCCGACCATGCGAGCGCAGTCGCTGATCAGGCCATCGACCAGAGTCACGTGTGCACCGTAGTATTCGGATTCGATGCGGTTCGCCATGGGGACGTCTTTGGGCATGAAGATGTACGCCTCGATTCCGGCAGCCGCGGCGTAGGCCGCCAGAGCCCCCGCTGCGTTTCCGGCGGAAGGGATGGCGAGTTTCTTCAGACCGTAATGCTTGGCCATAGTGACAGCGGCCGAGAGCCCGCGAGCCTTGAAAGAACCTGTCGGGTTTAAACCTTCATCCTTTATGTAAACGTTAGGGTACTCACGGCTGGGCAACATGGGAGTAAAGCCTTCGCCCAGCGAGACCGGTTCGGCCTCAGGCAACACCTCCGCATAACGCCACATGGTGCACGCGCGCCCCGTCAGTTGGCCCGGCGAGAGTGTGGCTTTGATGGCGTTCAGATCGTATCGGGCGTACAGCACTCCGCCGTCTTGAGGGCACACTGTCTGGGGAGTATCCGCACTCAACCGTTGCCCGCACTTGGTGCATTCAAGATGGGTGATGCGAGCCATGGAGGATGAAAGTCTAACATCCGCTCGTCGGAATCAGGCGATGCTCAGTCGAGCCAGCAGGCCAGAAGCCTTGCGGAACCACGGCCGCTCGCGACGACGCAAATATCCCGGCATGGTGGGTTTCTTGGCGAGAATTTTCTTGGCCCATTCGCGCGCTTCTTCCTTCCGTCCCCGGGCCGCAAGAAAGGTGGCGTAGTTGTAGTAGGTCTCGGAGAGCGTCGAAATTACCGTGACCTGCTGAAATAGTTTGTCGGCTCTCTCCGGCTCTCCCGTGTTTGCGTATGCATGGGCTAGCAGTCCCCGCGCACGATGAAAGTCGTATGCGGAATCCTGCTGGACCACCCGCTCCAGGTCCGGGACAGCCGCGGCAAAATCTCCCAACTGCACTTCGCATACGCCTCGACGATAGAAAGGGTCGGGCGAGTCGGTGCGCGACGAGATAGCTTTGTCGTAGCACGCACGCGCCTTGGCAAAATTCCCGTCCTCCATATAAAGGTCCGCCAGTTCTTCGTAATTCCCGGCCGAAGGGTTATCGAGGACAGCAGCTTCTAATTCGCGGATACGTCGGCGCCGTGGAAATACCTTGAACGACTGGCGCAGCAGCCCGAGATCCGGCAGAGCCTCCACGAACAGATAAATTGTTGCCCCCAACGGCCCGAGGAACAAAATGACGTAGATCCAGTACGTATCCGGCCGGCGTCGGATGAAATGGATGATCGCGAGCGCGACCACTAGAAAGCTCCACGGATTCAGAAATGCACTGAAAATACCCATGCGCGTCCGCAATATAGCACGCGAGTTGGCGCCGGAATGGGCGTTTCCCTATGGTAAAATCTGCTGTGGTCACGCCTTCAATCCGGCTGCTAGCACTCGATATCGACGGCACCCTCCTTAATCCTGAATTTCAGATTTCCGACGCCGACATGGCTGCGTTGCGCCGTGCCCGTGAGTCCGGCATTGAGGTGGCACTGGTCACTGGACGGCGGCACGACTTCGCCCTGCCCATCGCCCAGCAACTCGGCTTCGATCTCTGGTTGATCAGTTCCAACGGCGCGATCACCCGGTCCTTGCAGGGAGAGACTTTCTATCGCGACCTGCTGCCTGCCCAGGTCTGCCGAGAGTTGTGCCAAGCCATGTTGGAGTTTCGCGGGAACACCGTCCTTACTTTCGATAAACGCGGCAAAGGCGCCATTGTGCTCGAACACCTGAACGACCTGGAAAATAGCATCCGGCGCTGGCTGGAAAAGAACCTCGAATTCATCGATTTTGTCATTCCGGTGGAAGATGCTCTGGTCACGGACCCTGTCCAGGCGATGTTTTGCGGCCCAATTCCGAGGATGCAAGAGGCGCTGGCGGCCCTCCAGGCATGCCACCTGGCCGAGGAAATCACGGTTTTACGGACCGAATACCCCGTCCGGGACCTCTCCATTGTGGACGTCCTGAATAAGGAGTGTTCCAAGGGTCATGCGCTGGAACGCTGGGCGGAACACAGGGGCATCCCACGGGAACAGGTCATGGCCATCGGAGACAATTACAACGACATAGAAATGCTTGCCTTTGCCGGATACCCGGTTATCATGGGGAATGCGTCCGAGGACCTGCGTGGCCGGGGCTGGAAGATGACCCTGCCCAATGACCAGAACGGCGTCGCCGCCGCCCTGGAACCGGTACTAGGCGGGTCTGCCGTACGGACTTAGGAAGCTTCATGCCATTGCTTCTGCATCGTCTCCCTCAAGTGTTTGCTGTTAGCGGGCTGTTCTGCGGTTGATCATTAATGAGCGCGAAGTCCAAACTCGGCCTCCTTCTGTTGTTTTGCGGAATTGTGGCTGCGGCCTCGGCTTCCGAGGTGGCGGTCCTGCGCAACGGGTTTACGATCCGCCACGAGCGGCGGGTGCTAATTGGGGCGAATACGCGCCTGTACCCAAGCGCGTCCGATGAGAGCAGTTACGTGGACATTCCAACCGCCGAGATTGAACGGATCGAGCCGGATTTGCTGCCCGTCTCCGAGCCGGTCGAGACAACGCAGACCCCGGTAGTTCCTCCAACGCCGGCCGCCAAGCTAACTCCGACGCCGAAGGTGGATGTTCATCAGGCCGTGGCCGAAGCCAGCGATCGCTATCGGTTAGACCCTGATCTGCTAGACAGCGTCATCCGCGCGGAGAGTGGATTCAACCCTCACGCTGTATCTCCTAAGGGCGCACAGGGTCTGATGCAGTTGATGCCCGGCACCGCCTCCAAGCTGGGAGTTCCGAATGCCTTCGATGCCGAAGCCAATGTGGACGGCGGCACCCGGTATCTGCGCGAACTTCTTGAACGCTATAACTTCGATTTGATTAAGGCGCTGGCTGCCTACAACGCCGGCCCCCATCGAGTCGAACAATATGGTGGAGTACCCCCCTACCGCGAGACACGGCACTACGTCGCCACCATCGTGCGCGACTTCAACCGCAAGAAGTTGGCCCAGCAGAAGGCCGAAAAAGCCGCCAAGCTCGCCCAGAAAAAGCCCTCTACCCAGACGGCCGCCACCGCAAAACGCCCCACGCAAGCCACCCGAAACTAGCTAAGTGCTCTGGTTCGGAATTACGGTGACGTATTTGGCTGATGGTCTCAAGCGGCAGCGGCGATCGCTTTTGTACAGAGCTTGGTCAACAAGGCGTTGAGATCCTTGCGAGTGAAGGTCCACTGAAAGTGAGAAGCAGTTTGCTGATAATGCTTTTGGAAGTCCAATAGCCGTTGCTCGAGCTGGGCCAGAGATAGGAAGTCATTGGGAGTAAGAACTTTTCTCTGGACGATGGAGAAATAGATTTCGATTTGGTTGCGCCAACTGGCGTGGATGGGGGTGTGCACCAGGATGGCATTGGGCCATTGCGAGCGAATGCGCTGTGCGGCCTTCTGACCGCGATGAGCCGAGCAGTTGTCCATGATCCAAAAGACGCGGCGAGCAGATTTATAAGGCTCTTGCCCCATGACTTCGCCCACAAGCCGATCGACGGGAGCAATTCCACTTTTGACTTCACAGCGGCCGAAGACTCTTGCTCGATGGACATCCCAGGCTGCCAGATAGGTCCAGGCACCCAGGCGGAAGTACTCATGCTCGACGTGCGTCGGGCGATTGGGCGCCGGCGGCAGCGTCGGTTGTTTTCGGCGGCGGGCTTGAATACTGGTCTTTTCGTCTGCGCAGATGACGTAATCATCGGCACCCAGTGGAGCGCCCTCCCAGACACGTTGGTAAAGATCGAGGATGGGTCCGGCTTTTGCGGCAAAGTTCGGATCGCGGGGAAAGATCCAGCTTCGATGTTTCCAGGGGCGAAGGGCATCGCTGCTGAGCCAGCGCCACAAAGTAGCGCCGCTGATCTCAGCGACCAGGCCTTGGGAAATAACGTGCTGGCGGATTTCCTCCACCGAGAGCCGAGACAAGGGGAGCCCGAGGGTGTAAGGAAGCTCGCAGGCGAGTGCCTTAACCTGAACGACGAGACTGGGGGGAAAAAGCGGGCCTACGCCCACCTCGAGGCTGCGCCTCAAGGCCAGGCAATCGGGCAAAGGCGAATCGCTTACGCCACTTGCTGACAATCTGACGGGGCGTATCCAGCCGGAACGCGA
>Ga0137418_10001806_pt1 | contig 19634 bp, 10 predicted proteins | sample CZODoug3_1_2_16f_FD_122242 | JGI IMG/M metagenome (GOLD analysis project Ga0137418, IMG submission 122242) | Vadose zone soil fungal communities from Angelo Coast Range Reserve, California, USA - CZODoug3_1_2_16fungal (Hybrid Assembly) | ecosystem: Environmental > Terrestrial > Soil > Vadose...
CGTTCGTGCTCCGCAACGTCAGCAGCCACCGCTTTGTCGGGCCGTCGCCGACGCCTTGAATCGGCGCCTTACCGGAGTTCAGGATACTGACGCGCAAGAGCGATGCCTGCTCGACCGGCTGTCCGTCGTAGACCAGCGCGAGCTTTTTGAGGGTGGTCGCTTCTTTGGGGAGGCTGAACGCTATGTCTTCCTGGATCCAGACCGTCAGGTCCAGTTCTTTTATAGGGTTGAAGAACTGCACGACAGTCCACAAACCGGTGAGAAGGGCGCCGAGCGAGATTGGGGCGACCCAAGGTTTGAGACGTTCGAGAGGACTCTTGGATGTGCTTTCGGCGACTGTTGTCATAAGCGCCTTCCTTAATGACATCAGATTCTCATTAGTGATCTGGTGTCTGTTACCGAAATTCCCCGAAATTGCCGATGACGCAGCGGATCTCTACGACTTTGCATGGGCGAGCGGCAAAACTTGAGGCGTGTAGTTGATCCAGGGAGATTCGAAACAGACACGACTCGGTCAGAAAGCCGAGGGACTCGACCAAAAAGTCCTGCGACTCGGTGAAAAAGTCGTGCAGTTCGACCAAAGAGTCGTGCAGCTCGACCAAAAAGTCGTGCAGCTCGACCAAAAAGTCGTGCAGCTCGACCAAAAAGTCGTGCAACTCGACCAAAAAGTCGTGCAACTCTACCAAAAAGTCGTGCAACTCGAACAAAAAGTCGAACAATTCGACCCAAAAGTCGAACAGTTCGCTCCGAAAGTCGAGCCGTTCGCCTCCAAAGTCGAGCCAACTCGCTCCAAAAGCCCAGCGACTCGCTCTAAAGGTGGAACGCCTTGCCGTCAATCTCCGAAAGTTGGGCTGGGTTCGGGCACGGCCTTCTTCCGCTGCATCCGAACCTGCAGTTGTTCCATATACAGGTAGAGGACCGGAGTGATGTAGAGGGTCAGGAGCTGCGATACGACCAGGCCGCCGACAACGGCCAGGCCAAGCGGTTGACGCGCGTCCGCGCCTTCACCGTAACCCAGAGCGATGGGCAGTGTGCCGAGAAGTGCGGCCATCGTTGTCATCATGATGGGGCGGAACCGCAGGATGCAGCCCTGGTAGATCGCCTCCGCGGGACTCTTGCCCTCCACGCGCTGCGCTTCAATGGCAAAGTCGATCATCATGATTGCGTTTTTCTTCACGACGCCGAAAAGCATGATCAACCCGACAAAAGCGTAGAGATCGAGCTGCTTGCCGAACAGAACCAGCGTCAACAAAGCTCCGAAGACGGCCGAGGGCAGTCCGGAAAGGATCGTGATCGGGTGAATGAAGCTCTCGTACAGGATGCCGAGGACGATAAAGATGACAAGGAGCGCGACGATCAAAAGGATAGTCAAGCCCTGGAAAGACTCCTGAAATTCTTTAACCGTTCCCTCGAAACTCACGTTGACGCTTGCAGGAATGCGCAGCTCGCGAATCGCTTCGTTCACACGCTCGGCAGCATCGCTCAATGCGATGCCCGGCTGGAGATTGAATGAAACGGTAGCGGCCGGAAGTTGTCCGAAGTGATTCACGCTTAGCGCACCGACGGTACGCGTCACATTCGCAACTTCATCGAGCGGGACGAGCGCGTCATTGGATGAGCGGATGTACAATCCGGCCAGGGCATCGGGTGACCGCTGATGTTCCGGCTGCACCTCGAGAATCACCGAATACTGGTTCGCTGGAGCGTAAATATTCGACACCTGCCGGTTCCCGTACGACGTGTAAAGCGCGTTTTGAATCTGCTCGGGCGTCACGCCGAGAGAGAGCGCGCGATCCCTATCGATGTCCACCGTCACTTGTGGACTCGCGATCTGAAGATCGCTGTTCACATCGAAGAAGCCCGGCAGCATGCGGACCTTTTCCGTGAGCTTCGGCGTCCAGTCATAGATCTCTTTGAGACTCGCGCTCCGGACGGTCATCTGATAAACGCTGGTCGAGAACTGGCCGCTGAGCTGGATCGGAGGCGGGTTTTGAAGGAACGTCATAAGGCCCGGCACCTGGGCAAGCCTGGGCCGCAGCGCGCCAATGGTTTCGTCGGCCGAAAGCGTCCGCTGATCGCGTGGTTTCAGCTTCGAGAAAACAATGCCCTGATTGCTGCCGAGCAGGCCGCCGGTCAAGAATGCCGCGGCATTCTCTGCGTTGGGATCGGCCTGGATGATATCGGCCACGGACTTCATGCGTTGTGACATCGATTCGAACGAAATGTCTTGTCCCGCCATGCTGATGCCAAAGATGAATCCGGAGTCCTGACTCGGGATGAAGCCCCGCGGCATGGTCATGAAGAGATAGACCGTTCCAATCAGCATCAAGGCGGCAACTATCATCGTCGCGAATTTATGGCGAAGCGCCTTTCGCAAAGTGTAGTCGTATGCTCCGGCCATCCGGTTGAATCCGCTTTCGAGCGCGACGTACAACCTTCCGTGCGTGCGATGGTGCGACGGCAGGTAACGGCTTCCCAGCATGGGCGTGAGCGTGAGTGAAACAAAGCCGGATATCAAAATCGCCACGATGATCGTGACTGAAAACTCATTTAAAAGCCGCCCGACCATACCGCCGAGAAACAGGACAGGAATGAACACGGCAATGAGCGACAGGGTCATGGATACGATCGTGAATCCGATTTCCTTCGACGCGAGCATGGCGGCCTCAAATCGACCCTTGCCCATTTCCATGTATCGCACGATGTTCTCGAGCATGACGATGGCGTCGTCCACGACGAAACCCACGCATAACGTCAGAGCCATCAAAGACAGCGTATTCAGGCTGTAGCCGAGCAGGTACATCACCGCAAACGTTCCAACGATGGAGAGCACGACGGCCAGGCCGGGAATGAGAGTTCCGGAGAGATTCCGCAGGAAGAGGAAGATGACCATAACCACGAGCGCAACGGTCAGTACCAGCGTGAATTCGACGTCGCGAATCGAACCGCGAACGGGTTCGGATTCATCCCAGAGCACCAGCATCTCCACCGATGGAGGCAGCGAGGCCCGGAGTTCGGGAAGAACCTTTCGGATGTCATTGGAGATCTGGACGGTGTTTGTTCCGGGTTGGCGCGCAATGCCGAGGAAGATGCCGCGAGTCCCGTTGTTCCAGGCAACGGTCTTATCGTCCTCGACCGCATCCACCACTGTTGCAACGTCCTCGAGTCGCAACGGAACTCCATTGCGCCATTCCACAATCAGCGGGCGATAGGCAGCAGCCTGCATCAACTGCCCGCTCGATTGGACCGTGAAAGCCTGCTTCGCTCCTTGCAGGCGTCCTGTCGGCAGATTCACGTTGCTTTGCTGAATAGCACGCTGAACGGCATCGATTCCCACCTGGTGGGCCGCAAGCCGATCCGGGTCGACCTGGATACGCACCGCGTATTTCTGCGCTCCCACAATCTGGACGCCCGATACACCGCTGACGGTTGAGAAGCGCGGCGCCAGCACGGTTTCCGCATACTCGTTTACCGTGTACAGCGGGAGCGTGTTGGAGCTCAACGACAGCCAGATGATCGGCTGTTGCGAAGGATTCTGCTTCGCGTACGACGGAGGCCGCGGCATGGGCGGGAGGACGGCTTGCGCTATCGCGGACTGCACATCCTGCGCGGCGGCATCGATGTCACGGCCAAGCTGGAACTGGACCGTGACCGTGCTGGCTCCCTGCATATTAGCCGAGGTGATCGAGCGCACCCCGGCAATCGTCGAGAATTGTCGCTCCAGCGGTGTCGCTATGGCCGACGCCATCGTCTCCGGGTTCGCGCCGGGCTGAGCGGCGACGACCTGAATGGTCGGATAGTCCACGCTCGGCAGCATTGCGACGGGCAAGGCACGGAACCCCACAATTCCGAAAAGCAGAATCGCGAAGGTCAGCAGCGCCGTCATGATCGGACGTTCGATGAAGATGCGCGAGAAATGCATGATTATTTCGCTGTGACGATTTTTGCTCCGGGGAACAGGCGGGACTGGCCGTCCGTGACAATCGTTTCACCGGCAACGAGGCCTTTCTGTACCATCACTTTGCCGCCGACAGTTTGCCCGATTGTGAGAGGACGCGGCTCTACGGTCTCGTCGGACTTGACGACATAAACAAAGGAGCCCTGTTGTCCGGCCTGAACCGCCTCGGCTGGAATCACAGTCGCCGTTTGCCTGTCCATGGTAAGCACAACGTTTGCAAACTGGCCCGGCCACAAACTCGCGTCGCGATTATCGAAGACGGCCTTCAGCCGGATCGTTCCGGTATTCTTATCCACGGTGTTGTCGATGACTGCGAGCGTTCCGTGAATCGTCTCTTCGGATTCCTTGCCTTGCGCTACTTCGACCATCAGCTTGCGCCGCGAATTCTGCTGCGAGATCAGACTGAGATAGCGCTCCGGAACACCAAACGTGACGAAAATCGGCGCGATCTGATTGATGACGACCAGCGGTTTATCATCATTCGCCTTCACGAGATTTCCAACGTGCATCAGCAGGTTGCCGGTTCGGCCGGAAAGCGGGGCACGGATCTCGCTGTAGGCCAGGTTGAGCTTCGCCTGTTCCAGAGCCGCTCGATCGCTTTCAAGCGACGCACGGATACTTTCGACAGCGGCTTCGTCGGCGCGTACAGATTCCGTGGCCACTTCCGCGGCCGTTCGAATCTGGGCTTCCTGCATCCGTGTGGAGAGACCTTCTTTCGAAAGTTGCTCGAACCGCGCTGCTTCGGCCTGCGCGTTCTTCGATTGCGCGCGGTCACGGGCGAGGTTGGCCTCGGCCGCGCGAAGCTGAGCTTCGTCCTTTCTTAATGTGGCTTCCGCCTGACGGAGTGCTTCGCGTAACGGCCGAGGATCAATCTCGAAAAGCAGATCGCCCTTCTTCACGTTCGCGCCTTCCGCAAATCTCACATTGAGCAACTGTCCGCCGACCTGGGCTTTCACCTCGACGGTAGAATATGGCTCCACATTTCCGACGGCCCGAACCTGGATCGGAACGGTTTCCTCTGTCGCGGTCCCGACGCTGACCGGTACGGGCGGAAACGCCATTCCGCCGGACTGAGCCTGAGGAGCGGAATTACAGGCGGTCAGGATGAGTCCAATAATAGTAGTTGTAACAATTCTGGTCATGGTCATGCGGGAATCAGTGTAACTGAAACGAGGACCGGGTGGCTAACGCGCCACGGTTATATAAACGGACAGGAGAAACAAAAAGTCACGATGGAATCTAGGCCTACTTCGGTTCTGGGGAGCGGCACGACGGATCGTGGGCATTCGCCCTCGGCCTGGGAGGCGCCTTCGTCATGACGCGATTGCTCGCGACTCTCTTGTTTGGCGTCTCGCCGACAGATCCGGCAACTTTCCTGGGAATGGCGGCCGTGCTCGGCGCAGTCGGGCTCGTCGCCGGCTACGTGCCCGCCCGACGGGCGACGCGCGTGCCCCCCGTGATCTGCTTGCGCGGGGAATGAAAGAAAAAGGAAGCCAGAAGCCAAGAAGCCAGAAGCCAGAATAGAAAACGCTCCATTCTGGCTTCTGGCTTCTTGGCTTCTGGCTTCCTTTTTTTGTTAGTATTTGCCTTCCGAAACGAAGGAGATACTCCTGTATGCATGTTCGTACCGCCATCATTATTTTGCTCGCAGCCGCAACGCTATCCGGACAGTCCAGAGGCGACTGGCCGATGTTCGGCCACGACTACGCCAGTACACGCTATTCGCCACTCACGCAGATCACCACGAAGAACGTCGGCAATTTGAAACAGGCCTGGATCTACCACTTTCGAACCGACGAAGAACGAAAGAGCGCGGCAGGGGGCGGCCTTGGAGGTTACTCCGAAGTAACGCCCATCGTGGTGAACGGGGTGATGTACTTATCGGCGAATACCCGTGTGGTTGCCCTCGAACCGGAAACGGGAAAAGAAATCTGGACTTTCCCGGTGAAGGATGGAAGAGCGTCCAATCGCGGCGTTACTTACTGGCCAGGCGAAGCCAACATTCCGGCTCGTATCTTTTTTACAATCGGCAAGAGACTGATCGCCCTGAACGCCACGACGGGTGAGTCCGTTCTAGGCTTTGGCACGAACGGCGAGGTTGACATGGTGGTGCCGTACAACTCGCCTCCGACTGTGTACAAGAATCTTCTGATCATGGGCGCCAACGTACCGGAGCAACCCGCGGAAGGACAGCCAGGAGATACTCGCGCGTACGATGCACGGACGGGTGCGAAGGTTTGGGAATTCCATTCGGTGCCGCGCGCGGGCGAAGCCGGTAATGATACCTGGCCGCCCAATGGATGGCAGAATCGCACCGGCGCGAACCATTGGGGCTTTTACATGACCATCGATACCGAGCGCGGCATCCTTTATACAAACTACGGCAGCCCGGCCAGCGATTACTACGGATTCGATCGCCAGGGTAACAACCTCTTCGGAAATTCAGTCGTCGCGCTCGACGCAATGACGGGCAAGCTCAAGTGGTATTTCCAAACCGTGCATCATGACTTGTGGGATATGGATCTGCCTCCGGCGCCGATTCTGCTCGATGTGACGGTCAAAGGTAAGAAAATTCCCGCCCTGGCACAGACAGGAAAACTCGGACTGGTGTTCATTCTCAATCGGGTCACCGGTGAGCCTGTTTTTGGTGTCGAAGAAAGGCCTGTTGCGCAGACCGACGTTCCCGGCGAATGGACTTCGCCTACCCAACCATTCCCGGTGAAACCACTTCCGCTCGGCAAGCACGACTACAAGCCGGAAGACCTGATTACTGCGGCCGACACCACCGAGGCACACGCAAAAGCCTGCCGCGATCTGGTCGAAAAGAGTGGTGGGAACCTCATCAACAAGGGACAGTACACGCCCTGGGCTTATCGAGCGCCCGGTGCGCCGCCGAGGTCGACTATCAGCTTCCCTGGAGATATCGGCGGCACTGACTGGGGAGGAATGTCCGCCGATCCGAAGTTGGGATATCTTTTCGTGAACACTTCGAACTACGGAAGTCTTGGATGGATCGAGAAGAGACCGGAGGGATCGCGCGTGCCCTACGATCGCGCCAGCGTATGGGGAAATCCGGTCGCATCAAAGTTCTGGGACAGAAAGACAAACGAAAAGAATCAGCTTCTCGGCGAACAGAGCTGGCCGTGTCAAAAGCCGCCGTGGGGTCAGTTCACTGCAATCAATGCAAACACCGGCGACGTCGCGTGGCAGATAACGCTCGGCGTAACGGACGAACTTCCGGAAGGAAAGAGAAATACCGGACGGGTGAACGTGGGCGGCTCCATTGCAACAGCCGGAGGGCTGGTGTTCATCGGCGCGACAAATGACAGGCGCCTTCGCGCCTTGGATTCCAGGACCGGCAAGCAACTCTGGGAGACGAAGCTGGAATACAGCGCGATCTCCGTACCGATGACATACCAGGCCAGGAACGGTAAACAGTACGTCGCGATCACCTCGTCCGGCGGCGCCGGTATCACCGATCCAAATCCGAACAATACGGAATCGCTGTACGTCTTTGCATTGCCGTAACTGTAGCGGCGGTCTATGACCGCCGGCGACGTCGAGAATTCGGGATTGTCGGCGGTCACAGACCGCCGCTACAGTGAAAGCATGCGAAGTTTCATCTATGACGTCCCGGGGGCGCGAGTCCTTTTCGGCGTTGGAACTACGACTTGATTCTGCGCATCGGGGCGCCCGTCGCCCTGAAAGACATCGGCATGCCGCACGAAGGATTGGATCGGGCAGCGAAGCTTGTCATGGAGCATCCGTATTACAATCCACGTCCAGTCGAATATTCCGGGCTACGGCAACTGCTCGAGAATGCTTATCAGGGCGTACGCCCGGCTTAGGACAAATATGCGAAACTTTGTTTACGACCAGCCCGCAACGCGAGTAATCTTCGGCGTCGGCGCTCTCGACCGTGTCCAGGAAGAAGTCAAGCGGCTTGGGGCCCGGCGTGCCATCGTGCTCTCGACGCCGGAACAACGTGCGGTCGCAGAGGAAGTCATGCGGCGTCTCGGTGACATGGCAGCGGGTCTTTTCACCGAAGCCGTCATGCATGTTCCGATTGAAACCGCGCGCGCTGCCCGCGACATGGCGAGAGAGCTCGGGGCCGATTGTTATGTCGCCGTTGGCGGAGGCTCCACTACCGGCCTCGGCAAAGCGATTGCGCTCGAAACCGGAATGCCGATCCTGGCCGTGCCGACAACGTATGCCGGCTCCGAGATGACACCGATCTACGGCATCACCGAAGGCGGTCTCAAAAAGACGGGACGCGACCGCCGGGTTCTGCCAAGAACAGTCCTGTACGATCCGACTCTCACCGTTTCATTGCCGGCACATATTTCGGGGCCTTCGGGGATGAACGCGATCGCTCACTGCGTCGAGGGTCTTTATGCGGAAGACGCGAATCCGATCATGACACTTCTGGCCGCTGAGGGAATCCGCGCCCTCACGCGCTCGCTGCCGATCGTGGTGCGGGAACCGGGAAATCTCGAAGCGCGCTCGGATGCGCTCTATGGCGCGTGGCTCGCCGGATCGGTGCTGGGGGCGGTCGGAATGGCCATCCATCACAAGCTTTGCCATGTGCTTGGCGGCACATTCAACCTGCCTCATGCGGATACGCATACCATCGTTCTCCCGCATACAGTCGCGTTCAATCGCGAAGCCGCCCCGGAAGCCATGCGGATCGCGGCGGAAGCCCTCGGCGCCAAAGACGCTGCACGCGGGATATACGACCTGATCAAGCGGATTGGTGCGCCGATCGCGCTGAAAGATATCGGAATGCCTGAGGATGGATTGGATCGTGCCGCGCAGCTTGCCACGGAGAATCCTTATTACAATCCGCGAAAAGTAGAATACGCAGGAGTGCGAGAGTTACTCGAGAACGCCTACCGCGGAACCAGACCCTGACTGTAGCGGCGGTCTATGACCGCCGGCGATCCAGGATTGGGAGACCGCCGGCGGTCATAGACCGCCGCTACAGTTGTGCTAGAATCCCGCCCCACTATGAACCTCAAGCAACCGATCGCCGGAATTGTCGCCACCATAATCATCATTGCGATTGCGCTGGGATTTGTTTCACTTTTTGACTTTCCTACATTTGCAGGACCGGTTGCTTACTTTCTCCTCTGCCTCATCCCCATGCAGATCATCGTCGCCGTTGTGTGGGGAACAAACAGTCCGGAATTCGCGGCCAAACGCCGCCAGCCTCTCAACGGCCTGTTGTTCACTCTGATAACGCTGGCGGCAGGGGTCGTCATCGCGCCGGTGTACCGGGCCGTTGCGGGGGCAGGCATCAATCCGCCGACGCCGATGCTGATGCACTGCACCATCGTCTCCGTCGTGATCACGTTCTGGGGCGCCATCATGTGGGGCGCCTTCCCCTTCAAGCCTTTGATCAAAAACACAGTGGCCGCAGGACTGGCGCTTCTGGTTGCCTGCTACGCGGTGAACTACCTGCTGTTCCGTATCTTCTATAACTACGACTTCATGCAGGGTGCGCCGGTATACGTGCCGGCGCTGGATCCTCACGGAATGTTCAATGCTTTGAGCGCGCTCGTGTTCTATGTCACGGCGCTGGCGGGCATGTTCCTGATGCTCCACTTCGATCTGTGGCCGCTGACGAAATCTGCTTCCGTCATGAGGCAGCCCGTGCTGGGGATTGTGTGGACTGTTATTGCGCTGATTCTTGGCGGAGCCGCCTACTACGTCGGGGTGAACGTGCTGGGCACGGACGTGATGGCGTTCCTCGTGCGCGTCCCGGTGCCATTCATATTCGGAACGATCATCGTGCTGAACATGCTGCAGAATTCGCTGTTCGCGAAGCTGACTCAGCCGGTCAAGGGTGTAGCGAATGCGATCGCAGCCGCTGTCATCGGGACAGTGCTCGCTCAGATATACGGTGCGCTTGCTACGACCGTTACCGGCACCGTCAAACCCGGCCCGCCGACCTATGATTTCGAAGTCTGGCTGGCTTCCGCGTTGTTGAGCGTGACTTTCCCGTTTCTGATCTTCTATGCGGAGTTTTTCAAGATGTGGCCTTTGAAGAAGAATTAGCCACAAAAGGCACAAAAGACAGGAAGCCAGAAGCCAAGGAAGCCAGAAGCCAGAATGGGTTGTTCCCTATTCTGGCTTCTGGCTTCTGGCTTCCTTTTTCCCTCCCCGTTTTCCTACGAGGCATTCTGGACCGCATTCTGCATCCCGACTACGGGTGTTTCACGAAAGGGAAATGTGACCGTGAACGTCGCACCACGGCCTTCCCCCTCGCTGCTTGCTTCAATGACCCCTCCATGAAGTTCTACCAGGTGCCGCGCGATCGACAGGCCGAGCCCGAGTCCGCCAGCCGTTCTGCTGATCATCGTTTCCGCCTGGCGGAAACGATCGAAGACATAGGGCAGGAAATGCGGGCTGATTCCCTTGCCGGTATCCCGCACAGTCAGTTTGACGTTGGAATCCGCGCGCTCGAGGTGAACGCGGACCAAACCCCCGGATGGGGTGAACTTGACTGCATTCGACAGCAGGTTCCAGACAATTTGTTGCAGCCGGTGCGGATCTCCCGAAATAATGCCTGCATCGCCGTTGATTGTGCATTCCAGCTTTACGCCCTTTACGTCGGCGGTGGGACGCACGGAGTCAAGGGCCGCATCCACTGCTGAAGCGATCTCCACCGGCTGCAGCTCAAGCCGAAGCCTTCCGGTGATGATCCGCGAGACATCGAGCATGTCTTCAATCAACTCGGCTTGTGCCTTCGCATTCCGCTCAATGGCTTCGAACGCCCGAGTGGTTGTGACTTCATCGAGGCGCTTGGCCCGGAGGATCTGTGTCCAGCCCAGGATGGCGTTTAGCGGAGTCCGTAATTCGTGCGACAGCGTTGCCAGGAACTCGTCCTTGGCACGGTTGGCCTGCTGTGCTTCGCGGTAGAGCCTTGCGTTTTCCAGGGCCAGGCTGATCCTTCTTGCAAGCTCCTGGGCGAAGATCAATTCCGTGGAAGTGTAACGGTCCGGTTTGGGGGAGACAAAACCGATGACGCCGAGTACTGCATGGCGGCCTGGAATAGGCACAACTACCGCGGATCGCAGGCCCAATTGCTTCAAAGCTTCGAACTTTTGCTCGTCGGGGATGGTCTCGCGCAGTTCTTCTTCGCTGATGTCGGAAAACAGCTCCGGCGTTCCCGTCTGGAACACGCGGACGACCGGCAGCTTGTGGCTCGACAAATCCTGCGGCCGCAGTTCGACCTGCTGGGCGAGATATTCCTTTTCCGGGTCCGAATGCGCAATCAGCGCAGAGCTGATTTCTTCGCCTTCCAGGGAGAGATAGACAAAGCACCAGTCCGCAAATGTCGGAATGGCAAGCCGTGAAATATTGATGAGGGTTTTTTCGTAGTCGATGGTCGACGCAAGCATCGTCGATGCTTCGGCCAAAAACGCGGCACGCCGCTCCGAGGCTTCCGCCTCCACACGGGCGGCCTCACCGCGGATGAATTGTTCACGCTCTTCTTCGGCGCGTTTCCGCTCGGTCATATCGATCGCGGTAAGAATGATGTGATCGGCCGGGCCGGTCATAAGCGGAGTGGTCGACCAGGCAATAAGGCGGTTCGTTCCATCTTTCGCTGTCCAGTAATTCTCGGCGTGCGGCATGTCGGCCCATGGACCCGCGGAAAAGAAGAAAGACGCGAGTGTCCGGCCCCTTACCTCGTCCAGCGAGTAGCCCAGAACCCGCTCGAAGGCGCGGCTCGCACGAACGACCTTCTTCTCGGCATCGAGGACGACAATAATGCTGTCGGCCGTGTCGAGAACCGTCGAAATGAAGTCGCGTTGGGATTGAAGCTCAACGTTCAGTTTCCGAATCTGATCGTTGTTGTCGGCCAGTTCTCCGACCATTTGCTTAAGAAGTTCGGCCTGCCGTTTTACCTCTTCTGTTTTCTTATGCAGCTCAACGAATGCGACGACCTTCGATCGCAGAACTTCGGGAACAAATGGTTTGGTCAGATAATCGACCGCGCCAAGCGCGAAGCCCCTCATAACGTGCTGTTCGGCCTTGTTGACGGCAGTCAGAAAAATGATGGGCGTGTGCCGGGAGCGCTCGCGTTGCCGGACGAGAGCAGCCGTCTCGAAGCCATTGATGATAGGCATGTCCACATCGAGAAGAATGACCGCGAACTCCTGATTGAGCAGGAGACGCAGCGCCTCGACTCCGGAGTTTGCTCGGATAAGATTCTGTCCGAGATCACTCAACAAGGCTTCGAGGGCGAGAAGATTTTCGGCGTGATCGTCGACCAGAAGAATATTGACCTTGTCATCCGTCATGCGGCACCCCTTTGGCCGGCACACAGTTCCAAAATAAATGGACCGATCTCATCAATGGGCAGGATCCTGTCCACTGCCATCGACGAAATTGCCGACTGTGGCATCGTCCGGCCTTCCGCGGTTGAGGGATCCTGAACCACCGTGTACCCGCCTTTCTCTTTGATTTTTCGTAATCCAGCTGATCCGTCCCGACTCATTCCGGTCAGGAGAATGCCCACGACTCCTTCGCCAAACGAATCCGCTGCAGATTCGAAAAGCACGTCGATTGCAGGTCTCGCGTGCAGGACGGGTGCGTCGGTCGACAGCGCGAAATGGCTGGGCTCGACCAGAAGGTGATAATTCGCAGGACAGACGTAGATTCGGCTGCCCTCGATTTCTTGTTTATCCTCGACTTCGAGCACGGGCAATTGCAAATGACTCGCCAGAAGCGGGGCGAAGATGTCGGATTCTTCAGCACTGCGATGTTGCACCACGGCCACCGGAAGTCGGAAGTTCTGAGGCAGAACGCCCAGCAGAGTTTTTAAAGCATAGAACCCGCCGAGCGACGTTCCAATCGTGATAATTTGGAAAGATATCATGCGACTCTCCGATAGAGCTTCGCTGCCTTATCGATCTCGTCGTATGCCTGCTCATGAGGACTGAACCTCAATGTTTCCTTCGCTCCTACGCCCAGAATTCCAAACATGACCAGACTTTCGTATAGAAGATGATGCACATGTGCTTGAAGTTCCCGGTTGAAATAGATCATCACGTTCCTGCACAGGATTACGTGGAATTCATTGAACGACGCGTCAGTTGCGAGGTTGTGCTGAGCAAACACAACGTTGTCCCGCAGCGAGGCTTTGAATATCGCCCGGTCGTACGCCGCGGTGTAGTAACGTGAAAACGCCTGCAACCCGCCGGCCTTCATGTAGTTGCTCGTGTACGTCTGCATCAGCTCCAGCGGGTAGATACCTTCTTTTGCCTTTTTCAGAACGGGCTCGTTGATGTCTGTCGCGTAGATCCGGCATCGATCGTAGATACCTTCTTCTTCCAGGAGAATTGCCAGCGAGTAAACCTCCTCGCCCATGGACACTCCCGCGAGCCAGATCCGGATGAATGGATAGGTGCGCAACATCGGAACTACTTCTTTGCGGAACGCCAGGTAAAACGCCGGATCCCGAAAAATGGCACTGACGTTGACAGAGAGCGCGAACAGAAAGCGATCGAGCCAGCTGCGGTCGTGAAGAATCCGGTCCTGAAGCGCTGAAACCGTCGAAGCCCGCTCGTTCCGGGCAAAGTTCATGATTCGCCGCCGGAGCGAAGACAGGGCGTAATTTCGGAAATCGAAACCGTACTGCCGGTAAATTCCTTCCAGCAACAGGTCCATCTCGATCTCTTCAATGCTTGGACTCGGACTCACAGCCAGCTCGTTCTTCATTTGAACAACCATACCCGCAGCAGCGACAGGAGCTGTTCGCTGTCCGCGGGTTTCGTGATGTAATCGGAAGCGCCGGCCTCGATGCACTTTTCGCGGTCGCCTTTCATGGCTTTGGCGGTGAGTGCAATCAGCGGAAGCGATTTGAACTGCGGCATTTCCCGAATCTGCCGCATTGCTTCGTAACCATCCATCTCCGGCATCATGATGTCCACCAGTGCCACGTCGATACCCTGTGTGTTCTTGAGCGTCTCGATTCCGTCCCTGCCGTTCTCGGCGTAGAGCACCTGCATGTCGTAACGTTCAAGAAGGCTGGTGAGCGCGAAGATGTTCCGCATGTCGTCGTCGATGATGAGCGCCTTCTTGGTTGCAAGCACAGGATCTTTTTTGTGGAGCTGCTCGAGCATCTGGCGCTTCGGTTCCGGGAGGTTTTCTTCGACACGATGCAGGAACAATGCGGTCTCGTCCAGCAACCGATCGAGCGACCGGACATCCTTGACGATTATCGTTTCTGCGAGACGCCGAAGTTGGGTCTCCTCGGACTTAGTGAGCTCCTTTCCAGTGTAAATGATTATTGGGATATCGCCGATCTCCGATTTAATCCTTTCCATCAAATCGAAACCATTCATGTCAGGCAAACCGAGGTCCAAAACCACGCAGTCGTAGTGTTTGTTGTGCAGTTCGGCCAGAGCGTCTTCGGCGGTGCCAACTGCAATCGTTTCCACGTCGCCGTTGCCGATCAGTTCCATAATGCTTTGCTGAGCGACCTTGTCGTCTTCTATGACCAGCAGGCTCTTCACGCCCCGCCGGACAAAAGTGTCAAGCCTGGAGAGAGCTTCGCGTACTCCTTCGGCCGTGATGGGCTTGTTTTCATAGCCCATGGCGCCCATCTTGAGGCCGCGTTGCCGTTCATCGTTGACGGAGAGGACGTGCACCGGAATGTGCCTCGTGTTTCGAGTATGCTTCAGGCGATCCAGCACGCTCCAGCCGTCCATCCCGGGCAATTCAATATCGAGCGTGATGGCGCTCGGCGTGTACTGGCGTGCGAGCGCCAGACCGGTCTCCCCACGAAGCGCTACCATGACCTTGAACCCACGCTCACGCGCCATTTCCATGAGAATCTTTGCGAAGTTGAGATCGTCTTCGATGATCAGCAGCGTTCGATCGCCCGATTGAATCGAGCCACGGTCGTCATCCACAACGTTTTCGATGATGAGCGTTATGTCGGATTCTGTGGTGTCCGGCTGGGGCTGCGGAACGAAAGCGTTCGACGGTTTTTTCCCCCTGGAAGTATCCGGTGTGTAGGTTCCGGGCAAGTACAGCGTAAATGAACTTCCTTCGCCCAGAGCGCTGTCCAGCCGGATCTCTCCACCGAGCAGCAACGCGATTTCCCGGCTGATCGAGAGACCGAGCCCTGTTCCGCCGTACTTGCGGCTCGTGGTCCCATCGGCCTGCTGGAACGCCTCGAAGATGACCCGGTGCTTCTCGGGTGAGATTCCGATTCCCGTATCCTTCACGGAAAATGCAATGACCGTTTCGGCTTTGCTGAGGATGGGGTGATCGGGGGTCCATCCTTGTGAGGCCGCGCCCACCCGGACGGTGACCGTTCCCTTCTCTGTGAACTTGAATGCGTTCGAGAGGAGGTTTTTCAATACCTGCTGCAGCCGGCGCTGATCCGTGAAAATGCCCGCAGGCAAGCCCGCTTCGTGTTGTATGAGAAACTCGAGGCCTTTGTCGTGTGCCACCTGGCGGAATGTTCTTTCGACGTACTCGGCGAGATCGTTGAACATGACCCGGCCGATCTCGACTTCCATCATTCCGGACTCGATCTTGGAGAGATCGAGAATCTCGTTGATCAACTCCAGCAGATCGGAGCCCGAAGAATGGATCGTCCGCGCAAATTCCCGCTGCTTGTCGCTGAGTCCGTCTTCGGCATCGGCAAGGAGCTTCGCGAGAATGAGCATGCTGTTCAGCGGCGTGCGAAGTTCGTGTGACATGTTGGCCAGGAACTCGGACTTGTATTTGGATGTCAACGCAAGCTGCTCGGCTTTTTCCTGCAGCGCACGGCTGGCCCTTTCAATTTCCTGATTCTTGCGTTCGACTTCGAGGTTTTGTTTCGCAAGCAGGTTGGCTTTTTCTTCCAGTTCCTCGTTCGTCTGCTGCAGCTCATCCTGCTGCTGCCGCAACCGGTCTTCGGATTCCTGGAGCGATTTCGCCTGGTCCTGCAGGCGACGGTTGGTCTCGGTCAGTTCTGCCTGCCGGGTCTGCAACTCGGTGGCGAGTGTCTGAGACTGCTTCAGCAGCTCTTCCGTTCTCATTGTTGCCGTGATCGTGTTGAGCACGATACCGATCGATTCGGTGAGCTGATCGAAGAAAGTGAGATGGATGTCGCTGAACCGGTGGAAAGATGCCAGTTCGATGACTGCCTTGACCTGGCCTTCGAACAGAACCGGCAGGACGACGATGTTCATCGGTTTCGACTCGCCCAGGCCGGAATTGATCTGAATGTAATCGGAAGGTACTTCGGTAAGAAGGATGCGATCCTTCTCGAACGCGCACTGTCCGACCAGACCTTCGCCGGCCTTGAACCGGTTCGCAATATGCTTCCGCTCGCGGTAGGCGTAGCTGGCCAGAAGCTTCATATCCGGATCAGCAGTTTCAGTGGCTTCATTGAGGTAAAACACGCCGTGCTGCATCGAGACCAGTGGAGCAAGTTCCGAAAGAATCAGTTTGGATACGGCGAGCAGGTCGCGTTGGCCTTGCAGCAAGCGGGTGAACTTGGCGAGGTTGGTTTTCAACCAGTCCTGCGCCGTGTTCTTGTCGGTGGTTTCGCGCAGGTTCCGAATCATTTCGTTGAGGTTGTCTTTCAGGGCCGCCACTTCTCCTGCGGCATCCACCGCAATGGATCGTGAGAGGTCGCCCTTGGTTACAGCCGTGGCCACTTCCGCGATGGCGCGCACCTGAGTGGTAAGAGCGGCCGCCATGCGGTTGACGTTGTCGGTGAGGTCGCGCCACGTGCCGGCGGCACCGGGCACCGATGCCTGGCCGCCGAGTTTTCCCTCGATACCTACTTCGCGAGCCACCGTGGTTACCTGATCGGCGAAGGTTGCCAGCGTGTCGATCATGTTATTGATCGTTTCGGCCAGCTCTTCGATTTCTCCTTTTGCTTCGAGTACCAGTTTTCTCTTCAGGTTTCCGTTAGCGACTGCGGTTACGACCTTAGCGATACCGCGCACCTGGTTGGTGAGGTTCGAAGCCATCAGGTTCACGTTATCGGTGAGATCCTTCCACGTTCCGGCCACGCCCTTCACTTCCGCCTGGCCGCCAAGCTTGCCTTCGGTACCGACTTCGCGGGCCACGCGGGTGACTTCCGAAGCGAACGACGAAAGCTGGTCCACCATCGTGTTGATCGTGTTCTTCAGCTCGAGAATCTCGCCGCGGACGTCCACTGTAATTTTCTTGGACAGATCGCCGCGAGCCACAGCCGTCGTGACTTCGGCGATGTTACGCACCTGGTTGGTGAGGTTCGAGGCCATGAAGTTGACATTGTCGGTGAGGTCTTTCCACGTTCCGCCAATGCCGCGGACTTCCGCCTGGCCGCCGAGTTTTCCTTCGGTACCGACTTCGCGGGCCACGCGGGTTACTTCCGACGCGAACGAGTTCAACTGGTCCACCATCGTGTTGATGGTGTTCTTCAATTCCAGAATCTCGCCCTTCACGTCCACCGTGATCTTCTTCGAAAGGTCGCCGTTGGCCACCGCGGTCGTCACCTCCGCGATGTTGCGCACCTGCCCGGTCAGATTGCCGGCCATGGCATTTACCGAGTCGGTGACCTGTGAGCGGAACCAGGAACTGAAATTCACCGCTCCGTTAGTGGGGTTGAGCGAAACCAGGCCTTGCCTCATCAGGCTAAGAACCTGGCGCTGGCCACGAATTGTGGCAGCCACCGGCGTGGCATAGCTGGCCTGCTTCTCCCAGGATTGCCATTTCACGGTTCGGCTCCCGGCCCAGCCGAGCATGGGCTGGCCTTCCCAATTCTTTTCGCCGACGCTCTCCCAGATGGTTTTGCCCGTCCGGGCGTCCAAAGCGACCATGCCGGAATCAGGCTGTCCGCCTGCCATTACGAGCAGCCGTTCACCCTCGAGGATTGGTGAGCTGCCGACCCCGAAAAATGCCGCCGGCACGTTCCAATCGATGCCCGTATCTCGCTGCCAAACCAGTTTCCCAGTCTTCAATTTCAAGCAAACTAATTTGCCTTCCGCGCCAACGGTGTAGCAATTCTCCGTGGTAAGCAGCGGTGTGCAGCGCGGCCCGTTGTTGTAACCATAAGGATCAATAAAGTGGCTCGGGTAGGCATAGCGCCAGGTCGGATTACCCGTCGCCGCCTCGAAGCATTCGATGATTTCCTCGTCACCGATTCGATGGTGCAGCACCAGAAAATTCGCGCGCACGGATGGGGCTCCGTACCCGGTGCCAATGGTCTTGTCCCAGGCCACGGGTGGGCCATTCGTCGGCCATTTGTCCAGCAAGCCGGTCTCGCTCGAGATTCCATTGGCGCGCAGGCCAAGAAACTGAGGCCAATCTTCTCCGGCTTCATCTTTCGCGACGGCGCAAAACGACAGAAGCGCGAGTGCGCCAGCGACAAGGAGCCGACTCTGACCCGGCTTTACGGCAGCGGGATTGGGATTCGTTCTGTTGGCTGGCCGGCTCACAACCGCAGGAATATTTTTCTGCGATACAGGAAATGCACGAACCAAAAAGCCAGGAGCAGGCCGACCACTGAGATGATCAGGTCGCCGAAGCCTTTGGTAAGATGGGTGTCGAAAAAGATCTTTACATCACCGCCAACCAGTCGCGTCGCCAGTTTGCTAAAACCTCCAATGATATTGCTGGCGAGATAAATCGTGATTGAGTTCATGCCCATCCAAACGAAGGGCTGGCACCATGCCCGTTTCTGCCCAACATCAATTACCAGGTAGAACACCCCTAACAGAATGGCGCTGTAACCGCCCGCCACCAGCACGTAGGACGAGGTCCAGATTTTTTTGATCACCGGAAATTGGAAATTCCAAAGCCACCCGACGCCGGCCGCTACCACGCCAAAGCCGATCAAATATACAACCTTGCGCCGGTCGTCGATGGTTTGGGTTTTAAGCAATAATCCCGCAAAAACGCCGAGCAAGCAGGTGGCAATCGCGGGAATTGTGCTGACGAACCCTTCGGGATCGAAAAATGTATCCCACTTCTTACCCGGGAGGTATTGAAAATCTGTGTGGTCCGCCAGGTTATAACCCGGGCCATATTTCCCGGTGACCCGGTTGGTGGTCGAATAAAACAGCTTTTGCGCGCCGGCCCAGGCCGGACTGTTCGGAATCGTCGAGGGATTCGGCGAATCCTTGGCAGCGAAGTAGGCTGCGGTTTGCGTATCGCCCGATTTCTCCGCCATGCGTGCTATATTTTCGCGAGTAAGTTGAATGTCGCGAATGGGCACAAAGGTCAGGAGTGCCCAATAACCGATCAGCAACCCAACACAAACACCAACGAGGGCGCGCGGTTTAAGAAAGCAGAATAGCAATCCGGAAAAGAAATACGCCAGGGCGATCCGGTTTAATACACCCATCAGGCGCATGTCCGGCCAATGACTTGTGAAGCCACCGGAATAAAAAAGGGCCACGAGGTAGAGCAGAACGCTGCGTTTAAACACGCGTTTGAGCGCCTCTCTCCGGCCCACTTGTTCCAGGCATTTAGAAAGCGAAAAGACCAGCGAGACACCAACAATAAAGACGAACAGTGGAAAAATAAGGTCGTAAAAATGAAACCCCGCCCAATCAGCATGTTCGAGTTGGCCGGCCAGGAATTCCGTCCCTCGAGTTTTGCTCATGCGATTGAGCGCATACACCAGGGAATCTGCTCCAATGATCCAGCACATATCGAATCCTCGGAGCGCGTCGAC
>Ga0137418_10001807_pt1 | contig 19624 bp, 17 predicted proteins | sample CZODoug3_1_2_16f_FD_122242 | JGI IMG/M metagenome (GOLD analysis project Ga0137418, IMG submission 122242) | Vadose zone soil fungal communities from Angelo Coast Range Reserve, California, USA - CZODoug3_1_2_16fungal (Hybrid Assembly) | ecosystem: Environmental > Terrestrial > Soil > Vadose...
CAACATCAAGGATTCGATCCGCGATCGAGGTGAAATCAGCGGCGGTCGCATGAACCAACAACAGACCAAAGATCTGTCCATGATCCTGCGTTCTGGGGCATTGCCGGCGGGCGTGAAGTATCTGGAAGAGCGGACGGTGGGACCATCCCTGGGCGCCGATTCGATTCGCGCCGGCGTTCGCGCCGCCATCATCGGCATGGTCGCCGTGCTGGTATTCATGCTGGTTTACTACCGGGGGGCAGGCATCAACGCTGACGTGGCGTTGATTCTGAACCTGATCATCTTGCTCGGATTCATGGGCTACTTCGGGGCGGTGCTAACCCTGCCCGGTATCGCGGGCGTGATTCTCACCGTGGGCATGGGTGTCGACTCGAACGTCCTGATCTTCGAACGCATCCGTGAGGAGTTGCGCAACGGCAAGACACCGCCGTCAGCAGTCGATCAGGGCTTCAGCCACGCCTGGATCACCATTGTCGATACGCACGTCACGACCATTGTCTCCGCGGCCATCTTGTTTATTTTCGGTACCGGCCCGGTGCGAGGTTTCGCCACCACGCTGACCTTCGGCTTACTGGCAAACTTGTTTACCGCCGTGTTCGTCTCTCGGGTGATCTTTGACTGGATATTGACCCGCAAGCAGCGCGGTGAAGCGTTGAGCATTTGAGGTTCAACCGGCCGAACGGTCGGGCAAGGATAATGATAATTTCGCCAGCGAATCGCGGCTAAGTCATAGAAACATAAGGGGCAAAAATACCGGTGGAGTTCTTTCGCAATCCCAACATAGATTTTCTCGGCAAAAAATGGTATTTTCTCGCGTTTTCCCTAGTCTTCAGCGTGGCGGGAGTGCTTTCGATGCTGTTCTGGCATGGCATTCCGTGGGGCGTGGACTTCCGTGGTGGCACCCTTGTCACCGTGAAATTTTCACACCCGCCCGATGACAACGCGATTCGTGCCGCCATGGACCGCGTGGGCCTGCACAACGCCAAGATTCAACGCTTGGGTCGGGCTTCTAACGATGAAGTCCTGATCGACCTCGCTGTCCAGGAGACGAACGAGCAGGCCCTGGATCGGGGCAAAACGCAGATCATCAATGCTCTCGAGACGAATGCTCCGGCCGGCAAGGTGGATTTGAACAATGCCAGCTCCTTCACCATTAAGAATTTCCTGATGGAGAAGGATCCACTGCACCTGGGCACCGATGCCGACCAGAAATACACCGCGCAAGCCCAGGCCATCGTGAATTTCCGCGATAAAGTCCGAGGTGGAGTCCTCAGTTCCATTGATCAGTTGAAAGGCATTGTCGATCCACCGGTTGTGGCGGCTGTGTCCGATGGGTTTTTCGTCTCTGATTTTGGAGTGCGGGACGTGGCAATCGTTGGCCCCCAGGTCGGTGGCCAGTTGCGCAAGCAGGCTTTGCTGGCCACCGTCTATTCGCTGGCGGGAATGCTGGTTTACCTGGGTTTCCGTTTCGAGTGGATTTACGGAATCGCCGCCGTGGTTACCGTGTTTCACGACACGCTGATCACCGTGGGGGCATTTTCGCTGACCAAGACGGACATCTCGCTGACCGTGATCGCCGCCATTCTGACCCTGATTGGTTACTCTAATAACGACACCATCGTGGTATTTGACCGCATCCGGGAAAACATTAAACTCATGCGGCGCGAGAAGCTGTCGGATATCGTAAATCGCAGTATTAACCAGACTTTGAGTCGAACTATCTTGACAGCGGGCCTGACCTTCCTTACCGTACTCGCTCTGTATTTATTTGGCGGAGAAGTGCTGCATGGCTTTAGCCTGGCGCTGGTAATTGGCATCTTAATCGGGACATATTCGTCGATCGCGATTGCCGCTCCGATTCTGGTGGCATATCAGGATTGGCGGGTAGGGCGTGGTAAGCGGGCTGTGGCCATGCCCAGCAAGGCCAAGTAACTGCTATGGAAGGGTTTGCGATTTCGCTTTGGATCTTTGATTTTAAATGGTTTAGAAGGTTCCGGCGGATTCGGAGGGAGCTTGCTTGGCTCCGCCCGGGAACCGCCGACGGGTCTGGGAGCAAAGGGGAAGCGGACGGTGTCTAAACGTTCGTAGGGCTGTACGTAGGAGAAACCTTTATGTTTGAAGATAGCCTTCTTGAATCAGGTGGCAGGCTGAAGACGAACCGGGGACTCACAACCACAATTTCGGTCGTCTTCCAAGTAGGATTGATTGGGATATTGGTTCTACTGCCCCTCATCTTCACTGACGCGCTACCCAAGCAGCAGTTGATGACCTTCCTGGTGGCCCCCCCACCTCCGCCACCACCCCCGCCACCCGCGGCGGCACCTGTGAAGGTTGTGAAAGTAATTCAGACCGATATCGTGAACGGCGCGCTTCGCACCCCCACCAAAATTCCTGAGAAAGTTCAGATGATTAAGGAAGAAGAAGCGCCGGCGCCCGTGATGTCGACAGGCGGCGTGGTCGGAGGCGTTCCCGGTGGAGTGCCGGGTGGTTCGATGGGCGGTGTGATCGGCGGGATTATCAGCTCGACACCGATGGCCGTGCCCAAAGTAGCGGCGCCACAGCGAGTGCGCGTCTCGTCCGGGGTTTCCTCAGGGCTTTTAGTGCGCAAGGTGCAGCCCGTCTATCCTCCCTTGGCGCGCCAAGCCCGTATTCAGGGCAGGGTTCTGTTGCAAGCTGTGATCAGCAAAGACGGTTCCATCGAGAACCTACGCCTCATCAACGGGCACCCGATGCTTACACAAGCCGCCATGGATGCCGTAAAGCAGTGGAAGTACAAGCCGTATTTGCTGAATGGCGAACCCGTCGAAGTGGAGACGCAGGTTGAGGTCAATTTCACGCTGTCCGGAGGCTAGACTGCTTCCGATGATTGAGTAGGAAAGAAAGATGACCCTCCCCCATCCCACCGAAAACGGTGGCCGGGAGCGGATGTCCAAAACGCTCGGCGCGGTCGCCGTGCCTTGATCCTAAGCGTACGCGCATGTCAAGACCGACGTCGGCGGCAGGGACGAAAGCCGGGCTGAACAAATTGGTTGTGTGGTTATTTGAAAAGTGCAACAAAGTAACGAGTTCTGAGGAGGGAAAAGCAACTCATGTTCGCAGCTAACCTAGCAGCAGTTGTTCTCACTCATCTACCCGCGGTTGCCGCTTTGGTTTTCCAGGAAGGCGGCATGCCAACGGACCCGCTCGGTTTGTGGAAAGCGATGGGTCTGGTGGCGAAGACCGTGGTCATCATTCTGTTCATCATGTCAGGCTGGTCGATCGGGGTCATGATTGACCGCGCCATGGCATATAACGCGGCTCGCAAGCAATCTCGCGCCTTTGCTCCTGCAGTGGCCGGGGCTCTCCGCGATGGCCGCATTGATGAAGCCATCAAGGTGGCAGAGCGAAACAAGAAGAGCCATCTGGCCAAAGTGGTCACAGCCGGCTTGATGGAGTTCAAAGCCCACCAGGACAGTCCCGGCGCCATTCCAGGCGAGACCATTGAAGCGTCCAAGCGCGCGCTGGAGCGCACCGAAGCCATTGTCCACGCCGAACTCAAGCGCGGCCTGGGCGGATTGGCCACCATCGGTTCGACAGCCCCCTTCGTGGGACTGTTCGGAACCGTGATGGGCATCCTGAATGCATTCACTGGTATCTCGAAAGAGAAGGCCACCGGTCTGGCGGCGGTCGCTGGTGGTATCGCAGAAGCGCTGGTAACCACGGCTATCGGGCTGCTCGTAGCCATCCCAGCGGTCATGATGTTCAACTACTTGACCGGCCGGGTCGAAGCCTTCGACGTGGAGATGGACAACTCCTCGAGCGAACTGATCGATTACTTCCTGAAGCGGCGCGACGTTCGACGGACCTAGTTGGCGCGAGCTGCTTCGACGGAGAACAGAGAGTTGCCTTCCGGCGTCGGGGACAGGCCCCGTCGCCGGCCTCCTGACTCGAGGCGCCCAGTTCCAGCCATTCGATCGAGTCGTGAGAGAAGCGGGAGAAAATAAGTTATGGCCTTAGCAAAGCGAAATGAAGGAGCCAAGATCAGCTCCGATATCAACGTCACTCCCATGGTGGACGTGATGCTGGTATTGCTGATTATCTTCATGGTGGTCACACCTATGTTGCAGCACGGAATCAGCGTCGACATGGCCCAGGTCAACAACCCTACGCCCATGGCCGACGCCGACAAGGAAGATGCCCTGCTGGTCTCCATCATGCGAAATGGAGATGTCTTCTTCGGCACCGACAAGATTACGCCGGAGAATCTGACGGGCAAAGTGAAGGACCGCCTCGCCAACCGGTCAGATAAGCGGGTCTTCGTGAAGGCGGACGCCAGGGCCCACTTCGGCAATGTGGTGCAGGTAGTGGACAGCGTGCGGGCCGCCGGAGTGGATGATTTGGGCCTGCTTACCGATCAGAGGAAAAATACTCCAAACGCCCCGCCAACTCCAACGGCGAGCGGGCAATAGAGGAGATCGATCATGGGAATGGCAGTTGGCCCGAGCGGAGGCCAAAGCGCAAATATTAATGTCACGCCGCTCATTGATGTGTTGCTGGTGTTGCTCATCATCTTCATGGTGATCAATCCCCCGACATTTAAGGGTCTGGATGCGCTGGTTCCGCAGCCGCCTCCGCCCAACGCGCCCAAGAACAATACGCCTGACCGCACTATCGTGGTGCAGTTAATCGATCGCGGCGCTGGCCAGGAGCCTGGTCTGAAGATCAATCAGGAAGATGCGACTTGGGATAATCTGCAAGGGCGATTGACCGATATCTACAAGGCCCGCGCCGAAAAGGTGATGTTCGTGAAGGGGGATGACGCGATTCCCTTTGCCGACGTGGCCAACGTGATCGACATTGCTCACGCCTCAGGTGTGGACAAAGTTGGTCTCATCACGGCAAAGATCGAGGCCGGCGGATAAACCATCCGCGTCGGGAGACGGCTGCGAATGTGTGCGTCGCATCAGGCCCGAGCACGTGAGTCCCAGCTCTCGTGCTGGGGGCAGCCGTGCTTGCCATCCGCTGTCTCTGGGCCTAGGATTCTGTGGCAAGGGAGACTTATACCGCAATGAATAAGAATCTACGACTCCTCGCGCTGGCCGGTGTCGCGCTAGCGCTGTTCTCCTCGGTGGGCTGTAACAAGCTGCGCGCTCGCGATCAGCTCAACAAGGGCGTGCAGTCCTACAAGAACAGCAAATACGAAGAGGCCATCAACCATTTTCAGCAAGCCGTGGAACTGGATCCCAGCCTGCTCAATGCCCGGATGTACTTGGCCACTGCCTACGCCCAGCAGTACATTCCCGGCGCCGACTCGCCCGACAATAACCGCATGGCGGAGCAGGCGATCGAGCAGTACAACAAGGTCTTGGAGGCAAATCCTTCACGCGACCAAAGAGTGAACGCCGCAAAGGGCGTCGCTTACTTGTACTTGAACATGAGAAAGTTCGACGAGGCCAAGAAATATTACCGCATGGCCTCTGCCGTGGATCCTAACGATCCGGAACCCTACTATTCGGTGGGCGTGATCGATTGGACGGCCTCCTATCAGCCGCGCATGGAAGCCCGGGCCAAGCTTGGCTTGAAGCCGGAAGAGAACCTGAATCCGAAAGATAGGGAACAGAAAAAGGTTTGCATTGAACTGAAGCAAAAAAACACTCCTGCGATTCAGGAGGGCATCGACAGCCTTAATAAAGCTATTCAGCTGCGGCCGGATTATGACGACGCCATGGCTTACATGAACCTGATGTACCGCGAGAAGGCCGACGTGGAATGCGACGACCTGGCAGCCCGCGCTGAGGATCTTAAAACTGCCGACCACTGGGTGGATCAAACCCTGCTCACCAAGAAGGCCAAGGCGGAAAAGCAGCCGGGACAGCAGGGCATCACAGGCGATCAGTCGAAATAGAGATCGGCCGAAATAGAGATCAGCCGAAACACATTTCTGGTCTCCCCGGCCTCATCCGCCATCGAATGCAAATCAGGTCTTTTCTTGTCCTTTCACCCGATATTACTTTGTCATTTCCCCTTGGCTGCGGCCCTTTCCGGAACCGTCAACTCGCACACGAAGACGTTGTGGCCAAAGTTGCGAGGTGCGGAGCAGCCCAAGGATCGCAGCCCGACATAAAGTCCCGGCGCGGAAGCCCCAATCCAGCCCGCGTCAAATAGCCAGAGTTTACTTGCGGGTGCGAGGTTGTAGATCGCCGCCACTCGACTCAATTGGTCGGGAAGGTCACTGGCGTAAAACTCCCATTCATTGGGGTGAGTGGTCACCACGGTATAAGGTCCGCAATCGGTTTTCCAGGAAAGTTCCAATGTCTGAACCACCTCATGACCGCAAACATAGTAGCCGAGCAGAAGGCCGCTCTGGTAATCGGACAAGATTACTGATCCCGCCGGCAGGGAATGCACATAGTCCGCCGCTTGTTCCATCAGATCTCTGGATTGATCTTTCTCCCGAATCACCGGATGCGGCGACGGGAAAAAGTTGCAGACCGCCAGAGCCACCGCAATCACGAGGAACTTTATCCACGACATCGCTGGCCTCCACGCGGCAAGAGCAATACTCGCTCCGCTGATGGCAAACAGCCCTAGGACCGCGTTGTGCCTGGTTCCGCCATAAGGATACTGTCCGGCGATGGCGGCCACGCAATTGATCACAAACGGCAGGCCCGACAGAAGTGCAAGCTGACGCTGCGACGGCCCGGTGCTGTTCCACGGTCCCGCTTTTCTCCAGAGCAGTAACGCCATCCCGGCAAGAAACGCCACCAGCACCAATGTTCCCACCAGTCCGTGGCTGAATAAATAAGTGAACACCCGGATCGTCTGCCGCGGTACGAAGGCAGCTACGCTAGTTGTGCCCGGATGAAAAATAGATTTCCGCAGCCATGTATTGGCGATTTCCTGTGTCATCCCAGTTTTCTTCAGGCGCGAAACATGAGTGATCAGAAAATAAGAGACCAGGGCCAACGCCCCCACCTGCCCCGCCGCCCAAACTGCGAATAACCCCATCCATTTCTTAAACGGGTAAAGGCGAACGAGCATATAAACACCCATCGTGAAGGCGAAGATCAGCGACGAGTAGTGGGAGAGAAGGGCTCCATACAGCGACAGCGAAAACAACATCATCAAACGCAGAGAATTTTCCCGGAGCGCGCGTTCGGAGACGAAGAGGCAGCTCGCCATAAAAAACAGCAGAAGCGCATATTGTCGAACCTCCGACGACAAAGCAATGAGAGCCGGAGCGAAAGACAAGAGCAGCAAGCCGATGAGGGCGGTCGCGCGGTCAGTCACCAGCTTAAGCCATTCATAAAAAATCCAGCAGCACGCGGTCCCCGCCAACACCGAGGGAATGCGCAGCAGCAGCTCCGAATGCCCCCATAGGCGCACGTAGTAAAGGACCACAATGAGCAGCGGCGGGTGAGCATTGGTGAGAGCCGCTCTCCATGCCAGAGTCAGCGAGGACTGGTCGGCCAGTACATAGTGAAGAGCTTCGTCGGGATTAAGAAAGTAGCGCCAGGCCGGAAGAAGCCTGGCGACAAAGCCGGCGGCCAACACCAGCGCCGCCAGCGATTCCCCGGAAAGCAGCGATGTTACAGAACGAGCTGTGGAGCGCCTGCCCACGGGCGGGACACCGTGCCGATCAGCACCCAATTGCGCAGGAGCCGCGGTCACGGTCGCCTCAGAAGGGAAGATTCTTCAACTCCGGTCGAGGGTCTCACCAGCAAATCATACTATGTTGCCGCAACACCAAAGTAAGGCGGCAGACTTGCTCATGCATACCGGAATGGAAGAGTCGGGCGGGTAAATTGCAGTTTGGATTCTGAACCGTAATCGCGTAACCGCGTCATCCCGAGCGCAGCTGTTTTTCACGCGGACCGGGGGATCTCGCGCGCATCGCCCAGTTGTTTGGTAACGTCTGCTTACTTTTTGGCCACGTATTCTTCAAACACGACCTCAGCCTTCTTAACCGAAGCGTGCTCTTTTCTGTAAGCCCGCGCGATGTCGCCCAGCGGCCCCGGCTCCGAAGGATGCACGAAATCAGAGAGCGGAAGTTCGCCCTTGGCATACGAGTAGCCAGAGTGCTCAAACAGATCTTGTGGCTGAGCCAACTCATGCTGCGCTGCATGTTGTGGATGGTCGACCATCACAAGTGGTTGGGCGTAGCTGGGCTGCGCCAAAACGGCTTGGCCGAACGCGGCGGACGCGCAAAGCAGGCATAGCAGGACAAAAGTCAGTTTCATCGTCTCCAGCTCCCCGGTTTTCGCCGGAGCGAAATCCACATGGGTTAGAGGCAATCCCGGGACCAAACACTCGCCGTTGTCCCCCCCAGGTGCAGCTGGTGTAAGCGGCTAAAGCTAGCATTTCGCGGCATTACCGCCGGCACGGCTTACCGCGGCGCGTCCCCCAAATCCTCACCATATGCGCATCAGCAAACTCGGCAATTGTTTGCACAATTGTGGTAGACAAGGGCTGGAATGCCCCGTCGATTTCTCTGCCCGCGCGGAGCCGACACTCCTCCGCCGCTTGTGACCTTGCCCCTTGCTCCCCCTGTCGAATCGCCCTTGACATCTGCGGCTCCCTGGCACACAATCTGCCGACTCTCAGCTCCCATCCCAGACTCAGCCCGTGATTTCGGCTCCCGTCAATTTTGCGTTGCCGGTGATGGGGATCTCACCCCGAGAAAAGGTTGATCAAGATCATGAGAACTACGCTATGAAAAAAGCAGCTTCCGCAAAACCACAGACCGCTGCCAAGAGCGTCGACGAATACCTCGCCCGTGTTCCCCAACCCGCTCGCGGCACATTGAACAAAGTTCGTGCGGCGATTCGGTCCGTTGTCCCCGGGGAGGCAACGGAGACCATCAGCTACGGCATTCCGATGTTCAAATACAAAGGACTGCTCCTCGGCTATGCCGCGTTTTCAAAGCATTGCAGTTTATTCCCCACGAGTATGGCCGTGATCAAGACGTTCAAGAATGAGCTGAAGGGCTTCGAGACATCCAAAGGCACGATCCGCTTCCCTCAGGACAAGCCTCTGCCAGCCGCTCTTGTGAAGAAGATGGTGAAGGCGCGCCTGGCAGAAAAGGGGCGCAAGCGCTGACCCCGGCAGGTGCAGTTTCGTCAGCTGGATTCCGCTAGCAGAATTCAACATTGGGTTGTTGACTTACTGAACCAAGATAGGATGGGGAATCCGGTTAGCACTGGCCTTCATCCAAAGTTGCTGAAAGGAAAACGATAGGAACATCGCTTTTCTCATCGGGGAGAATCATCTTTGCAGCGTTTTGGTTGATTCCAACCATTTCACGAAGTTGAGTCCCATGAGCGGGTACGCCAAGAAGGGCGTCCGGTTTCCCAAGCTGGCCGTGGCCGGAACTGGTGTTTTGCTGCTGCTCGGTGTCTGCCCTGCGGTTGGGATCATTCTGCTGATCGTCTTCATGCTCGGCACCACCTTCCCCATGCACAACTTCTGGGCGGTGCCCGACCCGCAGATGAAGCAGACCGACATGATTAACTTCCTGAAAAACACGGCGGTCGTGGGAGCGCTGCTCATGCTGTTGGCCATACCAAAACCCTGGCCGTTCAGCTTGGCAGGCAGATAGTGTCGCTCTGACGGGCGATTTCGCCATTCACCGGGCACCCTTAGGCGCGCCACCCTTGTCTGTCGAAGCTGATAAACTTCCCTGCGATGGAAAGATCCGCGCGCGCCCCCATCGCCAAGTCTGTGTTGTGGCTCGTGCTGCTGTCGTTTGCTCTTCAAGTGGCGACCATCGGAGTCTTCCGCCAATACCGCACCCGCACTCCAGACGATCACTTCGGTTTTGGATGGGAGATGGGCCGCATCGCCCGCTCCATCGCCCAAGGACACGGCTACGGCAGTCCCTACGGAGACAGCACCGGCCCCACCGCCTGGGAACCGCCACTGTACCCCTATTTGATGGCCGCCGTCTTCAAGGTGTTTGGGGTTTACACTTACGCATCCGCCTGGGCGTTGCTGACCATCAACAGCCTGCTATCGGCATTGACCTGCATTCCGATTTATCTGATAGCCAACAAAACTTTCGGCGAGCGCGTCGCACTGTGGTCGGCACGGACGTGGGCTTTCCTTCCATACATTTGGTACTGGTCGGTTCACTGGATTTGGGACACAACGTTTACGCCCCTGATCCTGTCGCTCAGCTTGCTGGTCTCGCTGGAACTGGAAGAGTCGCGGGAGTGGCGCAACTGGCTAATCTTCGGGCTGCTCTGGGGCGTAGGAGTCCTGGCGAATCCCACGATGCTAGCCTTCCTGCCCTTCTGCGGCCTGTGGATATGGCGCCAAAGATACCGTCGGGGCCTGTCATCGTTGTCCGGCGTTGCCGTCTCGTCCGCCATGTTTCTTCTGGTCCTGACGCCGTGGCTGCTGAGGAATTATGAGGTCTTCGGCCGCTTCGTATTTCTGCGGGACGACTTCGGACTTCAGTTTCGCCTCGGCAATGGGGACAGCGCCGACGGAATGTCGAGAGTCTATTTGCAGCCGAATCTGAACAAGCTGGAATTCGAAAAATTCCAGCGTATGGGAGAGCTTGCCTACGCGACTGACTGCAAGAGATTGGCCTTCGATTGGATCCGCGCCCATCCCGGACGATTCTTGGTAATCAGCCTGAAACGCGTTTTCTATTACTGGAACGGTGTGCCCAAGCCGACTGACAGCACTGCCTTCTGGGACTTTCGCAGTTCGCTGTTCCTGGCGTCGTCTGTGCTCCCTATCTGGGGATTGATTCTCGCTCTGCGGCAAAAGCGGTGCGGGGCTTGGCTTTTCGCGGGACTCATCGTAACGTATCCCGCGGTTTACTATGTCGTCTATCCCCACGCCCGCTACCGCCATCCGATTGAGCCGGAATTGGTGATCCTGGCGGTATTTCTGCTGTCGCAAGTTAAGGATCGTACCAGCCACCCTGCGGCTCCGGTAGAATCGAAAGCGTGACGGGCGCGGCAATGCACTCGGACTTTCCGCTCATCGAAGGCATGTTCAAGAAAATTCTCATCGCTAACCGTGGCGAAATTGCGGTGCGCGTCATCCGAGCCTGCCACGAGATGGGCATTGCGGCGGTTGCAGTCTACTCCGACGTGGATCGTGCTGCACTTCACGTGCGGCACGCCGACGAGGCATGTCCGATCGGTGCCGCGACAGCTTCCGAATCGTATCTGAACATCCCCAAGATTCTCGATGCTGCCAAGCGCTCGGGAGTCGATGCCATTCATCCCGGTTACGGCTTCCTCTCAGAGAACGCGAAATTCGCCGAGGCCTGCGCCCATGCCGGAATAAAGTTCATCGGCCCTTCCGCCGCGGCCATGGAAATGATGGGATCGAAGACCCGCGCCCGGCAGGCCATGGAAAGGGCAGGCATTCCGCTGGTTCCGGGCACAGCCAGCGGACTTGAATCGTTCGAGCAAGCAGAACAGATGGCGGCCAAGGTCGGCTATCCGGTGATGTTAAAGGCCGCGGCCGGCGGAGGCGGCAAAGGCATGCGCTTGGTGCACACTCCGAAAGAACTCAACTCGGCGCTGGAGTCGGCTCGGAGCGAGGCGGAGCGCGCTTTTGGCGATGACGAAGTCTACCTGGAGAAGGCGATCACCAATCCCCGGCACATCGAGATGCAGGTGCTCGCTGACGAACACGGAAACGCGATATACCTCGGCGAGCGCGAGTGCTCTATCCAGCGCCGCCATCAGAAAGTACTGGAGGAATCTCCCGCACCAATCGTAGATTCAGAAATGCGCCGAAAAATGGGTGAGGCTGCGGTTCGTGTCGCTAAAGCCGCTGGCTATAGTAATGCAGGCACCGTCGAATTCCTCATGGATGAGATGGAGAACTTCTTTTTTTTGGAAATGAACACGCGCTTGCAAGTGGAACATCCCGTGACGGAGTTGGTTACTGGAATTGATCTGGTCCACTTGCAGATCCGCATTGCGGCGAGTGAAAAGTTGCCTTTTGTCCAGAACGATATTCAGATTCGCGGGCATGCCATCGAGTGCCGCATCTATGCGGAAGATCCCGACAACGATTATTTCCCCAGCCCGGGGTTGATCAACCTGCTCATGGAACCCTCAGGCCCTGGAATCCGGCTTGATAGCGGAGTGTATGAAGGCTGGAACGTGCCGACGGACTACGATCCGCTGTTAGCCAAAGTGATTGGCTATGGCTCCGACCGGGTCCAGGCAATCGGGCGACTGACGCGCGCTTTGGGCGAGTATTTCGTGGGCGGAATCAAGAACAATATCGCCCTGTTCCGCCGCATCCTCCACGATCCGGATTTTCGCGCGGGCAACGTGGACACCGGATTCCTCGACAGAATGCTGAAGACGCAGAACAGCGGGCAAGCAGATGCAAAATTGTCCGAGGCGGCGGTCATCGCGGCCGGAATATTTGTCGCCATGGGATCAACCGCATCGGCAAGCGATCCGGCAAATGCAGCCCGTGACTCGAAAAACAATTCCGGCAAAGCTGCGTCCGGTTGGAAAGGCGCAGGCCGCATCGAAGCCCTACGAACAAATATTGGCAGTAACTCATAGCTAAAGCAGCGAATCGCTTTGGACCCGAACTTTCTGATTGCGGCTCGCGATGCAGTTGAATCCTAGGCACCACCAGTTACTAACCATCTGCCGTTATTTTTATGAAATACGACGTCATTCTCGGCGGCAAGAATTACCAGCTCGAACTTGGCCGCGATGCTTCACGATGGTTATGCCGTCTCGACGGACTCGAGGTCGATGTTGACGCGATCCCCGTGCAGCCCGGTGTGTTATCGCTTCGGGTTGGCAATGAGACCTACGAGGTCAGGTGCGAGGGTAGGGCCGACCACATCCAGGTCTGGGTCCGCGGCGAGTGCTATGCGGGTGAAGTCCGCGATCCGCGCTCACTGCGGGCACGCACCCGCGCCGCAGACGACCACGGACCGAGGAAGTTGACTGCTCCCATGTCCGGGAAGATTGTGCGCGTGCTGACCCGCGAGGGATCTGAAGTGGAGGCGGGCGCCGGCGTGGTTGTGGTGGAGGCAATGAAGATGCAAAACGAGATTAAGTCGCCGAAGAAAGGGACGGTCCAGAAGATTCTGGTCAATGAGGGGACGGCGGTGAATGCCGGAGACGTGCTGGCGATCGTTGAATAAAGCCAGCTCCTTCCATCCGACACCGCCTGCGGTTCCCCGAGTTGTGAGCCGCAGTACTCCACGCTCAGCATTGACCGAGCTTGTTATTTCACCATTCCGTTGCTGTCCAGCACTTTCTTGGCATAATAGTTTTCGACCTTGGCGGAGTTTCGTAAGATCTCGTAGTAGGCGGCTTTGAGCAATTGCTGGCGGCGGTCGCGTAGCTGTGAGCGGACAGCCTGCTGCACCCTCGGGTCGGCCAATTCGCGCTGTCCGGCGGGCTCCTTGGCCAACAACTTGACGATCCGAAAGCCCATCAGTTGCTTGCTTGCAGGATTCACCACCGCAATGACTGAGCTGTACTGCCCGGGCTTCAGTTTCATCACGATGTCGCGAGTGGAGGGATCCGTATTCCGCAAAGACGATTCTGGACTGAATCCCAAGTCGCCGCCGTTGCCGGAGGTTTCGGCATCCTCGGAGTAGTTCATGGCCAGCGTCGCGAAGTCTTCGCCGCTCTCCAGGCGGTCGGCGATCATCTGGATTTTCTTGCGTGCATCGGGTTCGTTCTGCGCCTTGTTGTTCTGATTGTGAGCCTGCGGATTAGGCGCTGGTGTCACGAAGATTTGCGCCAAATGATACTGCGGCTCAATCAGGTTGAACTCCGCCTTGTGCGCGTTGTAGTAGTCGGTGATGTCCTGGTCGCTCACGTTGATTTTAGAGGTGACTTCCTTGTTGATCACCTTTTCGACCGTCAGCGAACGGCGCAAGTCGCGCTTGAAGTCGGACGCGGTAAGCTTCTTTTCTTTCAATCGCTTGTCGAACTCCTCCTGCGTGTAAGGAGACCTGATCTCACCGTACTTGCGGTCCACTTCCTCATCCGTGGCCAGCAGGCCAAGCTTCTCAGCACGCCGCATAAGGATTTCGTCGTCGATCAGTTCATGCAGAATATTAAGGCGGAGCGTGGTGGATTGTTCTCCCGTGGGTGCATTCTCGGCGGATGAGGTTTGGTTCTCGAAATACTTCTGCACGTCAGAAGCATAGATTTTCCGGCCGTCCACGCTGGCCATCACGTCGCCACCCTCTTGCGACTTACAGCCGGCCAGGGCCGCCAGCAGGAGGGCAGCCGTCAATGCCGCCAGGACGCGGACAGAGTGCGAGTTTCTTCTCAAAGAGATTCTCCCAAACTGATTCTTTTAGCACTCCGCGGTGACCGCAGGTTTGTCACCTCAGCACGATGAACGCCTAACGCAATCCACAGAAATCATTTGGAAGCTGGCGCCGAGGCCGTTGCCGCGTGCACTGGAACGGGCAGCCCGTTGTCCCTCAGCGCGCGATCCAACGCAGCGCGGACTTCGCTGACGGGTACGGCGCCGTCGATCTTCTCGCCATTAATGAACAGCGTGGGCGTGGCACTGACCCCAATCGCGTCACCTTGCTTCATGGAAGCCTTGACCGCGCCTTCGTCCTGCGCCTTCACGCAAGACTGCAATTTCACGGTATCAAGATTATGCTTTTGCCCTTGCAGCATGGCCAGCCGGTCGAGCGCGGCAAACCTTGCGTCGGGAGTTTTTTCCTTGCTCACTTCGCGCTGGTTGGCATGAATGTAATCTGCGAAATCCCAATAGGCGTCCGCGTTCTGCGCGCCCAAACAGTTAGCATCGACGGCGGCATGAATTGCCCAGGGATGAATCTCCGCCAGGGGATAATCCTTGTAAATGAAAGTAACCCGATCGCCATATTCCTTGAAGATTTCTGGAAACAACGTCTGGTGCATGCGCGAGCAGTAGGGACACTCAAAATCGTCGAAATTCACGGCGACCACTTTCGAGGCCTTGGCGCCTCGAGTTGGCCGCCCGGTGAGGTCAATTTTCTTCATCACCTCGCCGAAAGGATCCTTCGTCAGATCAAACTTTACCAGCCGTATCATCGAGTTGCGGTCCTTGGAGACCAGGAACTGCAAATCCTGCTTCTTCCCGTCATCGTTACCAATCGTCACGGAGACGGAATCGTACCCTGGCCACTCGCTGCTGGGCGCGGGGGCTGCGACCAAAATGTGTAGCTCGGGAGGGATGTTGTAAGAGGAGCGAACTTGTCGTTCGATCTTCCTTTCGAGCTCGGGAGAACTGGATTGGGCTACGCAGCCCATACAAATCAGAAGGAGTACGAGGAAACAACGTCGAATTAGAATCACCAAAAACCGCCTAAACATTGCGAGATTAAACGTTGATTATCTCACAGCAAAGGGTCGACAGAGGCGGGCGAGGCGGTTGCAGCAGGCGGCGCGAAAATGGTGCTGAGTGCTTGGCGAGCCTGTCTTTAACCCGCGCGTCGGGAGATCTGGTCTGCGGGCAGCAGAGAGTTCATCGAGCCCGATCGGAACCCTTCCAAATCCAGGGTCACAAACTTGAATCCCAGGGATTTGAAGACGCGGGTGAACTCATCCGTCATCGCCGGGTTGAGAGCGCGAGGCAATTCATCGCGGGCGATCTCAATCCGAACCATCTCCCCATGATGCCGCACGCGAAATTGCCGGAAACCAAGAGCGCGGATGGCGTCTTCGCCCTTTTCCACCACGGTTAACACCTCGCGGGTGACGGGACGGCCGTATTCAATGCGAGAAGAGAGACAGGCCGATGCCGGCTTGTCCCAGATGCGCAGTCCAGCCTGCCGCGCCAGCTCGCGAATCTCTGGCTTCGTGAGCCCAGCTTCGAGTAGGGGCGCGGCCACGTGATGCATGGTGGCCGCCTTCTGGCCAGGGCGGAAGTCACCTTGATCGTCGCGGTTCACGCCATAGGTGATGGTGTCGAAGCCACGCGCCACTCGAAGTTCTTCCATGGCCATGAAAAGTTCATCTTTGCAGTGAAAGCAACGCTGCGCATCGTTGCGCGCATATTCAGGACGATCCAGTTCAGATGTCGAGATCACCTCGAGAGGAATGCCTTGCTCTTTGGCAAAGGCAATGGCGTCGGCCAGGTGGGTGCGAGCCAAGCTCGGCGAGTCGGCAATGACCGCCAGCATGTTGCTTCCGACAGCCTCGTGCGTTGCCCATGCCAGGTAAGCGGAATCCACCCCTCCGGAGTAGGCAACTAAAGTTCGCCCTAGAGTGCTCAAGTTGGTCCCTAGTAAGGAACTCTTTTCGTGAAGCTCGTTCTCCGCGCGTAGCATGGGGACTATGTTAGCAGGGCAAGCACAAGGAATGGATGCAGAAGCGCCGAGCGGCGGTAAGGGATTTTCTGGCACTTTTCGAGCGGGGGGATGGAGTCTGTACGTCGTGCCTTCGGGGATGCGAAGACTGCGCAAAGCAACCGCCTGGTAACTAACACGAGAGCCGGAATCAGGTGACAAAGGAATGTTGCCGTGATAAGGAATCTGTTGTGGGCGATGGCTGAGGGTACGGACTTTAAAATCCTGCTATGGTCTCCGCGGTGAGTTGGTTCATTCTGACTTCTGGCGTTCTCACCAGACTTGGCGCTTGGCTTCTCGGTTATGCAGCCAAGGCCGCCATTGTGTTTCGAGATGGATCGACGCTTGGCAACAAGATCCATCCCATTCTCGAGGAACAGTCTCCCATCCCGACTCCCGGAGGCTTAGGTGAATAGCCCTGCTCCCGGGGCTCGCCACATCACCCCTGAACCGGAAGATAAGACCGAGCAGCAGTTCTTGTCCGGTAGGGAACAAAAGGCTCCGATCTCCTCAACTGCGGATGCCGCAAAGCAAGTTCCGCAGACGCGCAGGGGTGAGGAAAATCGAAATCGTGCACAAGAGGCTAGCTCTTTAAACGACGGAGATCGCCAGACGGAGGGAGATCCGTCAGCATGGCGCGAGGAGTTGGCGGCGCGACTCGATCGTTACCGTGAGCGCCGTAAGCCTCGGGCGCCGCGATATCCCTCATTGCAGCTGCGGTTCGAGGAGCCTTCCTCGCGTCCGGCGAGCCCTGGGCCGCTTGATTATGCTCCCCATGACTCTGTTTTGCCACCCGTTTCCTGGCAGGCGGTCGCTCTCGACCAGGATCTGCCAAGTCGGCCGGACATGGGGAGAATCCTTCGGCAACAGAGTGAGGCAGCAGCTTCGTCGGTGACAGCATCGTCGCCTGCAGACCCAAGGCTTCCCGGCCCCTCGTCCGGCCATTCTGCCGGCGGAAAGATCATCGAGTTCCCGCGCTCCTGTGCCGTGCCTCCCGTTCCGCTGGATGAACTCGCCGAGCCGGTCACGGATCGCCCGCGCATCCTGGATGCACCGGCAGTTGCGCCGCCGCCGCCCGCGCTCGGTGGAATCACCATTGAAGCGCCCGAGAGTAAAGAAGCTGAAAAACGCCCCGGAATCGACATCCCGCTGCAAAGTGCTCCCCTCGGGAGGCGCATCTTTGCCGCCATTATTGACGGAGTAGTGATCGCCGCGGCTTCTGCCCTGTGTGGCTTCATCTTCTCGAAGGTCTCTGCGGTCCGCCCTCCTGTGCTTCAGCTTGGGGAGCTTGCCGCAGGAGTGCCTTGTCTGCTCTGGGCGGTCTACCAATACCTTCTTATCGTCTACTCGGCTAGCACCCCCGGGCTCCGGCTTGCGCGCCTCGAGCTCAACAATTTCGATGGCAAGACCACCACCCGACGCATCCGGCGCTGGCGCGTATTGGCTTCTTTTCTCTCTACCGCGTCCCTCGGTATGGGCTACGCCTGGGTTTTTCTCGACGAAGACTCCCTCTGCTGGCACGACCGAATCACCCACACCTACCTCGCTCCGAAGAGGGTTTGGAGTTAGTGAATCAGCGGAAGACCCGTGCACCAGGCACGCTATGCGCTTAAGATAGCGCGAAGCCGGCAACGACCTCCCCCCGGGGCCCGGCAGCGATGCTCTAAGACATTACCCGTCTGAACCGGTCATGCCTGCCCGCCTCGCCCTGTGCTATCTTCAGCGTATCACCCGCTGTTCGGACGTCCATACCAGGCATGGCAATATCCGTAGACAGTTCCAAACCGGTCGTAAGGGTCTTCGTCGCTACCACGGTGATGTTGACCTTCATTTCGTTCTGGCGCGCGGCCGCGATCGTGCTCTCCGATCTGGCCTCGTCAGCTTATTACGCTGGCGGCGACGCTGAGAAAGTAATTGGCAAGAGCGCGCCCTGGTTCATCCTCGCGGTGATGCTGTTCAGCTATGCGGTGCGCGCGCTTTATATCGAGTCGAGCGCCATGTTCGTGCGTGGCGGCGTCTATCGCGTGGTCAAGGAGGCCATGGGCGGCGGCCTCGCCAAATTTTCCGTCTCGGCCCTGCTCTTCGACTATGTCCTAACCGGCCCTATCAGCGCGGTTTCCGCCGGGCAATACCTGGCGGGGTTTATCAAGGACATCGGGATACAGTTGCACCATCCGCTGACCTTTTCGGACAACCACTTTGCCGCCGGATTAGCCATCGTGGTAGTGGCCTATTTCTGGTGGAAGAATACGCAGGGCATTCACGAATCCAGCAGCAAGGCCTTGCAAATCATGGCCGTCACCACCGTGATGGTGGTGATCCTGATCCTGTGGTGCACGATTACCATCCTCCGTGCGCCGGTGATACAGCTACCTCCGAATCCCCTGCACCCAGGAGTGGTGGCACTCACAAAGGAATCGCTGGGCTGGCTCTATGGGACTGGGATCAGCCACCTGACATTGGCGATTCTCTTCGTCGGCTTCGGCCACTCCGTGCTGGCAATGAGCGGCGAAGAGACCCTGGCGCAGGTGAACCGCGAGATCGAACATCCCAAGCTGAAAAACCTGCAGAAGACCGGAATGGTCATTTTCATCTACAGCCTGCTGTTTACCGGGCTGGTTTCGTTTTTCGCGGTGATGATCATTCCCGATAGCGTGAGGCCGAATTTCTTCGCCAATCTGATCGGCGGCATCGCGATGTACTTGTGGGGTCCTTTGTGGGCCAGGCTAATCTTCCACGGTTTTGTCGTGCTCGTCGGAGTGCTGATCCTGGCGGGAGCGCAAAACACCTCGATTGTGGGAGCGAATGGTGTGCTCAATCGGCTGGCCGAAGATGGCGTCTTGACCGCGTGGTTTCAGCGCCCGCATCATCGCTTCGGCACCAGCTATCGCCTGATCAACTTGATCGTCTTGTTGCAGCTCGCAACCATCATTTTGAGCAAGGGAAACGTTTTCGTATTGGCCGGACTATATGCTTTCGGCGTGATCTGGAGTTTCACCTTGAATGCTCTGGCGGTGCTGGTGCTGCGGTATACCGAACCCGAGCATCGGCAGTGGAAGGTCCCCGGGAACCTGCGGATTGCCGGCAAGGAAATCCCGCTCGGTGTGATTGTTATTTTCCTGATTCTCTTCACCACCGCAGTCGTAAACCTATTCACCAAGTACGAAGCTACCATCTCCGGCGTCGGCTTCAGCGCGGTCCTTTTCGTGCTCTTTACTTATTCTGAGCGGCGCACCGCCCGCGAACGTCACGGCAAGCCGGAGCAACTCGACCAGTTCCGGGTTTATGGCAACCAGGAATTGGGTAGCGGCGCCATGGGCGTGCGTCCGGGTAACA